>Ga0114931_10011032_pt1 | contig 10708 bp, 7 predicted proteins | sample 2SBtaG_FD_89579 | JGI IMG/M metagenome (GOLD analysis project Ga0114931, IMG submission 89579) | Deep subsurface microbial communities from Kolumbo volcano to uncover new lineages of life (NeLLi) - 2SBTROV14_V59a metaG | ecosystem: Environmental > Aquatic > Marine > Volcanic | place: Kolumbo...
CCGCCGGCCGATCCCCTCTAATCCGCACATTCGATCACGGCGGTCGCCGGACCGTTTTTGCGTGGACGTTGCTGTGCTGTCTGCTGCTGTGGGCGGCGATGGCAGGACCCTTTTTCGCCGGCCGGATTTATACCTTTGACGATTTGGGCGCGTTTCATCTTCCGCTGCGGTGGTTCTACGCCGTTTGCCTGGCACGCGGCGAATCATTCGACTGGCTACCCCACCTGTTCTCCGGATTCTATTTGACCGGCGAAGGGCAAGTTGGAACCTATCACCCGTTGCACTGGGTCTTGTATCGATGGCTCGACTTCCGCGCCGCCTTTTGCCTTGAGCTTTTGGCAACCTATCCACTGATGCTCGCCGGGATGTTTCTGTTTCTGCGCCGTCGGCTCGGCCGCCGCGACGCAGCGCTGTGGGGCGCGCTGGTGTTCACCTTTGGCGGCTTCAATCTGCTGCACTTCATGCACATGAACGCGGTGGCCATCGTGGCCCACATCGCATGGTTGCTGTGGGCAATCGACATCGTCGCTCGCGATGCGAACCGGCGAAAGGTGATCGCCGCCGAGTTGGCCATTGCCGTGCTCACCGGATCTCAGCTTCTGCTCGGCTATCCGCAATATGTGTGGTTCTCTTTGTTGGCCGAAGGCGCTTACGCGCTCTTTCTCATTTTCTTGGACGATCCGCCGTCACTCGCCAAGAAGACATCTTTCAATCGCCGGGCGGCAAGCTGGCTGCCACGCATCGGTGCCGCCAAGTTGCTCGGCCTGTTGATCGGCGCGGTCCAACTGATGGCCACCTACGAAGCGTTGCAGATCTCGGCTCGTGACAAGGTGGATGCCGGGTTCAGAACCATCGGTTCATTGCATCCGCTAAACCTCGTGCAGTTGGTCGCGCCTTACCTTTTCGTACATCGTGTTGCCGGCCATAATACTCATGAGCTTGGCTTGTACTGTGGCGCCGTGCCGACGGTGTTGTGTGTCTGGTGGCTGCTGGGCTTGCGGGCCAAGTTGAACCATCGGCGGCTGGCCTGGGCCGCCTGCGGGGTGGGCACGGTCTCGTTGTGGATGGCGTTTGGAAAGTACGGCTCGCTTTACGCGCTCCAAGCCTACCTTCCACTGGTTGGCGGCTTCCGCTGCCCGAGCCGTTACATTGTCTTGTTTCAACTGGCCGGAAGCGTTGTGGCGGCGGTGGCCTTCGGCGAATTGATGCGCGGCGCCCGAGGGCATCGTGGCATGACAAGCCGAGACGCCGTCTCGCTGGGATTGCCGGTCGTGGTTTCGCTTGCGGTCGTGCTGCTGGCCGTCTTGCCGGGGCCGCGCGAATCGATTGCCGGCTTGCCGTATGTGGCCGGCGGCCCGATCTTAATCGGTCTGGCCGCGCTGTTGGTCGGCCTGGCGATCCGGGGCGTCCGCTGGGCTCCCGTGGCGCTGGTCGTGCTGACGACCGTTGATCTTGGCGGCTATGGGCTTAGCTACGCGGTCTATCGCCAGACTCCGCGGCTGGGTGAATTTCTGGCCGGAATTCCGGCTTTACCGGGCGAAGAACATGATCGCGTGGCCTTCGATCTTGCCCGCTTGGGTGAGCCGGTTTCGGCGGTCGGCGATCGTTTGCTGCTCCGCGGCGAGCGTCGCGTTGATGGCTATGCCGGCTTGCCGCCGCGCAAGCGCCTTGATTATCACCGCGTCGCGTCGCTTCGCGCGGCCGGCGTACGCTGGGTTCGCCGAACCACCGCGACGGCGAAAATCGCCGGGCTTCGCGCAAGCAGCGATCGTTGGTTCGAAGTGCCCGATCCCCTGCCGCGTGTACGGCTCGTGTCGCGCGGTGTGGTAAGCCGTCGGCCCGCGGAGCAAATCGAATCCATGCCGCTGACCCATGCCGTGCTGGTCGAACACCCCATGAACCTTCCCCATGGCCCGTCCGGCGTGGCCCGCATCCTCGAAGAGCGTCCGGGGCGGATTCGCATTCGTACCGTTTGTTTTCAACCGCGTCTGTTGACGCTGGCCGAAAGCCACCACCCCGGCTGGCGGGCTTTCATCGATCAGAAACCGCTGCCCGTGTTGCGTGTCAACGGCGACTTTCTCGGTTGCCTTGTTCCCCCGGGCGAGCACGAAATCTGTTTTGAATTTCGCCCCGCCGAGTTGCGATGGGGGCGATTCTTGTCACTGGCGGCCATCCTCGTTGCGGGAGGCGTGTTCGTCCTCGCTGGATGGTTGCCCAAGCGGTCAACAGGGAAACCACGGCATGACCAAGACGCCTAAATCATCACGACCGTCTCGCTCGCACGCCATGATTAGCGTGGTGATGCCGGTCTATAACGAAGCGATGATTCTGCCCGAGTTGCTCGACGCGGTGCGAACTTCGCTGGCCGCTGCCGGCGTGCGTTGGGAGGTCGTCTTCGTCGACGACGGCTCGACCGACGGAAGTCGGGGTTTGCTCGACGCGTTGGCCGAGCGGGACAGGCGAGTCAAAGTAGTGCATCTTTCCCGCAACTTCGGCCATCAGGCGGCGGTCCAAGCCGGCTTGAGCTACGCCGCGGGCGACGCGGTGCTGTTGATGGATTCCGACTTGCAAGACTCGCCGGCCGCGATCGGCGCGTTTGTCGACGCTTGGCAGGACGGCTACGACGTGGTTTACGCCGTGCGAACCAAGCGGAAGGAAAACTTCCTCAAGCGATGGCTGTTCGGCGCGTTTTATCGCTTCCTCGCGGCCGTCTCGTCGACGCCCATCCCACTGGATGCCGGCATCTTCGGACTGATCGACCGCCGCGTGGCCGACCAGATTCTCGAATTGGGCGAACGGGATCGTTTCTATCCCGGGCTTCGTTCCTGGGTCGGCTTTCGTCAGCGGGGCATCGCCGTCGAACGGTTGGCCCGCTACGACGATCATCCCCGCGTTTCTATGCGCGGACTGTGGCGACTGGCCAAAACGGCGATCTTTTCCTTCTCATCCTTCCCGTTGGCCATGTTTTATTTGATTGGTTATTCGGCGCTACTGATCTTCGTCGGGCTGAGCAGCTACTCCGTGTTTTGCCGACTGTTCACGAACCTGGCCATCCCTGGCTGGACGTCGCACATCCTCAGCGCATGTTTCTTCGGCGCGCTGAACGCCTTGGGAATTAGCATCCTCGGAGAGTATGTCATTCGCATCTACGATCAGGTGCGTGGGCGACCGCTGTTCATCGTGGATCGGGACGTTAACTGCGATCGGCGCTCGGAACAGCCGGCCACCTGGGCCGCGGCGGAAGCGACCAAAATCTCCTTCGCGCCGGTGATTACCTTGGGGGTGTTCGGCCTCTGCGAGGCAGAAAGCTTGACGACCAGCAAGCCCTCTCCGATCGCCTATGAGATCGTCTCGCATGGCGATCTGGAATCGCACGCCATCAGAGTGGCGGCTGACCTCCCTTTGCCGGAGCAGAGGCCGGACGCAAGCGGACCTTGGCACGACGGCCAACCATCCGAACCGCCGGCCCCGTCGGCAAGCGTCATCGCGGCACCACTCGACATGCCAAGCGTCGACGCCGGGACGAACGTGCCCACCGCATGACCGCGCTCGCCGTTTCAGCGGACGCAGCAGGCCGAGGTCTTTCGGCTTGGCCGTCAGTCAATCGCCTGTGGGACTTGGCCGCCCATCGCGGTTCCGCCGGCCGATCTGACCAGCTTATCCAAAACGCCGGGGAAGCGGGCGGCGGTCAGGCAAAACAGCGGCGCTAGCAGTGATCCCCAGTACTGGTTGAACGCCTGCCCCACCACGGCAAAGGCCACCAGATAGCCGGTGACCACCAGCGTGGTGCGTCGGCCGAACGAGGATTTCCAGCCCAGGGCTCCGAACAACACGGCGACCAGATAAAGCGCGGAAAGCCAGATCGGCCGTACCAGAAGGAAGCAATTCATCTGGCAAATGCCGATGAGAAACGCGGCTCCGCCGAACCGCACCCAACCGCCTTCGTGCGCCACGGCATCCGGTCGCACGAGCGAGAGGACCATCGACGTATGCACCGCGAAAAAGAGGGCGTAGCCCGCCAGTCCGCCACACCAAAAGCCCAGCTCGCGCCATCGCTTGTTCCAAATCGCGAGGGCCAGGGAGATCAACACGTAGCCCGCCGCCAGGTCGCGTAGGAACAGCGCTGCAAGGCCGGCGGACACGCCCAGCCAAGTGCGGTTCGTGCCATAGCCGACGATTGAAAGCGCGATCAGCGTCCCGCTCCAAACAACGGGCATGACGTACAAGTTACCCAGCAGGCAGGGGATCAGCGCGCCGATGAGCAAGAAAACAGCCAACAGCGCCGTTAGCATTCCGGCTTCACGCTGCATGACTCCGTAGGTGAGGAGCACGACACAAAGCGCTGTGGCGGTGAGTAGCCCCTTGGCCACGCCAAGAGGTAAAACGCCGATCAACCACATCGGCAGCGGCGTGCGCCAGTTGAAGATCGAAGTGGTCGGATAGCCTCGCGCCGGCAGTTCTTCGGCCAGAATCGAGTAGTAGTTCTCGCCGCCGCGAACGCGCTCGACAATCGCTTGGTACAGACCTACGTCACCCTCACCGCCACGGTGAGGAGTGCCGATGGGGCGCGACATGGCGACGAAGAGCAGCAACCCCGTAAAGCCGGCGATCACCGCCAGCGTCCATCTCGGGTGGAGCGCGGCGTCGTCAAGCGGGCACAAGAGCGAGTGGTTCGGCATGGACGGAACCGCGGCATGGGCGTGGTTTCGGCGGATCTCTCTCCAAGCGTAGCTCAACCGAGCGGCCTAGCGCCGGAGTTCGCTCCCCCGGCGACGTGGTCGGGTTGCACCGATTACACGTCTCTTCGGCCGGCTGAGACCGTCGTCCGCCGGAAAGCAGGAAGGTGGGAAACGTTTCGGTAACGAAGTGCGACCGTGCTGATCAAGGGCTGCGGTTCGGTGAAACCGTCAGACCCGTGCTTCGTCGACGCGATCGTTGAACAGCAGGCCGAACAGAACCATGATGACCCCCGCCCCCACGGCGGGTACAAGCCAGACGGGCCTCCAATCGGTCACCTTGTTGGCGGTGTATAGATCGACCACGTAGCCCGAAAACCAGGTGCCGATAAAGCCGCCGACGCCCAGCGTGACCAGCGCGATAAACCCTTGTGCCGCGCCGCGAATCCGATCCGGGGCTTTCTTGTCCACGTAGATTTGGCCCGTGACAAAGAAGAAGTCATAGCAAATGCCGTGCAGCGCGATGCCGCCAAGCAGCATCATAAAACCGGCGTTGGTCTCCGGCGTGCCGTAGGCGAACAGAACGTATCGTACCGTCCAGGCCAACATACCCAAGAGCAGCATGTACTTAACGCCCAGCCGCATGAAAAAGACCGGCATGATCAGCATGAAGAAGATTTCCGAAACCTGTCCCAACGTCATCTTCCGCGCGGCGGCTTCCACGCCCAGATCGTTCAAGAACCGATTGGTAAAAGCATAGTAAAATTGCAACGGGATGCTGACCAGAAACGAACCCAGGATGAAGACGGCAAACGACCGCTGCTTCATCAGCCGCAGCGCGTCAAGGCCCAAGATGCCGCGAATGGTGATCTTGGTTGATTTTTCCTTGGGCGGGGTGTGCGGCAGCGCGAGACAAAAGAGGCCCAAAAGAATCGATGCGGCCGCCGCAATTTGAATCGGCAGGTTCGTCGCTTCGATGCTCGCGCCATTCATGTGTAGCGTGCCGACGATCACGGCCGCCACGATCCAGCCGATGGTGCCCAAAACGCGTATGCCTGGAAACTGGCGCGACGGGTCGCTGATATGGTGGAACGATAACGAATTGGTCAGTGCCAGCGTGGGCATATAGCAAAGAAAGTACAGCAACACGACAAGATAGAACGGCCAAAACGTATCGAGTTGAGAAACGCCGATCAGCAGCAAACCGCCCACGATGTGCAGCGCGGCCAGAATATACTGCGTGGCAAAGAATCGATCCGCCACGATGCCCACGAAGAACGGTGAAACGATGGCCGCCAACGCCGCCGTGCCGTAGGCCAAACCCACCTGTTGCCCGGAAAACCCGAGCTGCTTGCCCAGGTACGTGCTGAGCGTTACCCACCAGGCTCCCCAAACAAAATATTGAAGGAACATCATGATCGAAAGCTTCGCCCGCAAGCCAAGATCGAGCGGCGAGATGCCCACTTCCATCGATGGTATTACGGTCTCTTCAACATGCGGGTCGGGTTGCGACATAGCGGATGGGTGCCAAGGTTGGAGTCACGATTTGGAAGGCAATCCTCGCCCGCCGCGGCCGATCACAACGTGCGTCGGATCAGGCCAGACAGGCAAAGGAGCGGCCATTCTAGAACCAGCCGCCGCCGAAATCCAGAATCCTTGCGGCCGAGGCAATCCGGCGGACAACCGATCGCCCCGCCGCAGCCAATCCGGCGGCGGTTGGTCGCGAACCTGTTTGGTCTTCTTTTGCGCGACGTGCGTGGCAACCGCGGCACGATGAAGGGCCTCTCTTTCATGCAAAAGGTCGGGCCCGATGGCTCGGAAAGTGTGGGGGCTATGCTGAGAATAGGCTCTCACCCGACGCATGGGCCGCACGTCAGCGGTCGGCTTGATCGACCCACGTTTGCCGCCGTTCGCAAAGCCAGCGAACCCAATCGGCGATGCCTTGGCCGGATGTGGACGAGGTTTCAAAAATCCGCATACCCGGCCGCACGGTGTGAACGTTGGCGTAGGCCACGTCTCGGTCGAATTCGCAGGCCGCGGCAAGATCGATCTTGGTAATCACGGCCACGTCGGCCGAGTTGAATAGCCCGGGATATTTCAGCGGCTTGTCTTCGCCCTCGGTCACGCAAAGCAGCACCACGCGCAGCGATTCGCCGAGATCGTAGCTTGCCGTGCAGACCAGATTGCCGACGTTTTCGATGAACAGAAACCGGCAACCCGGCAGGTCCCAATCCTCGAGGTGGCGGCGCACCATTTCGGCTTCGAGGTGGCAGCAGCCGTGCGTGTTGATCTGCTTGACCGGCGCGCCGCTACGGGCCAGCCGCCGGGCGTCGTGATCGGTTTCCAGATCGCCCACCAGCGCGGCCACCGCATGGCCGGCCTGTTGCAGTTCGGCAAGCGTCCGCTCGAGCAGGGCCGTTTTTCCGCTGCCGGGGCTGGATACCAGGTTGATCGTAAACCGCCGCTCGGCAACAAACCGCCCACGCATCCGGCGGGCCAATTCATCGTTTTTCTTAAGCACCTTTTGGCGGATCTCAACGATTCGCGGGCACATGCCGGGCCTCCTAGCCGGTGAATTTAGCACTCGATCTCGATCGATTCGATTTCCAGTTCTCGGCCCTGCCGGACTTCGCCGCACGGCGTATCACACCGCGGACAACGAAAACACTGAATGCCCGGCAACGGCACCTCTTCGCGGCACCGCGGGCAGAAAACCACGACCGGCAATTCTTCGACGACCAATCGCGACCCTTCCAGCAGCGTGCCGCGGGCCACGAGGTCATAGCAAAAATCAAGTGAACCACGCACCACGCCGGCCAAGACGCCGAGCCGCAAACGCACGATACTCACCTTGCGGGCATTGGCCCGAAGAGCCTCGCTGACGGCTGTTTCAACCAACGAGTGGGCAATCGAAAGTTCATGCACGAGACGTTCTCGATTTCCTGTGATTCCTTTTGGGCGGCAAGTCGCTCGATAGGTCCGGTCGCCAGCCACTTACGACGGCATCGACACAGGCTCGGAAGGGGCTGGTTCACTCTGTCGTGAGGAACGAACTCCCCCACCTCGCACACGGCGACGAAGTCCGACCGCCGGGCTACAGCCACGACGTCACTATTGCTTCTTTGCGTTATTCTTTGCGTTTTTTACATCGCCGTCACGGATCATCGACGAGGGGAAACGCGCACGCTTCGATCCGCGGGCGCTGCGCTGATTGACGCCGCCGCCGCGCTTGTATCCCAGCGGAATGAGCAAACCGCCGGATTCGGCGAGTCGCTCGTGCAACTGTTTCCGCATCACGGCAACCCGCTTGCGATGTTCGGGCTTGTGAACAAGGTTGTCCGTTTCCCGGGGGTCGTTGGCAAGATCGTACAACTCGTCCGTGTCCCAGATTCCGTGGTATTGGATCAGCTTGTATCGCGGCGTTCGCAGGGCGAAGGTCGTCGGGGTTTGCGGGAAGTTGTATTCCCAGTAGTACTCGTACAACAGGGCTTCGCGGTCCGGCCCGCGGTCGGGGTTGTCGAACCTCTTTAAGAAACTTTGCCCGTCCACGTTCGCGGGAATCTTGACTCCGGCTATTTCGAGCAGCGTGGGAGCCAGGTCGATGTTGGCGATCATCGCGTCGCAGGTGGTGCCCGGCTTCACCAGCCCTGGGCCATAGGCGATCATGGGGATGCGCATCGATTCTTCGTACGCGCAGCGTTTATCGATCAGTCCGTGTTCGCCCCAAAGGTGGCCGCCGTCGCTGGTGAACAGGACCAGCGTGTTGCGGTCGAAGCCCTTTTTCTTTAGCGCTTGCATCACGCGTCCCACGCTTTCGTCGATCGAGAGGATCGTCTCGGCATAGCGTTTGAAAAGCGTGGCGATCGACGTACCCCAGCGGCCATAGTAGGGAAACTCGACCCCGTGCCAGCTATTGCGTTGATCGTGAACCCACATCGGCTTGAGCGCGCGATTTTCCGGCGTGTCGGCCATCGTGGCGGGCGGCACGAACTTCGCGTGCTCGTAACGCCCCTGATGGCGCGTCGCCGGGCGATAAGGTCCGTGTACGCCTTTATGGGAAAAATAGAGCAGGAACGGTTGATCCGCGCCACGCTCGGCGATCCAGCGGACCGCGTAGTCGGTAAGTTCGTCGGTGATGTACTTCGTGCGCGGAACATGCTTGCCGTCGATGTTGAGCTTTTGTCGACCGGGAAAATAGGTGCCCTGTCCGCGAAAGCTGACCCAGTGGTCGAAGCCCGGTCGCGGCGCGTCGCTTGATCCGCCCATGTGCCATTTGCCCAGAAACGCCGTCGCGTAGCCGGCCGCTTGCAACAACTGGGGAAACGTCACGGTCCCCTCCGGCATGCGGTCGTTGTTGTCGACCACCCGGTGATGATGCGCGTATTGGCCGGTCAAAAACGATGCCCGGGCGGGCGAGCAAAGCGACGTGGTGACAAATGCGTTGCGAAATTGCAAACCGCCCCGCGCCAGCGCGTCAATGTGCGGTGTTTCGAGGAACGGGTGTCCCATGAAACTAAACGCGTCGTAACGCAGATCATCGACAAGAATGACGACCACGTTCGGGCGCTCGTCGTTCGGGCGCTCGTCGGCTTGGGCCCGCCACGCCTGAATCGCGATCAGCAGGATCGACAAGACGCTTACCAGCGTGCGACGACAAATCATCTTTTTCATCTTTCGGTGCGACTCCCGGGGGGTCCGGCCATTTCTTTTCCTGCTCAACAGACACGACAAACTTGCCCGTATTGTAGTGGATCTTCGCACGGGTCGCTAAACCGAGACTGAAGACGAGAGCCATGGAAAAAGATTCTGTTGGCTGTGCCGCGTCGCATTGGTCCGGTACGCGAGCCAAGTCATTCCTTGACGAAGCCGCTGACCGACTTGGGGCCGCGGCGTGGATCGGTCATGAGCGACGGGAGGGCAATGCTCCAAGTGTCCACGCCCCACGGAGGCGAACTTCTTGCCGCTTGGACAATGCTCGTGATGTCCCAGCTCGCGGCGCTGCGGCTGTTGCGCTTGTGTATTCGGCAGCGCGAACCGGCGTGCCGATCGCACCGGCTCATTCACCGATCGTATGGGTTTGTGGATTGCGAGACGGATAGTCGCCGTCGGTGGGAGCAAAAGGCCCGGTCAGCAGTACGGCCAAGATGCCGGTTAGAAAGATGCCATCGAACGTGCCGGCGCCGCCGATCGAGGCAATCGGCGCTCCGAGTCCTTGAATTTTATCGAGATTTAAGAGGTCGGCGCCGATCAGCGTTCCCAGGCTCCCACAGATATAAGCCAGCGGGGCGGCGTGTCGCCACGAAAGGGTGATGGCCACGATCGCCGCGAGAAGCGGTGGAATGAAAGTCGGCATGGCGATGCCCACGCCCCGCACCGGATGTGCCAGCATGTGCGAGAAGAAGGCCACCGCGATGACGCCGATCAGCCCACGCAGGTACAAACGATTTCTTCTTAACAGATAGATCGACAACAGCGTCGGAATCACCGCCCCGCCAAGGTTCACCGCGATGATGGTTCCCGGCCATTTCTTGACCGTCGGCACGATATACTGCACGCCGAAGTAGCTGACGATTTGATTCGATACGACTTCCTGATTGGGCAGCCGCGCGACGGGAATGTTGATATAGCTGCCCAACAGCGAAAGAATCAAGAGGCTGAACACATAGCGCGGTTGAACGCCCATCTTTTCATAGGCATAGGCCAGCACGTTGAGTTCGACCAACGCGATCAAGACCATGATGATCGCGATCAATCCGAGGTAGAACGGCAGGGTCAAGGGAAAATATTGCATGGCGGACGTTCCAGCTTCGAGGCTTGGCGAGGTTCGACAAATAAAAGATCAATGGGATGGTGGAGACGCCGCCGGCGGTTTGCAGAGCCTATGTAAATAGATCACGCGTTTCGCCATGATCAAGACTTCCGGCGCCGCTAGCGGACTTCAGCGTGCCGCTGAGACAGCGAGCGTTACGCGAAAGCCGAATTTTTCCCCGGCGTGATGTTCAATCGACTTGAACCCGGAAAGGTCGCGGTTC
>Ga0114931_10011033_pt1 | contig 10707 bp, 10 predicted proteins | sample 2SBtaG_FD_89579 | JGI IMG/M metagenome (GOLD analysis project Ga0114931, IMG submission 89579) | Deep subsurface microbial communities from Kolumbo volcano to uncover new lineages of life (NeLLi) - 2SBTROV14_V59a metaG | ecosystem: Environmental > Aquatic > Marine > Volcanic | place: Kolumbo...
CCTAGAGCATTTCCGCTTAAAACTGAATCGCGTAAATGCTCTAATCTTTTGTTTTTACGCACTTCTTATCCGAAAACCGGTTCCCACTTTTCGGGAAGTGCTCTAAGAACCTTTTTTCCAGATCACATCTTCACCCAACTCAAGAAGAAATGTGTTATGGGCCTCGATTTCTATTGCCGTCATCCGGGATTTCAGGGGAGTTGGCCGGGTGCCTAATTCTTTTGTGTGAGTAATTTCAGCCGAGCGTGCAGGCTCATCTGAAATTAGTGTCAGGTGCGGCTGGGCACCGCCAATTAGCTCAAGGTAGACCTCGGCCAGGAGTTCCGAATCCAGCAAAGCCCCGTGTTTGACGCGATTTGAATTATCAATGTGAAACCGCCGGCACAGGGCATCAAGGCTGCTGGAGGCACCGGCAAATTTTTTGCGGGCCATTACAAGAGTGTCCAGCACCCGTCCATCATCTATGGCCGGGCGGTCCATGGCCTTTAGTTCCCAGTTTAAAAATCCCATATCAAACGATGCATTATGTATCACCAGGGTGGCCTCAGAAATAAAGTCCAGAAATTCATCAGCTATTTCACGAAATAATGGCTTATCGCTGAGGAACTCCCCTGACAGTCCATGAATATTGAAAGCTTCCTCGGGCATATCGCGCTCAGGATTGAGATAGGTATGATAGGTCTTGCCGGTAGGCAGATGGTGCATCAGCTCAACACAGCCGATTTCGACTATGCGATCACCACGTACCGGGCTTAGACCCGTGGTTTCTGTATCCAGAACAATTTCCCGCATTTCAGCTCCGCCTATCGAGATTCAGCTTTGTGAGGTTATCAATGACTTTACGATTTCATCAACCTGGTGAAAAGCATGTTCCGGTCCTTTATGGGTTTCAACAATATAATCAGCCTTTGCCCGTTTTTCTTCATCAGGTATTTGTCTGGATAAAATAAGATCCAATTTTTCCGGTGTCATGCCAGGTCTTTCCAGGGCCCGGCTTTTTTGAATATCTTCAGGGGCCGTAACCACAAGAATTTTATCCACACAGCCTTCACTGCCGGTTTCAAACAACAGGGGACTATCGAGAACAATAAGGCAAGCGCCGCTTTGTCTCGAGGCGGTAATAAATTCTTGTTGTTTTTCATGCACCAGAGGATGAACAATTTTTTCTATTTGATCAACAATACCCGGATTATCCAGAATTTTAGTGCTTAGTTTTTTTCTATCCACCTCCCCGTTAACAATAACGTCGGGGTAAAGCTCGCCAATAGGTTTAACTGCGGCGCCATATTTAGCGTAAAGTTCATGAACTGTGATATCCGCATTGTAAACCGGAACTGCCAAACGTTCGAATATCTTCGCTGTTTCTGTTTTCCCCATGGCAATAGATCCGGTGAGACCAATGATAATCATGAATCTGCCTCAAGCGATTTTTCAACAAGCCGCCTTAATTCATCTGTCACCTCAGGCCGGATGCCAAACCACAGCTCGAATCCGCGCACAGCTTGATGCAGCAGCATTCCCAAACCATCAACAGTGACAAGATCAAGATTTTCCGCCTGTTGCAGCAATCGGGTTTTTAACGGCGAATAGACAATATCAGCAACAATGGAATGGGCCGGCAAAGCGGACAAATCCAGTTCCAATGGTGGTTGCCCAACCATACCCAATGAAGTGGTGTTGATTATCAGATCCGCGGAAGACAGGATATCTGGCACTTCAGACATTTTGACTACCTCGGCGGCCGGGTGGATTTCATCTGCAAGGATTTGCGCCCGTGAAATTGTTCTGTTAGCGATATATACTTTATTAATTATAGATTTTTTCACAGCCGAAAGGATTGCTCTGGCCGCACCACCTGCGCCGATTATAATAACGGTATTAGTGGTTTTTTGCCAGCCGGGGGCGCTCAGGGACAAATGGGTTAAAAATCCATAGACATCGGTATTGGTGCCCAAAAGCATGTCATTGCATTTATAGATCGTATTTACAGCACCAACATTGCGGGCATCACTATCAATATCATCAAGACAGGGCATAACATCAAGCTTGTAGGGCAGAGTAACATTTGTGCCGGCATTTTCAAAAGCCCGCAATCTTTCAATAAAGGGGGCAAGTTGTTCAGGAGCCAGCTCAGCTACATCATAACTGCCGTCAAGATGATAATGTTTGAGCCAGTATCTATGGATTAATGGCGAACGCGAATGTTTGACAGGGCAGCCAATTACATATGCGTGGGGGGTGTCTAAGGTCATTGCTTCAGTATCCCGGTTGTTCTGAAAAATGCCAGCAATGGGAGAAGCGGGAGACCCAATATTGTAAAGTAGTCCCCGGTAATCTTTTCAAAAAGCTGCACACCCTGTCCTTCCAGCTTGTATCCACCGACACAATCAAGGGCGTCATTACCCGGTAGGGCCAGGTAATTTTCAAGAAATTCCGCCGAAAATTCGCGCATGGTCAAATATGCCACATCACTGTAACGCCAGATGACATTTCCATCTCTGGCACATGAAAGCGCGCTGTATAAAGCGTGGGTATTACCACGTAGGGCCAGTAATTTTTTGCGGGCATCATTTAAATCGCGAGCTTTATCAAAGAGTGTATCACCACACGCAAGGGTCTGATCGGCACCTATTACCAGTCGACCCGAATTTTTACGGCTGATATCCGTTGCCTTGGCGTCGGCCAGAAATTCAGCCAGATCTCCTCCTCCCGGCAGTCCTGAGGGCTGAGATGACAAAACCCGTTTCAGATCATCCTCATCAACATCCGATGGCAAAATCTCTATCTCCAAGCCTGCACTATGAAGGAGTTGAGCACGAATTTTGCTAGCGGATGCAAGAATTATCGGTTTCACAATGAGCGCACCTGATTACGTTTGGATAGAAGGTTTAAAATTCCCGCTGCGGTTTCTTCAATTGACCGGCGGGTAACATCAACGAGAGGCCAGTTATTTCGCGCACTTAAAGTTCTGGCAAATTTCAGCTCCTCGGCAATTTTATCACGATCAATATATTCTGTTTCTTCCGTCTGGTTCAGGGATAAAAGGCGGTTTCGGCGAATCTGGATAATACGTTCCGTACTGGCAATCAGACATACGACTAGGGGTTTGGTAATTTTTTCAATTTGCGGCGGTAGGGGAATGTTAGGAACCAGTGGAATGTTTGCAGTCTTTATCCCCTTGTTTGCAAGATATATGCTTGTCGGTGTTTTTGATGTTCTACTGATGCCCACCAGCACAAGATCAGCAGTATCAATATCTTCGACCATCTGACCGTCATCATGCGCCATGGTAAAATTAAGAGCTTCGATGCGGCCGAAATATTCAGCGTCGAGAACATGTTGCCCGCCGATCTGGGGAATTGATTCTGCATTAAGATATGCCGACAGAAACTCGATAACCGGATCCAGAATGGCAATGGAGGGAATGCCAAGGGCATCACACCGGGTTTCCAGCAGCTTTCTCAATTTCTGATTTACCAATGTAAAAAAAACTATGCCGGGAGAATTCTAGATTTCAATCAGGGCGCGATTTAACTGTTTTTCACTGCGCACCAGGGCATGGATATGCTCAATGGAGTGAAAGGAGGCATATTGCACGGTTGCTGCCTTGGCAACCGCATTTAAAGTCTCTCCCGTTGCATCGGAAACCAGATGAAGATGAAAAAATCTGTTGGTATCTTTGTTCATAAATATATCAGGTCAGTTGATAAGTTTTAACAACTCTCTCTTGCGCCGTTTCCGCAGTGATCTTATGCCCGCAATGGAGAATTCTATCCCCATATAAATTTCAACGGGAAGTTTTATCCCGGTGTTCTGGATATGTCGAAAACTACGAGTTTTCCAATAGATACCCACAGAATAACCTATATTTATTGGTGGATAAATATAGGTTATTTAGCATAAGTTATTGGTTTTAAATAGATAATTATAACATCATTTTCAGATGCCTTTCATTTTCAAATGTCTAAAAACTCTTGTGAATTAATTTTATCTCTCAATATATGGGGATTGTTTTTAATTCCCGCATATTGCCTTTCATACTAAAAAAACAATAAAAATATTCTTTTATTTTATTATTGATTGATCGCTCACAATTCCCGATAAACATATCATGACTATGATGAATGAAAGACGTATAAAAGACTGTTGCCTGTTAAGGGTATTTGACGGGGAAAGCCTGACACCTTCACCCGTATGGATGATGCGTCAGGCAGGACGGTATCTTCCGGAGTATCGTGAGGTACGCAAACAGGCGGGTAATTTTCTTGATCTGTGTTATTCACCTGATTTTGCTACGGAAGTTACCCTCCAGCCAATTAGAAGATATGGGTTTGATGCAGCGATATTATTTGCTGATATTCTTCTTATTCCTGATGCTTTAGGTCAGAATGTACGATTTGGTGAGGGGATAGGACCTATTCTTGAACCAATCAGGTGTGATAAGGATTTCAGCCAACTGACGGTTCAGAATTTTCACAATCACCTGGCACCTGTCTATCGGACTGTTAAACAGGTGCGAACAGCATTACCGGCACAAACAGCTCTTATCGGATTTTGCGGTGCACCGTGGACAGTGGCAACCTATATGATATCCGGGAGAGGATCTCCCGATCAAAAAGAAGCCCGACTGGCCGCATTGAGACGTGAAGACTGGGTTCAGGGTCTTATTGATCTGCTGGTGACAACTTCTGTCGAGTATCTTTGTAAACAGATTGAAAACGGTGCTGATCTGCTTCAGGTTTTCGATACCTGGGGTGGTAATCTTGGTGAGCTTGAATTTGATCAATGGTGTATTAAACCGATGGCTGCGATAGTCAAAGGTGTGCGGCAGGAATATCCTGATGTACCGATTATCGGTTTTCCACGCAATGCCGGTGTCCGCTACAAGCGGTTTATAGAGCAAACAGGAGTTGACGGGGTAAGTCTGGATACGAGTGTATCCCTGCAATGGGCACGCGATACACTTGATGACAGTTGTGTTCTTCAGGGAAATCTTGATCCCCTGGCTGTGGTTGCCGGTGGAAAGAGGTTGGAAATAGAAGTGAAACACGTGCTTGATACAATGTCCGGCAGACCTTTTATTTTTAACCTTGGTCATGGATTAATACCGGAAACCCCGCCGGAAAACGTTGCCCGGGTGATAGATATAATCAGATCAGTCTGAATATTACAGAAGATTTCAAGAGGATTTATGGACGCATTATACCTTTGGGTAAAAGCATTTCATATAATTGCAGTTATTTCATGGATGGCAGGATTATTATATTTACCGCGCCTGTTTGTCTATCACAGCGGGTGCGATAAAAACAGCGAGATGTCTGCAACATTCAAGGTTATGGAACGCCGGTTGCTAAAAGCTATCATGACGCCGGCAATGATTGTAACGTGGGCTTTAGGTTTGACATTAGTAGTGTTTTTTGAAGCTGTTAGCCTGAGTGATAGCGGTTGGTTTCATGTCAAGCTGGTTCTGGTTTTTGTTTTAAGTATATATCATATGTACCTGGCTAAGCTGACACGTGAATTTTCACTGGATCATAATCAGCATGGTGCTAAATTTTACCGGGTCATAAATGAAATTCCGACACTGCTGATGATCGGGATTGTGATTTTGGTTGTAGTCAGGCCTTTTTAATAAATTTCATTTAGTAAATAATTTCGATTTCCTATTGAAGTGATGCTACTAAAGGCTATATAGACTATAAAATTCAGCTGTTTCGTTTTCCTTTAAAATTTGTTATTATTAAAATATGATATCGGCAGCCCAAAGGCCGTGTCTGTCATTTTTTCAAAACATTGTTTTCTTTCGCAATATTTTCAGAGAATCGTGAGTGTCGATAAATGTGCAGGAGATGGCTTCTATCCGCCATCGCCTATGAGAATAAACATATTCTTATCAATTAATACCGGAGATAGTATGACGAACCTTGGTCAGCTTGAAAAGATCAAGCTTCAGGACCTGAAAGTTAAATCACCAACTGAGTTGTTGGTAATTGCCGAAGAACTTGAAGTCGAAAATGCCAGTATTTTGCGCAAGCAGGAACTTATGTTTGCTATCCTCAAGTCCCTTGCAGATCAAGATGTTGAGATTATTGGCCAGGGGGTCGTTGAGGTTTTACAGGATGGATTTGGATTTTTGCGCTCAGCGGATGCCAATTATCTGCCGGGTCCTGATGATATTTATTTGAGCCCCAGTCAAATAAGACGATTTAGCCTGCGCACAGGTGATACGGTTGAAGGTCAGATCAGAAGTCCAAAGGAAGGCGAGCGCTATTTTGCCCTGCTTAAAATTGTCACCATCAATTTTGAAGATCCTGAAAGAACGCGCCATAAGGTTCATTTTGATAATCTGACACCGCTATATCCGGATCAACGTCTGATGATGGAGGTTGATGATCCAACCCTTAAAGACAGAAGTTCGCGTATCATTGATCTGGTTGCACCGCTTGGGAAGGGACAGCGAGGTCTTATTGTTGCACCGCCCCGCACTGGTAAAACCGTTCTTCTGCAGAATATTGCTCACAGTATCTCGTATAATCATCCCGAATGCTATTTGATAGTTCTTCTGATTGATGAACGTCCTGAGGAAGTTACAGATATGCAGCGATCAGTGCAGGGGGAGGTCGTCAGCTCAACTTTTGATGAACCTGCTGTCCGGCATGTGCAGGTTGCAGAAATGGTTATTGAAAAGGCTAAACGGCTTACCGAGCACGGTCGCGATGTGGTTATATTACTTGATTCCATTACCCGCCTTGGCCGCGCCTATAATACGGTGGTGCCATCTTCGGGCAAGGTTTTAACAGGTGGTGTTGATGCCAACGCCCTGCAACGGCCCAAACGGTTTTTTGGCGCAGCGCGTAATATTGAAGAAGGGGGCTCCCTGACCATTATTGCCACAGCCCTGATTGATACCGGCAGCCGAATGGATGAAGTTATCTTTGAAGAATTTAAAGGTACGGGCAATTCTGAAATCATCCTTGATCGCAAGATTTCCGATAAACGTGTCTGGCCTTCCATAGATATAACAAAATCGGGAACACGAAAAGAAGAGCTTATTGTATCCAAGGATGTTCTCAAGAAAATGTATGTTTTGCGCCGTATTCTCAACCCAATGGGAACCGTTGACGCAATGGAATTTTTGCTTGATAAACTCAGACATACCAAAAATAATGACGAGTTTTTTGATTCTATGAATACCTGAAAATCAGGCACCTCTTATAAAGCGGTTAATGCGGCGATGATATCGCCTTTCGCTGTGAGAGGAACACCGCAGGTAGTGTTGCGACATATGTAGACAACCGGCTGACTATTGATAGTGCATTTGTCAGAAGCGGGATGATATTGTCCCGGAGAGGTGCCGGGTCTGGCAATCATAAATGTTGCTGAAGCGGGTAGGTATTCACGTACAGTTTCAGTCATATTATGTGTATCAGTTTTATCCTGGCCGGGCACCAGAACCACACTCAGCAGCTGTATTCTCATATCAAAAGCCACGAGTAGTGATGCACAGTTAAAAATGTTTTGAAAAATTTCCGCAGTGAAAGCTGAAATAATATGATCAACCCTGTCCAGATTGTCCTGATTGCCGGTAAACAAGTATAGTTTTATAAGGTTCTGAGCCATAATTCCATTGGCATTGGGGGTTGCATCATCAGTTGCAGAACGGGATCTGATAATGAGATTTTCTGCACTGTCCGATGTGAAATAATAACCACCCTCATCATTGTCCCAGTAATGTTTATAAAGCACAGCATTTAGCTCTAAGGCAGTTTTCAGATATACCCGGTTATCTGTTGCCTGATAGAGACACAGGCTTGCCCGTATCAGATTTGCATAGTCTTCCGATGTTGCAAATTGCTGAATTTTACCCGAGCGTGCTGCGTGGCAAAGCTGTCCCTCAATGATCATATTGTCGATGATATAGTGATAGGCATTTTGTGCCCAATCCAGCCATTCAGGGTTTTTGAAGGTGACTGCAGCTTGACTCAATGTGGATATCATTAAGCCATTCCAGTCGGATAGAATTTTATCATCAAGACCGGGTCTGATGCGAGTATTCCGATGTTCAAGGAGCGTATTCCGGTTTTTATTTAAACGCTCTTCCAGAGTATGATTTTCCAGATGCAACGAGTTGAGGCGGTTAAGGATGTTAAGTCCTTCCCAGTTTCCGGGTGTGCTTACATCATAAATCTGGGCAAAATCATCAAAGTCCTTGTCGAGCAAATTGTGAATTTCTTGTGCTGTCCAGACATAAAACCTGCCTTCTATACCTTCTGAATCAGCGTCTAGTGATGCGGCAAATGCACCCTCACCTGTTATCATTTCCTGTTTTACCCATTGGATGGTTTGTTTGATTCGCTGGCGAAACAAGGGTTCTGCAGTGACTTGATAGGCCCTGATTAACAGGTCCATTATCAGGGCGTTGTCATAGAGCATTTTTTCAAAGTTAGGGACCAGCCATCTGTCATCTACAGAATACCGTGAAAAGCCTCCCCCCAGGTGGTCATAAATTCCTCCCTGACACATATGAGTGAGTGAAAGAATAACTGCATCATGAAATTCAGGCAGCTCCAGTCTGCACCCAGCTCTCCACAAAAGATCAAGTATAATGGTCTGGGGAAATTTTGGGGCGCCCTTCAGGCCGCCATGAGATAAGTCTATCTGTTGAAGCAGCTGATGTGCAACCTGATCGGCAATGCCGGGTGACAGGTTTTGGGTATCATCTTTCTCTATTCTTTTGCCCAGTGCCAGCTTTATCACATCGCTGTTTAGTTTTACCTTGTCGGGCTGGGTCCGGTGGATTTGTGCGATCTGTGTGAGAACCTGAATGAAAGACGGCTGGCCATAAGCAGGTTTTTTGGGAAAGTAAGTTCCTCCCCAGAAAGGATATCCATCAGGTGTTAGAAACATTGTCAAAGGCCACCCCCCTTGTTGACCCATGAGATGGATGGCATTCATGTAAATTTTATCAATGTCGGGACGCTCTTCACGATCAACCTTGATATTAATGAAGAACTCATTCATAACTTTTGCTGTTTCGGGATCTTCAAAACTTTCATGTGCCATGACATGACACCAGTGGCATGCAGCATATCCAATTGATACCAGGATAGGTTTATTCTCAATGCGAGCCGCCTGAAGAGCCTCATTGTTCCATGCCCTCCAATGGACCGGATTATCCTTGTGTTGTAAGAGATACGGACTGATTTCTTTGGCGAGCAGGTTTTTGATCATAAGATTACCCGAAAATAGCTGTAGGGATCGGACGTTGATCTATATCAGCTCTTGGGACAATTCAGCAGGGAAAATTGAAAATGTCTGTCCGTGACACGATATATGCATTATCAAGTGGTGCCGGACGGGCCGGTGTGGCTGTCATTCGAATATCAGGGCCGGCCACATGCCAATTGGTCATTCAGATGTGTGGCGGCCGCTTGAAGCCTCGCAAAGCCTCGCTGCGGTCGATCACACATCCGCAAACCGGTGATATTCTGGATCAGGCTCTGGTGTTGTGGTTTCCTGCACCCAACAGCTTTACCGGTGAAGATCTTGCAGAAATACATTTACACGGAGGTCCGGCGGTGATTGCCGCTGTACTTGAAGCGATTGGTTTAAGTGATGATGTGCGGATGGCACAGGCCGGAGAGTTCACCCGACGGGCTTTTTATAATGACAAACTGGATCTTACAGGTATTGAAGCAATTGCAGATCTGATAGAGGCGGAAACCGAAGCCCAGAGAAAACAGGCATTGCGACAGATGCATGGCGGATTATCAGAATTGCTTCAACACTGGCGTGAGCGATTGATTCATATTCTTGCGTATGTCGAAGCCGGTATTGATTTTGGTGATGAAGAAGATGTCGGTGCTGATGTGAACCGGTTGCTGAAGTGTAATATTCTTGATCTCAAAAGTGAAATACTCCGGCATCTTGATGATCAAAGAGCCGGCGAAAGAGTAAGAAACGGCCTTCAGGTTGTTATTGCCGGCCCACCGAATGCAGGCAAATCCAGCCTGCTGAACGTTCTTGCCAAAAGAGATGTCGCCATTGTGTCGGAGCAGGCTGGCACCACTCGCGATATAATTGATGTGCACCTGGATTTAAAGGGATTTCCGGTCACAGTATCTGATACTGCCGGATTGCGAGGTTCTGAAGATTTGATTGAAGGAGAAGGTATACGCCGGGCCAGGGGAAGGGTTAAGGATGCGGATATTATCCTGTGGACGACTGATGGTGAAATTGCAGAAGAAGGCCATGATTTTACAGTCGATTCGGATCAGTTTCTGATTCGCATTCGTAACAAGCATGATAGCGATCTGTTCATACCTGAAATGGATACGAAGATATCAGACACGGGTTGTCACGATATGGTTGCAATCTCGACTAAAACAGGTGCCGGCATTGCAGAACTCATTCAAAAGATTGGTACTATTGCCGAAGGATTTAAAACTTTGGGGGAGGATGTTGTAATCACGCGTGCGCGCCACAGGGAAGCCCTGATGCATGTTGTCGAAATCCTTTCTGTTATTCTTGAAGAAGGGGAACAGGCCGAAGAACTGATTGCCGAGAATTTACGAGTTTGCAGCCGTGAGCTTGGGCGGATTACCGGCAAGGTCGACGTTGAAGATTTGCTGGATGTTATTTTTAATGACTTTTGTATCGGCAAGTGACTGTTTCACGTGAAACAATTTTGACGATCTGGTATTTAAG
>Ga0114931_10011034_pt1 | contig 10707 bp, 7 predicted proteins | sample 2SBtaG_FD_89579 | JGI IMG/M metagenome (GOLD analysis project Ga0114931, IMG submission 89579) | Deep subsurface microbial communities from Kolumbo volcano to uncover new lineages of life (NeLLi) - 2SBTROV14_V59a metaG | ecosystem: Environmental > Aquatic > Marine > Volcanic | place: Kolumbo...
TGAACGTCTTCAACAGCTGCAGGAAGTGTCGTTGAGGAATATACACCAAGGACGGAAGTGGGTTCGAGAATCGTAAGTCTGCGACCGTTTCCGAATAGATATGCGAACCGAATGTCAGATACGATTGTGTTGCCTCGCTGCTGCATGTTTTGCGAGCTGTACAGCCATTCGAGAGAATCCTGGTAAGCGCGAAAAACGACCAGTCCTTCCGTCGAGCTCAGGACATAGAAATGCGTCGGACTACTGCTTATTGCAACAATATCCGGGATTTTTAAGGCAAAACCGGGTCGTTTTACCAGTGCCGGCTGAGCCTTGGCTGTAGTAATAGCGAAGGAAGTACATACAACAAAGAGAATAAGGACAAAGTGAAGGAACCTGTTTTTCATAACCAGTTATTTTTTTGGTACCAGGCGATGGTATGGGCTACACCGTAGTCCAGATGATATTTTTGTCGAAAACCGAGATCTCGTTTTGCTTTTTCAACTGAGCACGTCCATTCGAGAATCATTTCGTTTGCTTTCTCACGGTTAAACATAGGATATCCGCCCCACAAAGACACGGTTTTTTCCACGAGCGACGCAAGTTTCTTTACCGCATTGGGACTAACGTGAATGACAGTCGTTTTATGACCAAGAGCCTGTTCCGTCGCCCATCGAATCTGGTTCCAGGTATATATCTGCTCACTTGAGATGAAGTATTTTTGTAAACCCGGTTCCTCACGCTGAGCCGCAAGCCACAGCCCCTGGATAACGTCAAGGACATGAATTAATGAGAGACGGGGCATTTCTCCGTCACCAATGATGGGACAGATGTGTTTTGAAGCGATCTTAAAGAAAGCATAGATGTCTTCTTCGCGGGGTCCATAAACGGCAGGAGGACGCAGAATACTGATAGCTGTGTCGGAAGCATCCATCTGCTCGATCCGCTCCTCCATCATTTTCTTGGATATTCCATACATGCTAACCGGCTGCATGGGATCTTCTTCGGTCAACGGGCGATTCATGCTTGGTCCGGCCGCAGCAAGTGATGAAAGGACGACGATTCGTTTAACACCCATTCGGTGAGCAATGCGCAACAACGTTTCCGTGGCCTCTACATTTGTGTGCAGGAACTCAGAACGTGTTTTGGCCTTTAGTATAGCAGCCAGGTGAAAGAGGATGTCTACGCCTTCAAGTCCTTTTTTTAATGCTTCAATATCATGCAAACCCCCACTTATTGGGGTGTAAGCTTTTCCTTCCAGCCATCGTTCGGAACTACGAACCAAACAACGAGTTTCGACACCGTTTTTGATTAGATGATCAACCAGATGGCTGCCAATAAAACCGGTGCCTCCGGTTATAAAGGCTCTCATTAGGTGAAATTCAGAATTGATTATTTGGATGAGTGATGTTGTTATCCCGACAAATCAGGACAATAACAGAATTAGACAGATGGTAAGCCCCAATAACATTGGAAGCAAATGTCAATAAGATAACTTAATGTTTGTAAGGACTCCAAAGATGTATGATAAAAATCCAGTGTTTTGTCTGTAACCGAATTAGCGGTTGGAATATTAGTTTTTAGAAAGTTTAAACTTAACAAGTTAACGTTTGGTTTAAATCATCAAAACTCTTGGTATCGTTATTAGGCTTCGATTGAAATCGGCAGAAGAATATGTGAGCAAATGAATTAGCATTCCACAGCTATTCCAGATAATATATTTTATAAGATCGGTATACCCCCTAATATAAACCGGGTTGAGGTGGACCCCGAACGATTGGGGTGATAAAAGGTTGTTTATCTGATAGGTAATCCTGTTGAAGAGGATAGAACGGATTTTTGGAAATTATTCTGATTAATCTTCAATATTGAAAAATGATATTTGGAGAATAATCAGGATATATTTTTGTTGAATATGACGATTTTAAATAGATTTGTGTATATAGATGTGGATTTCGTTTTAGGTGAGTTTTTCGTATTATTGATGGATTAATTATTTCCGTCGCTCTTCGGGCAGTAATTTTTAAATGCCGTAACAATTAGAAGAGCGTTTGCTATATAGTTTGGAGAAAAGAATAGACTTTTTCGCAGTTAATTTAGCCGGTTTCTCAAAAGAATTAATGAATAACAAGGAATTACGCATAGCTATCTTTACCGGTAATTATAATCACATTGCCGACGGGGTTTCTTTAACTCTGAATCGACTGGTAGCTTACTTGATGAAACAGGATATCCCGGTCATAGTATTTGGTCCTACGACAGAAAAACCTGCTATTGACCATAAGGGGGAATTGGTTCCGGTCCCATCATTACCGCTTCCGGGAAGACCCGAATACCGCGTCAGTGTTGGATTTCCTGAGGATGTTCAGCAGAGATTGCGGGAGTTTAAACCAACACTGGTACACATTGCAACACCGGATCTTCTGGGATTCAGAGCGATGCGTTTTGCCCAGGCAAACGATATCCAGATTGTAGCATCTTATCATACCCATTTTACAAGTTATCTGAGTTACTACAACATGGATATGCTTGAAGTGCTTGGATGGAAGTATCTGAAGTGGTTTTATGACCAGTGCAAGCACATATACGTCCCAACAGCATCAATGGCTGATGAATTGCATGCTCATGGCATCACGCATGGATTGCGAATCTGGTCGCGTGGTGTCGATTCTGACCAGTTCAACCCGGAAAAAAGGGATATGCAATGGCGGAGATTGTTGGGCATTGATGATAGAAATATACTGGTGAGCTTTGTATCACGGCTTGTGTGGGAGAAGGACCTTCAGACGGTCGTGGATTCTATGAAGCGGGTATTTGAAAAAGACGATAATATCAAAGCCCTGATTGTCGGTGACGGACCTGCCCGGAAAGAAATGGAGCATATGCTTAAAGGTGCCTTCTTCACAGGGTTTTTAGAGGGGGAAGACCTTGCGTGCGCTTATGCAAGCAGCGATATCTTTTTCTATCCGTCTGATACCGAAACATTTGGTAATGTGACACTCGAAGCAATGGCAAGCGGGGTCCCTTCAGTTGTGGCCGATGCCACCGGGAGCCGTTCGTTGGTAGAATCGGGTGTTAATGGGTTGGTTGTCCCTCCCAAAAAAACAAAAGAATTTGCATCCGCTATCATAGAACTTGCCAAAGACGGGGACTTGCGAAGTAAAATGTCGGTGACTGCACGTCAGAAATCATTGGCTTACTCCTGGGGTAATATTATGTCAGGTCTTGTACAAAATTACCGTGAAGCTCTGGCCGAACCCCGACCGGAACTTAAGATCTGATGCCGCATCTCAAAATACTGTACATATCACACTTGCATCCGCCGCATGATGCCGTTCTTGAAAATATGGGCGGCATGCAGCGTGTGAGTATGCAGCTTGTCGATGAACTCTCACAAAATCCAGGCGTCGAGCTGCGTCCGATTACCTTAGAGACATCCTGGAAATACGCAGGTATCAATACCACATGGTTTCTGTTTCGGCTTCTGGGGGAGCTGCCGGCGGTCATCCGTTCCTGGAAACCGGATATTGTTCTGTTCTCCTCAATGGTGACGGCAAGCCTGTCAATCTGGTTGAAAAAAATGGTGGATGTTCCCCTTGTAACCATCAATCATGGTCAGGATGTAACAATGCCGGTTGCTGTATACCAGTCGCTGGTCCCGAAAATTTTTGCTTCGCTTGACGGGGTGATATCTGTCTCAAGCGCAACGCGTGAAGTCTGCATTGAACGGGGACTTGACCCCGATAAAGGAACAGTCATCCCAAATGGTTTTCCCGAAGATGCACTCGAAGGAATCAATGGGAAAGATGGTGCCAGGGACCAGCTCGAAAACTTACTTGGTCTGAATTTCAACAAATTACCTATCTTACTGACTGTAGGTCGGCTGGTACGCCGTAAGGGACATGCGTGGTTTATCAGGAATGTTCTTCCTAAGATCGAGCATGATTTCCATTATATTGTCATCGGTGATGGACCAGAACGTGCAGATGTTGCAAATGCTGTAAGTGATTCTGCTTCTGCAGCTTTCATCCACTTATTGGGCAGACAGCCCGATGAGGTGTTGAAAGCGGCATATGCAGCAGCGGACATTTTTGTTATGCCGAATATTCCCGTCCCGGGTGATATGGAAGGATTCGGAATTGTTTTACTGGAAGCCAACCTTGCAGGAACGGCTGCTGTTGCCTCGGATATCGAAGGCATCAGGGATGTTATTAGCAACGGTGAAAACGGCTATCGGGTGTCGCCTGATAAACCTGAACTTTTTGCGGAAAAAATTGATAATATACTTTCCAACGGAAGCGGGAAATTAGGTGATTGTGCTCGCATTTTTGTACAAAGAAAGTTTAATTGGAAATCAGTGGCTCAACAATATGTCGATTATCTTGAGCGTATAGTCGAGCATGAAAGGGTGCTCGGTGTAGGCCGATTTGATTGAAAATTTATACTACATATATTAAAGACTGAATTTTAAATAGATAAGCGAAGGGTTATCCGCGAATGTCGAATTCGAAAACTGAGATACGGAAAAACGATCTTTTTGCCAAAGCTTATGAATTCACCCGTGCTGATGAAGTAAAAGCAGCCGGTTTATATCCCTATTTCAAGCCTATCACTGCCAGCGAAGGTAGTGTCGTAAAGATCGAAGGAAGAGAAGTCATCATGGCCGGGTCCAATAACTATTTGGGCCTGACTAACGACCCCCGTGTAGTTGAAGCTGCGCAGAAAGCCGTCGGTGAGTATGGTACCGGGTGTACCGGCTCACGGTATCTGAATGGTACGCTGGATCTGCACCTCGAGCTTGAGGAAAAGCTCGCTAAATTTATGAAAAAGGAAGCCTGTGTACTTTTCAGCACAGGTTATCAGACCAATGAAGGATCCATTCAGACGATTGCCGGTCGTAATGATATTATCTTTTCTGATAAGGATAACCATGCGTGTATCGTTGTTGGAACATTGTGCTCTAATGCTAAAACAGTACGTTTCCAGCACAGCGATATGGATCAGTTGAGGAAACTGCTCGAGAAGGAAGATCCCAATACCGGTAAGCTCATCGTATCAGACGGCGTCTTTTCTATGTCGGGTCGTCTGGCGAATGTCCCGGAACTGGTCAAACTCGCGAAAGAATTTGGAGCACGGCTTTACCTCGATGATGCTCATGCTATCGGCGTGGTTGGCGAAGGCGGCCGTGGTTCAGCATCGACATTTGGTTTGCTTGATAAAGTAGATCTTGTCAGTGGTACATTTTCTAAATCATTTGCATCGCTTGGCGGCTTTCTTGTAGGCGATAAACCGGTCATTGAGTATGTACGCCATTTTTCACCTGCACATATCTTTAGCGCCTCTATGCCCCCGGCCAATGTTGCCACAGTTTTAAAATCACTTGAAATATTACAAGAAGAGCCCTGGAGGCTCAAAAGATTGGAAGAGATATCCAATTATATGCGGAGTGGCTTGCGTGAGCTTGGGTTCAACGTTTGGTCAAGCCAGACACCAATTATACCTGTCGTGATTGGCGAAATTATGCAGTGTTTCCGTTTCTGGCGTGATCTGTTTGAAGCCGGTGTGTATGTCAATGCTGTTGTGCCTCCTGCTGTACCCAAGGGACAGTCGCTCGTGAGGACCAGCTACATGGCTACACATACCGATGAACATCTTGATAAGATTCTCGAGGCATTCCGTAAAGTGGGTATCAAAAACGGTATAATTGACAAAAACGGTCACTCACTAATAGAAGAAAAGGCATCTTGAAAACGAATCCCGATATGAAAGGAGTACGCATCGTCTCCGACCGGCATGACCTCAAATCATTTATTGAATTTCCTTATCAACATTACCAAAACGACGAACACTGGATCCCGCCGCTAAAAGTGGATCAAAAGAAGCTCGTCGATAAAAAAAAGAATCCATTTTTCAACACTGCGGACAGAGCTCTCTTTCTTGCTGAAAAAAATGGAAAGATAGTCGGCCGGATAGCCGCAGTCGACGATAGAAAATTCAACGATTACAACGAGGGTAATTTCGGCTTTTTCGGGTTTTTTGAATGTGTTAATGATCAATCAATTGCCAACCTTCTCTTTAAAGTGGCAGGCGATTGGCTTAAAGACCGGGGCAGATCAACAGTGATGGGACCAACCAATCCTGGCATGATGGACACGGTCGGAATTCTTGTTGAGGGCTTCGAATATGATCCCAGCATCATGATGCCGTACAACAAGTCTTATTATGACGAGCTTATAATGAATGCCGGCTTTGAAAAAGCAATGGATTTGCTGGCATTTCGTGTAACCGACGAGACTGTGAGTCTTGATCGGATTGAAAGGGCAGAAACAATTGTTCGCAGACGTTTGCCCTCTCTGGTTATTCGAAAAGTAAATCTGAAAAATTTTCACGAAGAAGTTGAGATCGTTCGAAGCATCTTCAACAGCGCATGGGCAAATAATTGGGGTTTTTCTCCAATGTCCAAGGAAGAGTTCGAGCATCTCGCCAAAGATCTTAAAACGATCGTGGATACTGATTTTGCACATATTGCAGAAGTTGATGGCAAACCGGTTGCATTTTCCATAGCGTTGCCCGATTTCAACCAGGCACTTAAACATACCGATGGCAGCCTGTTGCCATTTGGAATTTTTAAGCTACTCTACTACGGTCGTAAAATTGATCAGATACGTACGGCACTCATGGGTGTCATCCCCGAATACCAGGGAAAAGGCATAGATGCCCTTTTACACAAAGAAGCGATACAAAATGGCTTGTCTCGCAATATCTGTAAATCGGAATTAAGCTGGGTTCTTGAAAGTAATGTTGAAATGGTTCGGGTAGCCGAACGCATCGGGGGATCAATTGAAAAGCGATATCGCATGTATAAACAGGAGCTAAGCTAAAAAGCGCTTTTTTAATTTTTAAAGCTCGGTTTATTCCGTCTCCCAGTTGTAAGTTTTGTTCGGTAACCCGTATAATAAAGTAATCTTACTTAACGATTATTGAGTTTTAGACGGAAGATCCATGAGTGTAGCAACTATAGAAAAACTTGAGTCACTGGTGGCATCAGATTCAAAGTTCAAAGTCCGATCCACTTCCATAAAAAAATTTAAGAAAGAAGAGCTTCTTGAGATTTTCAGAATGATGGTCTTGTCCCGTCGGCTGGACGACAAGATGTTGAATTTGTTGAAGCAAGGTAAAGGCTTCTTTCATATTGGCAGCTCTGGTCATGAAGCAGTACAGCTCGCCGCTGCATGTAATATGGTCTCAGGTAAAGACTGGGGAGTTCCCTATTACAGGGATATGGCGTTTACGCTTGGTATGGGCTTAACATCCCGCCAGCTACTATCGGCTCACCTGAGCCGTACTACAGACACCTCGCGGGGCAAACAGATGCCCTCCCATTTTAACAGCCGTGAAAAACGAATTGTCTCAGTTTCCAGCGCCATTGGTGCTCATCTGCTGCCGGGCCTCGGTGTTGCACAAGGGGTAGTTAAAAAAGGTTCGGATGAAGTCGTTTATATATCATGTGGTGATGGTGCTACGTCAGAAGGAGCTTTCTTTGAACTTCTGAACTGGGTAGGAAGGTCCAATGCCCCGGCTATCATCGTTGTTCAGGATAATGGATATGCAATCAGCGTTCCTGTCAAAGACCAGACGAGTAATGGAAGTATCTCCAAAACAGCTGTTGGTTTTGAGAACCTGGAAATTCATGAAGTTGATGGTACCGACTTTTTTAACTCTTACAGTGCTTTTGAGAAGGCAGTTAAAAGAGCACGAGAAGGGAAGGGGCCGTCTCTTATTCACGCCCATACCATTCGTCTTCTTCCACATTCATCCTCAGATGATCAGAGAAAATACAGATCTGCAGAGGACCTGGAGAGAGAACTGACCTACGATCCGATTGAACGGATGGCGCAACGTTTGATCAGTGCCGGTATCGCCAAAGAGGAAGAACTGGATAAAATCCGGAACGAAGTAAAAGATCAGGTCGATGAGGATACCCAATGGGTGCTAAAGCAGGATGAACCCAAACCTGAAGATGCACTCACCTATGTCTACTCCGATAAGGAACCGGATCTCGAATATGAGAAGAATGAACCATCCGGGGAAACGATAGTTATGGTTGATGCCATCAACCACGCTATTCGTGAGGAGATGGAGCGTGATGAAAAGGTGATCGTGTTTGGCGAAGATGTCGCAGATGACAAAGGCGGTGTCTTTACGGCTACGAAGGGTCTCACTAAGAAATTCGGGAAAGATCGCAGTTATAATTCACCTCTGGCCGAAGCATCTATTTTGGGAACAGCATGCGGGCTGGCAATTCAGGGATACCGGCCAGTTATTGAAATTCAGTTCGGTGATTATATCTGGCCTGGAATGCAGCAGCTACGCAACCAGATCTCGACGTTGCGCTACCGTTCGCATAATCAATATGGTTGCCCGATGGTTATTCGGGTTCCAATAGGTGGTTACATCCATGGCGGATTATGCCACAGTCAGAATATCGAGTCGATATTTGCGCACATACCGGGATATAAAATTGTGATGCCGAGCACTGCTGCTGATGCAAAAGGCTTACTGAAGACCGCGATTCGCATGGACGACCCGGTGATGTTCCTGGAGCATAAAGGATTGTATCGCCAGGGATTCTCGCGTACACCGGAACCGGATGCAGATTATTATGTCCCGTTTGGGAAAGCAAAAACAGTCCGTGAAGGGAACGATCTGACCATTGTGACGTACGGAGCCATGGTTCAGAAGGCGTTGAATGCTGCCAAGAAATATGCGTCATCGGAAAATCTCGATATCGAAGTCATCGATTTACGATCGATTGTTCCCTTGGATTCTGAGGCGATTATCTCATCAGTAAAAAAGACGAACCGCGTGATCGTGCTTTACGAAGATCTCGAGTTCATCGGGTTTGGTGCCGAGATAGCATCACAAATAGCGGATAAGGCGTTTGAATATCTGGACGCTCCGGTCGTGCGTGTAGCCGCTAAATACACACCGATCCCATTTGCAGCACCCATGGAGAATTTCATCCTCCCGGCCGACGAGGACATCGAGAACGCGATCGAGCGTTTGATCCACTACTGATCCGGATGAAAAATGGAAGTTAGGAAGATGGGAAGTTTTGAGGCTGAGATGTATATCCTTTTAACTTCCAATCTTCAAATCTTCCCAACTTCTTATCCTTCCAGCTTCCTAAGGATCTGGAAGTGATGAGAATACTGCGTGCAAGTTTACTACCCGTTGCAACCCTTTTGCTATACACAACCGTAGTATTGGCTCAGGTCCCATCTGAAGGAGGCCACATCTCATTTCAAGAGCGAATCTACGATGTCGGTGTTTTTCATGAGGGGAAAGACGCCCGCTGGGATTTTCGGTTTACGAATACGGGAAAGGACAGCATTCGGATAACGTCCGTTCATGCACAATGCGGCTGTACCACACCTTCGTATGAACATCATGCCGTTGCACCTGGAGATACGGGGAAGATATCCGTGGTTTACCATAGTGAATATCGTCCCGGGCCCTTCGAGAAGGAAGTGGTTATAACAACGGACGGCGATCCCGCAACTGTAAAAGTGAGGATCAAGGGCAATGTTCTCCCCAAACCACTGAAAGGCAGGGATGTTACTCTTATCGGTGGAATACGTTTTTCCGATGGTCTGATAAATCTGGATACAGTGGCAACAGGTGAGCCGGAGCAATATATCCTTCACTTTCAGAATGCAGCGCCCTATCCCATCCGAATCCTGAAACTAAATCATCCCAAAGATGTACAGGCTTACTACCCACCATTTACTGTTCTGACGGGCGAGATGATGAGGGTCACGATGACGTTTGTTCCATCTGAAAAGCGACCATATGGGGCGATTCGCGATTCGCTGGTTTTCGAAACCAATGATCGTGAAAAACCTGAAAAGGTCATTCACTTCAAGGCTTTTATTTCAAGAAAAAACAGGGTAAAACATGGAATTGGTCCTGTTTTGTTGTTTGAAAAAGATTTTATCGATTTAGGCACGATCAACCAGAGTGATACCGTGGATACCGAGTTTCACTTCAGGAATGATGGATCGGATTCATTGCACATCACAAGTATCGAGACCTCATGTGGTTGTACGGTTGCCACGCTTAAGAAAAAGTGGTACAGTCCCGGAGAATCCGGTATCATTCATGTCTCTTTTGACGCAAACGGTAAGTTTGGGGAGATACGGAAGGAGATTATGGTTGAAAGCAATGATCCAACGTCCCCGAGAAGCCAGCTCATCCTGAGATCTGATGTGGTTGTGCATCCACAGAATACATCGGGAATGATGTCGAAGATAGGTGCCGGCGCGTCAATTTTTAAGGGAAAATGCCGGAGTTGCCACGTTGACAAGGGATTGGGCAAGAAAGGAGAAGCATTATTTGCCGCCGATTGTCAGCTTTGTCATGGTCCTGCCGGCAAGAAAGATTCGGTATTTCATCCGGGTCCGGCACTTGATAACGAGTTTTTGTCAACGCTCACGCGGAAGCTTTTGTTCAAAAGGATAGCCGAAGGATCTGTGGATCCTCATATGCATCATATGATGCCGGGTTTTATGAAGACATTCGGTGGACCATTGTACGAAGAGCAGGTTCAATCGCTGGTAAATTATTTGCAAACAGTTAAAATTTCGAATTAATAAACGGAGTGAAAATCATTATGACTGACTATCGTATTGAGAAAGATTCGATGGGGGAAATTAAAGTCCCCGCCAA
>Ga0114931_10011035_pt1 | contig 10706 bp, 5 predicted proteins | sample 2SBtaG_FD_89579 | JGI IMG/M metagenome (GOLD analysis project Ga0114931, IMG submission 89579) | Deep subsurface microbial communities from Kolumbo volcano to uncover new lineages of life (NeLLi) - 2SBTROV14_V59a metaG | ecosystem: Environmental > Aquatic > Marine > Volcanic | place: Kolumbo...
CGCCAAACGCGCGAATCGCTGACAGCGAGTTCTTCGGGGATGCGCTTGTGGCTTCGCGCGACCAGCGCGTCGGCATTTTCATCACCGGACCAGAAGCTGTCGTTGAGCGCAATAAGGCGCACCATATCAATGGTAGAGATCAGTTCGGCATTTTCGTCGACACAACAGGCGGCGTCACACTCACAAACAACGAAACCTTCGAGAACTCCACCCGAGGCATCGAAGTCCACACCGACCGCGACACAATCGCTGCGGGCAACATCGCCCATGACAACGCGACTGGATTCTTCTTCGACGCTGACAGTTCTCTCTTCACTGGCTCGTACAGCAACAATGAAGCCTTTGCGAACTCAACAGGTGTGCAACTGACCGGCTTCGTTGTCTTGGATGGACCAAACACAACCCACAACAACGCTACGGGGCTGTTCGTTGACTCCAGCTTCCAGGGTGAAGCTGCGAACTTCGAATCGTTCGCCAACACAACAGGCGTGCAGTTCGACGCCTTGCAGGCGTCCTGCGCGACAACAGGATTCACGACAACACTGGCGACGGCGTCCTGGCGCGCGATGGCGGCGCATCCTTCCTGCGCAATGTGATCTACTCCAACAACATCGGAATTGAGTCGCAGCAGTTCACAGGCACGAACCTGTTCGCAAATAACCTCGTCTATGACAACACGACTTATGGCGTGTTCTTCAACGCTGCACAAACCAGCAGTGGGTCAGCGACGCTGGTGAACAACACGATTGTCGGAACAGCGTCCACAGCGGTTCGTGTGCAGGGCGGCTCGAAGAATATTCACCTGCGGAACAACATCCTCGTTGCGGACGGCGTGGGCGAGTTTGTCATTTCCGTCGCCAATGATTCTCAGAATGGCTTCACCAGCGATTTCAACCTGCTGCAGTTCACCGGCGGCGCTGACCTCGGGCTCTGGCAGGCGCCCTTCTCCACGCTCATCGACTGGTCGCTCGAGCTGGGCTTCGACCAGAGCTCCATTACGGGTGATCCGGGCTTTGTCGATCCTGACGGCGCCGACAATCTGCTGGGCGGCTTGAATGGCGCTGACGATAATTTCCATCTTGCGTCACAAACAGGCAGTTTCAAGGGCGGCGTCTTCACGCCTGACGGATTTACATCGATCGCGATTGATCGGGGCGACTTCACAACGCCCATCGCAAGCGAGCCCTCACCCAATGGCGGCAGGATCAACCTTGGCGCCTTTGGCGGAACAAGTGAAGCTTCGCAATCACCTGCGATTTCACTCCAGCTGCGATCACTCACAGGCGGACAGAAGGTGCAGATCGGGCAGGCGACGCTCATCCAATGGCGTTCGCTTGGCGTGGGACCATTCGTCAACATCGAGTTCAGCAGTGACGGCGGCGCAACCTTCTCGACGATCGCCATGAATGAAGCCAACGACGGCTTCTTCGTCTGGAGTCCGGACACCTTCACGCTTGACGGCAGGATCCGCATCAGCGACGCCCTTGACGCGACGGTGTTCGATGTGTCCGCAGGCGCGTTCACCGTTGGGCAGGCGGGCAATCAGTTTTATGTGAATGACAGCAGCACGACGAACGATCAGTACACAAGCGCTGTCGGCTCCAACCTCAACACCGGCACGACGCCCGGCGACCCCATGGCGTCACTCAACGCGCTGCTCAACGCCTATGACCTGAATCCAGGCGACACCGTCTTTGTCGATGTCGGCTCGTACGTCGCTGTCACAAACATCCTTATAACATCGAATGATGCAGGCGTGACCATTCAGGGGCCAACCAACTGGAATCCTGACGACGGTCCGACGGGCGCGTTCGCTGCGGTGATCGATCGACAAAACACCGCTGTTGGTCAATTCGCGATCCAAATCACGGGCGCGACTGACGTGACGATTGGCCGCTTGGTTTTCACAGGGGCTGAGAAGGGGCTGGTCGCGTCGAGCGCCAATCGCATCACGATCACCAACTCGCTGGCGTTTGACAACGCTGTGTGGGGCTTCCGCGTCGACGCAGCGACCAACGTCGCAACTGTCCAGAACAACCGCGCCTTTGGCACGACGGGCGTCACGACTACCGATCAAGACACCGGATTCTTCCTTTCTGCGGACAACATGCTCGTCGCTGACAACATCGCATGGAAGGTTGGAACGCAATTCGGCAATGGCGTGTTTATCGACAGCGCCGACAACCTGGTCGTTCGCAACAATCTTGCGTTCAACAACAACGAAGGCATCTTCATCAGGACTTTGCAGGCGGATGTCTTCGGCAACGAAGCCCGCGGCAACAACCGTGGCATGTTCCTCGACGACAGCAACAACACAGCGAAAACACAGGTGTTCGACAACTTCCTGCATGACAACGATGGTTCTGGTGGCGACTACCAGGGCAACGTCGAAGCGTTCAACAATCGTTTCCAGCGCAACAGCGGCGCAGGCGTCAACTTGGGTTCAAGTTCGGCAAATGTGCTCATCCGCGACAACCAGATCTCGGAAAACGCCACAGGCGTTGTCGCGTCAACAGGCGTCGTCATGGGCAATCGTGTCTTTGGCAACACGGGAACAGGCCTTCTTGCAACCACGTTTGGCGTGACGTTCGACAGCAACCGCGTCTTTGGCAACAGCGTCGGCATCGAGACGAACGCATTTTTCGGCCCCGTCGCCATCATCAACAACCTTGTCTACGACAACGCCAACTTCGGCATTTATGTGCACAACACCGTGACCAGCGGCTCCAATGGCGTCACCGTCATCAACAACACCATCCATCAGCAGGTGGGCACGGCGCTGCGCTTCGAGAACAACGGCGCCAATATGCAGGTGTTCAACAACATCATCGTGGTGCTGGGTGGTTTCGGCGTGGAAGTCATCGGCGCCACCACCAACTTCCAGATGGACTTCAACAATGTGTTCGTGCCCGATCCGCTATCGGCGGACTTTGGCAGGTGGCTTGGCGTCACGCAGGCGGACTTGACCGCGTGGCAAGCAGCCAGCGCCCAGGACGCCAGCTCGCTGAGTGTTGATCCACTCTTTGTCGACATCGACGGCGCCGACAATCTGCTTGGCTGGGAGCAGCCTGATCCGCTCGATCCTTTCGCAGACTTTGGCGCCGACGACAACTTCCTGCTGCTTGGCTCATCGCCCATGATTGATGCTGCCAACGGTGAGGTGGCTCCGACGGTCGATATCGATGGACAGGCTCGCAAGGACGACCTGGGCACGCCCAACACTGGCTTTGGCGTGTTCCGTTTCTATGACATTGGCGCATTCGAGTTCCAGGGCTCCAGCGCCGACATCACGCCTCCCACCATCACGGATCTGCTGCCGGTGGGCATTGTTGATGGCGCGCTGAGCAACGCTGTATTCAGTCTGCTGACGGTGCGCTTCAGCGAACTACTCAACCCCGTGAGCGCTCAGAGCCCCGCGTTCTATTCACTGATCGAAGCGGGCGTGGACGGCTTGTTCGACACGGGCGACGACACGGTGATTTCCATCGCTGCGGTGTCTTACACCGCGGGCGATATTGATGTCCGCCTGGCGCTGGGCGGCACGCTTCCAAGCGGGCAGTACCGGCTCTCGATCTTCAGCGCACCGGGCGCCGCGGTCGTCGACCTCGTGGGCAATGAACTTGACGGCGACAACAACGGTGTGGCGGGTGGCGATTTTGTCCGCACATTCACACTCGATATAGACGCGCCAGCGCTCGCGTCCGTATCTCCAACTGCGACGACGACGGGCCCGACGACAATCGACGTCACGTTCAGCGAGAATCTCGCGCTTGACCAGCCGACCGTGCTGAACGCTGCCAACTACACGCTGACGCGCAGCGCCAACGGCCCGATCTTTGGCGATGCGGACGATGTCGATGAAACCGCGCTTATCACTGGCGTGACTTACAACGCCACGACCAAGACCGCGACGCTAACACTCTCGTCGCCACTGGCCGAAGCGTGGCATCAGGTCACAGTGAGCCCAGCCGTGCGCGACACTGCAGGCAACGCCTTGGGCGGCGGCGTCGCCCAGAGTTTGCAACTCGTTGTTGACGCGACAGGTCCAACAGCGACGCTGTTGTCGCCAGCGCCCGGATCGACGCCAAATCCCTTGCCCACATTTGTCGATATTCAATATTCTGATGGAACAGGCATAGGTTTAGACACAACCTCCGTCGGCGTGGACGACATCACCATTGCAGGCGTGACGATCATGTCGGTGGACAATCTGGGCGGCGGCGTGTTCCGCTACCACTTCACCGGCGCCTTTACCTCGTCAACGGTGCAGGTGCAGGCGGTCGCTGGCGCGGTGACAGATCAACTGGGCAACGGCGTCGCTGCTGGCGTCATCGGCTCATTCCTTTCTGATTCGACGCCTCCACAGGTGACCAACCTCACGGTGAACAGCGGGCTGCAGAATCGCTCCAATGTCAGTGAAATATCCCTTACGTTCAGTGAAGACGTCAACATCGCAGCCCTGATCGCAGCGGGCACGATCAACACGGTGATTCAGGTGTTCGACAAATCCTTGCCGTCAACTCCTCTTGCGTTCATCGATGCAACGCGATTCATGTATGACGCTATCTCACGCACGTTGACGATTGACCTGACTGTGGATGGCTTTGGCGGGTCCAATGTCACGGCGCTTGTCGACGGGCGTTATGAAGTTCGTTTGGACACAGCGATGATTCTCGACACTGCAAACAACGCGCTCGCGGACACCGACGGCGTCCCGGATGGCGTGCTGAAGCTTGATCGTTCGACAGGCGCAACCTCGCAGGACTTCTTCCGCCTGCTTGGCGATCTGAATGGCGACGCGTCCGTCGGTCCGGGTGATCTGCTTGCGCTGCTGTCAGGCTTTGGCTCCACGAGCCCAACGGCGGACATTGATGGCGATGGATCTGTTGGACCGAGTGATCTGCTTGCGCTGCTGTCGTCGTTCGGCTCGATCCTGGCTGCTGCGGCGCCCCTGCAGGTGACCAATGTCACAGTCAACGGCGGCCTTCCGAATCGCTCCAACGTCACAACGATCTCCATGACCTTCAGCGAGACCGCGAACATTGAAGCCCTGATTACAGCGGGCACAATCGACGCTGCGGTTCAGGTGTTTGATAAGTCCATGCCTTCGACGCCTTTGGCGTTCCTCGATGCATCGCGCTACATGTATGACAACATTTCACGGACACTGACCATCGACCTGACCGTGGATGGCTTTGGCGGGTCCGATGTCACAGCGCTTGCCAACGGGCGCTATGCAGTGCGACTGAACACGTCAATGATTTTCGACGCTGCAAGCAACGCGCTTGCAGACACCGATGGACTCGCAGATGGCATGCTCACGCTTGATCGCTCGACAGGCGCCCCGACGCAGGACTTCTTTCGCCTGCTTGGCGATCTGAATGGTGATGCATCGGTCGGCCCGGGCGACCTGCTTTCGCTGCTTTCCAGCTTCGGCTCGATAAGCGCATCGGCGGACATTGATGGCGATGGATCTGTTGGACCCAGTGATCTCCTCGCGCTGCTGTCGTCGTTTGGCCAGTCAACACCATAGGCTGTTCTGTGTGGATTGGTTTGGTGTGGCTGCGTCGTCACCCCTGTTGCGGATGCTGGGGGCGGTTCGACCACGGGTTGCATCACCGGCGCTTGTTGCGTTTGGATCGATAGCGGGACTTGGGACTCACGGTGCGGGTGCCGATCTTGGGCTTGAAATTCGGCGCGTCGATGGCGCCTGCACTCGCTTGCGCCTGTGCTTTTCGCAAGGCGCCCACCTTACCAAGCGCGCCCATTCCCGAGAGTTGTTTCGTCATTTTGCTCAGAGCTTCAAACTGCTTCGTCAAGCGCGACACTTCAGCGACATTGGCGCCAGAGCCGAGCGCGATGCGTTTGCGTCGGCTGTGGTTAATGACGCCAACGTCGCGTCGTTCTCTGGGCGTCATCGAATGGATAACGCCTTCGATGCGGTTGAGCTGAGCGTCATCAAACTGCATATTTTTCAGTGATGCTCCGACGCCTGGCAACATGCCGAGGAGCTGCTTCATCGGTCCCATTCGGCGAAGGGCGCGCAGCTGCTTGAGGAAGTCGTCAAGCGTCATCTCGCCGCGGAGCATCTTTTCCTGCAGCGCCTCGGCTTCTTCCTCAGAGACTTCTTCATGGGCTTTTTCAACGAGCGACAACACGTCGCCCATCCCGAGAATGCGCCCTGCGGCGCGCTCCGGGTGAAACTCCTCAAGAGCGTCCAGTTTTTCGCCAGTTCCCACGAAGAGCAGGGGGGCGCCGGTCACACGCGCCACAGTGAGCGCAGCGCCGCCACGGGCGTCGCTGTCAAACTTGCTGAGCACGACGCCGTCAACCGCAAGCCGATCGTGAAACGCCTTGGCGCTGCGCACGGCGTCCTGGCCTGCCATGGCGTCGATAACGAGCAGAATCATGTGGGGGCTGACGGCGCTGCGCACACCCGTCAGTTCACCCATGAGGTCGTCGTCGATGTGCAATCGACCCGCAGTGTCGAGAATGATCGTGTCGACGCTTTGCTTGCGCGCCGCTTTAACCGCCCGCCTGCAGACGTCCACCGCGACGCCAACCGCATCGCCATACGCTGCGACCTTGTCAGGCTCGCTGTAGAAGGAGACGCTGGCGCCGCCGGGGAGGTCGCGTTCAACCTGCTTCGCGACCGTTTCCAGTTGATCTACCGCTGCGGGCCTTTGCAGATCCGCCGCTGCCAGCATGACGCTTCTGCCGCGCTTCTTGAGATAACCCGCGATCTTGCCCGCTGTTGTCGTCTTGCCTGAACCCTGCAAACCACAGAGCATGATGACCGTCGGTGGGGGGCTGACGCGGACGATCCCCGCAGTTGGTCGCTCGCCATCGACCGGCGTCATGAGCGCGATCAGCCGATCGTTGACGACGCCAATGAATTCCTGGCCGGGTTTCAGGCTTTGCGTGACCTCCCTGCCCAGCGCGTCGCGCACGACTTCTTCGCAGAACTGCTCTGTGACCTCGTACGCGACATCTGCATCTAGCAGGGCGGCGCGAACCTCCTGGGCTGCGTCACGGATGTTCCGCTCGCTGATTCGGCCCTTGCCTGAAAGCGACCGCATCGCGCCCGACAACTTGTCTGTGAGTCGATCAAACATTGGTAAGGGTCAAGAATAGGGCGTGATTAGCGCGCAAGCACCGCCCGGTGCATCGCTGCAATGCACAGGACAACGCCGCGTTCGCACGCGTTCATGTTGATCGAGACTCTCAGCGGGCGCGTTCGTAACGAATCTCCATAGCCTTGGATTCCTGCCCGTCAGGCGTTGCAAAGAACATTTCGAGCATGTGGTGGTCGTCATCTGCAAGCGTGATGACCGATCGCTTGGACATCATCGAGCCGTCCTGCGGATTCGGGATCTCACCAACCATGGTCCACACCTTGCCCGCTTCGTCCACGTGGCCTGTCTCTATCTGCATTATACTGGCGGCGTTGTCGATCCAGAAACCCTCGTACTGTTTTGTCGCGGGGTTGTACCCCCAGAATCCTCGGCCCTCAAAGCTGGGGAATGGCCCGTCGTTAGGATCGCCGGTGTAGGTTTGTCGAACGAATGTGCCGTCGAGATCCCACTCGTTGACCATTCGTCCCGTCGACACCATGGGGTCGCCTGGCCCCATCCACAGTTTGACGTCTGCCCGAAATTCGCCAATAAAGGGCGTCAGTTGTCGATGCTCGTCCAGCGCCATAGCCATACCGCCAGCAGTTGAATCGTCACAAGGCATCGTGATTTCCTCCAAAGGGGGTTGATGCGCCGGTTTCGCTCAGAAGCGACCACGCTCAAGCCAAACCCGCCCACACCACCCAGCGTTCATACTAACAGGAAGCGAGCATGCTTCGCCACATCGCAATCAGGTCTTTCGGCGCTTTGCCTGTTTGTTTATTCAGGCCTGCGCACGCCACCACGCTTCGCCGACGCCCCCTCACTTAAGGTCCGAGAATCCATGTTATGTAAAATTGAACGTGCTGGAGTCGCTCTCCAGCGAGTCTCAGGGCGTTCTACGGCGTATGAACAGACGCTCGATTGGCCAGGTCTAGCGTGTCGCCTGGTTTGAGCTCGACCCATTGCGCGGCGTCGCCATCGTGCAATTTGTCGAACGTATAGACGAGCACACTGCTCTGCCCGATCACAGTCGCGGTGTTCCCACGCACAACTAGCGCCGTGTTTTCGTCAATGCCCAGGCCCAGGAGCTCTGGATGCGCCTCGATTACTGGAATCAGGTCCTTCTGCCTGCTCCTGGCGATGACGTGCTGGTCGATGGCGGCGCCCTTGAGATAACCGAAGCCCGCTTCGTGACCCGGGCTCATCATGATCGTGTTGCCCTGTGGGGCGCCTCGCACGAGAAAATCGCCTTGAATCGTAGCCCCTGCGCTTGAACCGCCGATCACGCCTCCACGGTCGAGCACCGCATGGAACGCTGACTCTGCTTTGGTTCCCGCGTACGCGTCAACGAGGCGCCATTGACGGCCGCCGCCAAACCAGACGCCTCGCGCGCGCTTGATCGGCGCGATGAAGGCGTCTGTGTCCGCCACCTTTGGATCACCCGTGTGCACAACCGTGACATCGGTGCAGCCCACATCGAAGAATGGTTTTGCGAACTGCTTCAGTCGAGTTTCGGGGATTTCGAACGACAGCGCGGTGGGCACGACGACGATTGGCGAATCGACACCGCCCGCCAGCTCGATGAACCGCATGAGAATCGCAGGATCGCGCATGGCGCCACCCACTATCACGAGTGTGCCTTTCGCTGGGCCCGTCGCTGCATTTGCTGAATTACACGCTGCCAAACCAATCAGCGTCGCTGTAATCACTGCTCGCATTATCCTGTTCCTTTCAATATCGCCATTGACTGACTGCTCGCGACTGATCCTGTCGTCTGCTAGAGGGGCCTTTTCCATCGCGCTTGACAAACACGGATTGGTTCACGCAATATACACTGATATGGCGCGCGGTCGGCAAGCTGAACAAATCAACTCCACCGATCGCCCAGTGGGGGTTTTCGCGAAACAACCGGAAGGCGTAGCGGCCGAGCCCGCGTGCATCCGCTGCTTTTTCCCACACACAAGGGGCCTCACAGATGGACGAACTCATCAGCCTTTGGTTGCCGATTCTGCTGTCCTCTATTCTCCTTTTTATTGTCAGCGCCATATTCTGGATGGCGCCATTGCATCATAAAAAGGACTGGGTAAAGCCGCCCAATGAGGAGGGCTTGCTCGCTGCGCTCAAAGGCGCGCCCGCTGGCCAGTACATGATTCCCTGGTGCGACCCCAAGGACTTTAAGGATGACGCTCTCAAAAAGCGGTGGCAAGCAGGGCCACATGCGTCGATCATCGTTCGTCCAGGCGCGCCCAATATGGGAAAGAACATGGGGCTGACGTTTGTGTTCTACATTGTCGTCAATATCTTCATCGCTTATGTTGCGACGATTGCGCTCGATCCGGGCGATGCATACCTGCGCGTCTTCCAGGTTGTCGGAACTGTGGGCATTATGGCTTATGGATTTGGCCTTATTCCGGGCGCCATCTGGTTTGGCAAGTCGATGCGGAGCACAATCACTGACTTCTTCGACGCGATTGTGTATGGCCTGCTGACCGCGGGCATGTTTGGCTGGCTCTGGCCCGCTGCGCAGCAGGCGATCAACAGCGCCCCTGCTGGCGCAGCGCCAGGTATGTAAACATGTGATTTCAAACTCCTGGTGGGGCGGCTCTCCGAGCCGCCTTTTCACTGATATTCATGGGGCGGCTCTCCGAGCCGCCTTTTTTATACCATTTCTACTGAGCTGGTCAAGAGGCGGGTCAGAGACCCGCCCCACCGCCAGCGATGTTCAATCGCGCTCGTCGCCCTTCCACCACCAGAGCGGCTCAAGCGAGCGCATCACAGGCCACACCTGACGGAGCGTGTCGCCCTCGAACATCTCACCGTTCTTCATGACGTAGCGAATGGTGTTCGTATTGCGAATATTCTCCAGCGGATTCTTATCGAGAATAACCATATCGGCGAACTTGCCAGGTTCAATCGAACCGACCTCGGTCTCCCGGCCAATAATCTTGGCGCTGCCGATTGTCGCGACGCGAAGCGTCTCCATTGGCGTCATGCCCCCGCTCTGCAGAGCCCACATTTCCCAGTGGTAGCCAAGGCCCTGCAACTGGCCATGCGAGCCGATGCCGACGTTGCCGCCTGCGCGGAGGATCTTCGCCGCCTGCGCCGCCATGCGCGGGAAGGCGTGCTCGTCCTTACGGAACCATGGACGGCGCTTTGATTTCGCGTCAACCACGTTGTGAGGCATGAAACGATTGAGCTTGACGTCATCATGCACTTCCTCGGTGGTGTAGAAATAGTTCTCCGCCCAGGGGCCGCCATAGAGCACAAGCAGCGTTGGCGTATAGCTTGTCTGCGACTGCGCGAAGAGCTGCACAACGTCGTCAAAGAGCGGCACGATTGGCATTGCGTGTTCACTGCCCGCCATGCCGTCAATGGCGTGCGTCATATCGAGCTTGATGTCGAGCGCGCCTTCTGTCGTGGGCATCATTTCGAGCTCTTTCGAGGCTTCGACCACCCATTCACGAACTTTGCGATTGCCGGTGAGATACGCCTTGATGTTGTGCGTGCCGTAATAGTCGCGGTACTTCTTGAGCACCTTTTTCACTTCGTCTACGGATTTGAACGCATTGTTGGAAAACACGCCCGGGCCCG
>Ga0114931_10011036_pt1 | contig 10706 bp, 11 predicted proteins | sample 2SBtaG_FD_89579 | JGI IMG/M metagenome (GOLD analysis project Ga0114931, IMG submission 89579) | Deep subsurface microbial communities from Kolumbo volcano to uncover new lineages of life (NeLLi) - 2SBTROV14_V59a metaG | ecosystem: Environmental > Aquatic > Marine > Volcanic | place: Kolumbo...
ATGACGCGTTTGATATCATTTTGCACAAGCGCAATGCTGGCGGTAAAGAATGCCGTTACCGCCCCCACCAGCGTCACCACATAAAGCGCATCGGGCGCGTATTCGAAAAGGTATGACATCCGGCAAACCAGAAAAACACCGGCGGTGACCATGGTGGCGGCGTGGATCAAAGCCGAGACAGGCGTCGGCCCTTCCATGGCGTCGGGCAACCAGGTATGCAAAAAAATCTGCGCCGACTTGCCCATCGCTCCCAAAAACAGCAACAGACAAATTGTGGTCAGAACATCGACGCTGTGCCCGAGAAATACGAAATTGGCGCCGGCATATTTCGGAGCCATGGCGAAGATTGTGTCGAAATCCACTGCATCAAAGACAAAAAAGATCGCCATAATGCCAAGGGCAAACCCAAAGTCACCCACACGATTGACCAAAAAGGCCTTGATGGCGGCCGCATTGGCCGAGGGTTTTTTGTACCAGAAGCCAATGAGCAGATAGGACATCAGCCCGACCCCCTCCCAGCCAAAGAACATCTGCAACAGATTATTGGCCGTCACCAAGGCCAGCATGGCGAAGGTGAAGAGCGACAGATAGGATAAAAAACGCGCACGGTGCGGATCATGACTCATATAGCCGATGGAATAAATGTGAACGAGGGAAGATATCCCCGTAACCACCACCATCATCACCACGGTGAGCGTATCAATACGCAAAGCCCAGTCGGCTTCCAATGAACCGACGTCAAACCATCGGAAAAATGTGATGGGGGCTTCCGGCCCATGTCCGACAATCGCCACCTGATAAAACGCCACACAGCTTAAGATGGCGGAGAGGACCAGCAGGAACGATGTAATGACCTCACAAGCCCGGTGGCCTATCCAGCGCCCCAGAAGACCCGCAACAAGCGCGCCGGTTGCTGGCAGCAATACGATCAACTTGTAAAGCATGAGAGAAGCTTAGCCCCTTAACCTTTCATCAGATTGATGTCATCGACGCCGATATTGCCCCGATTGCGAAAATAAACCACGAGAATAGCAAGACCCACCGCTGCTTCAGCCGCCGCCACGGTCAGCACGAAAAGCGCAAAGGCCTGCCCCACCAGATCGCCAAGATACACTGAAAAAGAAATCAAGTTGATGTTAACAGCAAGCAACATCAACTCGATCGACATCAGAATTATAATAACGTTTTTGCGGTTTAGAAAAATCCCAAGAATACCGAGCGTGAACAGAATCGCCGCGACGGTGAGATAATGACCCAATCCGATTTCCAACATATTACAGCCCCTGCCCCGGTTTAACGCTCACTATCTCAACACCCTCGGCACGCTTCATTCCAACCTGATCTGCGATCACTTGCCGGCGCACGCCGGGCCGATGACGCAAGGTAAGCACAATGGCGCCGATCATTGCCACCAGAAGAATCAATCCGGCAGCTTGAAAGAAATAAACATAGTCGGTATAGAGAAAATCTCCGAGGGCTGCCGTGTTGCTGCGCACTGCCGGGTCAGGAATGGCATGAGCCGCATTGGCCACAGAGCTGACGTCAATATGCGCGCTCGACACCACCAGCACCAGTTCAGCCAACACCACCAGACCAACCAGCGCTCCCAAGGGCAGATAATGCATAAAGCCCTCGCGTAATTGTGTAAAGTCAATATCGAGCATCATCACAACAAACAAAAACAACACGGCCACAGCACCGACATAAACGATCACCAGAATCATCGCCAAAAACTCAGCGCCAAGGAGCACAAAAAGCCCCGCGCCATTCAGAAACGCCAGGATCAGAAACAAAACCGAATGCACCGGATTGCGCGCCGCAATGACCATGAATCCAGAGACCAGAATCATGGTTGCGAATGTATAAAAGCTGATGGCGTGTATGATCATGTCTGGTGACCGGTTTTCTTTTCTTCAGGCACACGCATGCAAAGCCGCGCGATTTATTTTTCCATTGTCTTATGTTCTGGTTTTGGCAGCGCGTTACCTATAGGGCGCATCCAACTCCAGGTTTCTGGCAATTTCCCTTTCCCAGCGATCTCCGTTCGCCAGAAGTTTCTCCTTCGTATAGATCAGTTCCTCGCGCGTTTCCGTCGCGAATTCAAAATTCGGCCCTTCGACAATAGCGTCAACCGGACAGGCTTCCTGACAATAGCCGCAATAAATGCACTTCACCATGTCGATATCATAGCGTGTGGTGCGGCGGCTGCCGTCATCGCGGGGTTCGGCTTCAATGGTGATGGCCTGCGCCGGGCAGATCGCTTCGCATAATTTACAGGCGATACAGCGCTCTTCGCCATTGGGATAACGGCGCAGCGCATGTTCACCGCGAAAGCGTGGGCTTAGCGCACCTTTTTCAAAAGGGTAATTGATGGTCGGCTTCGCCTTGAAAAAATAGCGCATGCCAACGCTAAAACCGGCAACAAAGTCCATCAGAAAAGCGGCGCGCACAGCACTAACGATCCGAGACATGGCGTTTACCTTCTTCCACTTTTCTTCAACGGCATATTTCTACCTCACCAACGGAAAAACATCGGGAAAGGACACCACAATTCCCGCGCTTAAAACCACCCAGAACAAGGAGAGTGGCAGAAACACTTTCCAGCCCAACCGCATCAACTGATCATAGCGATACCGCGGCACGATGGCTTTCACCATGGCGAACATGAAAAACACCACGCAAACTTTGAGGGCAAACCAGAGTACGCCGGGGATCATATTAAACGGTGCCACATCGAAAGGCGGCAGCCATCCCCCCAAAAATAAAATGCTGGTCATCGCGCACATTAAAACGATGTTGAGATATTCGCCGATCATGAAAAGCAAATACGGCGTGGAAGAATATTCCACCTGATATCCCGCCACCAGTTCCGATTCCGCTTCCGGCAGATCAAAAGGCGGCCGATTGGTCTCTGCCAATGCCGAGATAAAAAACACCACAAACATGGGAAACAGCCAGGTAAAGGCAAACCACCACCCCTGCTGCGCGCGCACCACATCGCTCAAATTCAGCGAGCCCACCACCAGCAACACAGAGACGATCACGAATCCGATGGAGACTTCATAAGACACCATTTGCGCCGCCGAGCGCAGCGCGCCCAAAAACGGGTATTTCGAGTTGGACGCCCAACCGCCCATGATAATGCCGTAGACACCGAGCGACGAGATGGCAAAAATATAAAGAATGCCGACATTAAGATCTGACACCACCCAGCCATCAGCCACCGGCACAACCGCCCAGGCGATCATCGCCACCACCAGCGTGATCAGCGGCGCGATGATAAATACGCCTTTGTTGGCGCCCGCCGGAATGACAATTTCCTTGAACACAAATTTGAAGAAATCAGCAAAGGACTGCAGCAAACCGAACGGACCCACCACATTGGGGCCACGGCGCAACTGAACCGCCGCCCAAATCTTGCGGTCTGCCAGCAACAAAAAAGCCAGCGCGACCAGAAGCACAATCACCAATACGAGAATATGCGCCAGCTTGTCCCAAAAGAACGCCCAATCCGGGGTGAGCGCGACATGAAAATAACCCAGGAGTGTTGATATCATGGTCTCACTCCGCCGCCTGCGGCTGCGCCGCGCCGGTTAGGCACAACGCGCTGCATTCTGCCATGGTTTTCGACGCACGCGTGATCGGATTGGTGAAATAAAAATTCCTAATGGGATATTCAAATGGTGTCTCCAGAATGTCGCCCGGCAAACCGATCTTTGCCCAGTTAACGTCCGTCACATGATCCGCACCGGGGGCATAATCCACGCTCGCCAATGCCGGCACGGCATCACACATGGCACCGCGCAGCTCCGAGAGATTTCTGTATGGCAGGCTCTGTCCCAGCACATCCGAGAGGGCACGGATGATGGTCCAGTCTTCGCGCGCTTCACCGGGCGGGAAAATTGACCGCTCGCCAAGTTGGACCCGGCCTTCCGTATTGACCCATAGGGCGTCTTTTTCCGTATAGGCAGCCCCCGGCAGGATCACATCCGCCCGGTGCGCCCCCTGATCACCATGACTGCCCTGATAAATCACGAACGCTTTGCCCAGATCCGGCACAGGTAATTCATCCGCCCCCAGAAGATACAGCACATCCATGTCGCCCGCTTCGGCGCCCAGGATCATCCCCATAACATCGCGTCCCCGATCGCCCGGCACAAAGCCCAGATCAAGCCCCCCGACCCGCGCCGCAGCGGTGTGCAACACATTAAAGCCGTTCCATCCCTCTTCATCGTCGCCAGACGACGCCACAGCCATGCCGGTCTCACGTGCGATGCGCGCGGCTGCGGCAAGAAGGGCCGCGCCGTCCTCGCGGGCGAGCGCCCCCATGCCGATAATCAACATGGGCCGCTTGGCGTCTCTCAATATCGCAAAATAATCATGGGCACACTCTGCAATCTTCTGCACAATGGATGGATCGTTTCCCAGCCATTCAACCTCATAAGTGAGATCCACCATGGGCCCGATTGCGGCAATATCAACACCGCCGCGCAGCGTGCGCTTGCGGATGCGCGTGTTGACAAGCGGCGCTTCCCAGCGCGGGTTGGTGCCGATGAGCAAAATCGCATCCGCGTCTTCAATGCCGGCAATGGTGGTGTTAAAGAGATAGCCTTCGCGCGGTCCCTGGCCAATTTTAGCGCCGTCCTGACGGCAATCAAGATTCGGGCTGCCCAAAGCTTGCCAGAGGTCTTTCAGCGCTTTCATGGATTCGCCGCACGCCAGATCCCCGGCAATGGCCCCGATACGCTCCGGGCTGGTGGCTTTGATTTGATCCGCAATGGCGGCAAAAGCCTCTTCCCACGTGGCGGGCTGAAGCTTTCCCTCTTTCCTGACATAAGGTGTATCCAAACGCTGCGTGCGCAGGCCATCCCAAATGAACCGCGTTTTGTCGGATATCCATTCCTCGTTCACGTCTTCATTGAGGCGCGGCAGAATGCGCATCACTTCGCGTCCGCGCGTATCGATGCGGATGTTGGAGCCCACGGCATCCATCACGTCTATGCTCTCGGTCTTGCTGAGCTCCCAGGACCGTGCGGTAAAGGCATAAGGCTTTGAGGTCAGCGCCCCCACGGGACACAAATCAATGACATTGCCCGACAATTCCGAAGTCATGGATTTTTCCAGATAGGTGGTGATTTCCACGTCCTCGCCCCGGCCGATCAACCCAATATCCGTCACCCCCGCCACTTCCGTGATAAACCGCACGCAGCGCGTACACTGGATGCAGCGCGTCATCACGGTGGCGACCAACGGCCCCATATATTTGTCTTCCACCGCCCGTTTGTTTTCTTCATAGCGCGTGCGGTCGCCGCCATAGGCCATGGCCTGATCCTGAAGATCGCACTCCCCGCCCTGATCACAAATGGGACAGTCCAGGGGGTGATTGATGAGCAGAAATTCCATCACCCCTTCGCGTGCTTTTTTCACCAGCGCCGTATTGGTGTGGATTGTCATACCATCTGCCGCCGGCATGGCGCAGGACGCGATGGGTTTGGGCGCTTTTTCCATCTCCACCAGGCACATGCGGCAATTGCCGGCAATCGACAGGCGCTCGTGGTAGCAAAAGCGCGGGATTTCGGAACCCGCGGCTTCGCACGCCTGCAGAACGGTGGCCCCGGGGGCGACCTCAACTTCAATTCCATCAACTGTGAGTTTTGGCATCTCGTCTCTTTACTCCGCTGCCGTGCTGACCGGAACGGGTTTCGATGCGCGGTAGCCATTGATCCGCTCTTCAATTTCGGGGCGGAAATGGCGGATGAGCCCCTGCACCGGCCAAGCCGCCGCATCCCCCAGCGCGCAGATGGTGTGACCCTCAATTTGATAGGAAACTTCCAGCAACATGTCGATCTCAGAGAGGTCCGCCTCACCCCGCGCCATGCGCTCCATCACCCGCCACATCCAGCCCGTACCCTCGCGGCAAGGGGTGCACTGGCCGCAGGATTCATGACGGTAGAAATAAGACAAGCGCGCTATCGCCTTAATGATATCGGTGGATTTATCCATGACGATCACCGCTGCTGTGCCCAATCCTGATTTCACTTCTTTCAGCGCGTCAAAATCCATCAACACATTGTCGCAAATCTCTTTGGGGATCACCGGCACGGACGAGCCGCCGGGGATCACCGCTTTCAGATTATCCCAACCCCCGCGCACGCCCCCCGCGTGGGTGTCAATCAAGGTGCGTAAGGGGATGCTCATTTCCTCTTCCACATTGCACGGCCGGTTAACGTGACCGGAAATGCAGAACAATTTGGTGCCCGTATTGTTGGGCCGTCCCAGCGCAGCAAACCAAGCGGCGCCACGACGGATGATGGTCGGTGCTACGGCGATGCTCTCCACATTATTGACCGTGGACGGTGCGCCATAAAGGCCCACATTCGCCGGAAAAGGGGGTTTCAGGCGTGGCTGCCCTTTTTTGCCTTCCAGACTTTCCAGCAAAGCCGTTTCCTCGCCGCAGATATAGGCCCCCGCACCATGGTGCACAACAACTTGAAAATCCCACCCCGAGCCGCAGGCATTGGGACCCACCAGCCCGGCGGCAGTGGCCTCATCGATGGCCGCCTGCAAGCGCTGACGCTCGGCGATATATTCGCCGCGCACATATATATAACAAGTGTGCGCCCGCATGGCCGCGCTCGCCACCAAACACCCCTCAATAAAGAGATGCGGATCGTGGCGCATGATCTCGCGGTCTTTGCACGTGCCGGGCTCTGATTCATCGGCGTTGACCACAAGATAATGCGGTCGCTCACCAATTTCCTTGGGCATGAACGACCATTTCAGACCGGTGGGGAACCCCGCCCCACCCCGGCCCCGCAGGCCGGACGCCTTGATCTGATCGACAATCCATTCAGGCCCCATACGGATGATATCGGCTGTCCCGTTCCACGCCCCGCGGGCGCGCGCCGCCTGCAACCGCCAATCCTGTTGGCCATAGAGATTGGTAAAGATGCGATCTTTATCTTCAAGCATCACTGATCCCCTGTTTCTGGGGCTGGTGTCGGCGAAAAGCTGACCGGCGCCGCCGCAACTGCGGGATCAAAAAGCCCAGGATCGGTGAGCGATGTTGGATCGCCTTCAGGTTCGGATGAGGTGCGCCCGCGCGCCGAGCCCAGTTTGGGCTGACGCCCGTCGCGCAAATGGCCGAGAATTTCTTCAAAAGATTTGGCGTTCAAATCCTCAAAATAATCATCATTGATCTGCACCATGGGCGCGTTCACGCACGCACCGAGACATTCGACCTCGCTCCAGGTGAACAGGCCGTCCGCGGATGTTTGCCCTTTGGGACCGATCACTTTTTCGCATACTTTTTTGAGATCATCCGCACCGCGCAGCCAGCACGGCGTGGTGCCGCAGAGTTGCACATGAAATCTGCCGACCGGTTTGAGGTTGAACATGGTATAAAAGGTCGCGATCTCGTAGACGCGGATCACAGCCATGTCCAACAGCTCAGCAAGATAGCGCACCGCAGCTTCACTGACCCATCCGTCATTCTGTTTTTGTGCCAGCCACATCAATGGGATAATCGCGCTTTGTGCCTTACCCGGCGGATATTTTTCGATGCGCTTTTTTGCCTCTTCCATGTTCTCAGGCGTAAAGGCAAAATGTCCCGGTTGCTCTTTGGCCATGCGGCGCACACTCATCGGTCAATCTCCCCGAAGACAACATCCAATGACCCAATCAATGCGGAACAATCCGCCAGCATATGGCCTTTTGACATAAATTCCATGGCCGCCATGTGCGGAAAACCTGGCGCGCGAATCTTGCACCGGTAGGGTTTGTTGCCGCCATCTGACACAAGGTAGACGCCAAACTCGCCCTTGGGCGCTTCAACGGCTGCGTAAACCTCGCCTTCGGGCACATGGAACCCTTCCGTGTACAGTTTAAAGTGATGAATCAACGCTTCCATTGACGTTTTCATATCAGTCCGTCTGGGAGGGGTGATTTTATGATCGGTACTGAGAACAGGACCCCCCGGCATTTTGTCGAGACACTGTTTAATGATGTGCACGCTTTGCAGCATCTCTTCCACTCGCACCAGATAACGGTCATAGCAATCACCATGCTGACCAACAGGAATGTCGAATTCCAAATCGCTGTAGACTTCATAGGGCTGCGCACGCCGCAAATCCCAAGCAGCACCCGAGCCACGGATCATGACGCCGGTAAAACCGAGCGCATACCCTTCCTCGGCGCTGACCACACCAATATCCACATTACGTTGTTTGAAAATACGATTTTCTGTAATGAGTTGCTCAATATCGGCAAGCACGGCCGGGAAGGTTTCGCAAAAAGCATAGATATCTTCCGCCAGTCCGGAAGGCAAATCCTGGTGCACGCCGCCGGGACGAAAATAAGCCGCATGCAGGCGCGAACCAGACACCCGCTCATAAAACACCATAAGTTTTTCACGTTCCTCAAAACCCCAGAGAGGCGGGGTCAGAGCGCCAACATCCATGGCCTGGGTGGTGACGTTCAGCAGATGCGACAGCAGCCGTCCGATTTCACAAAACAGCACGCGAATGTATTGGCCTCTAAGAGGCACCTCAAGATCCAGAAGCTTTTCGATTGCGAGTGTGAATGCATGCTCCTGATTCATCGGCGCGACATAATCCAGCCGGTCAAAATAAGGAAGCGCCTGCAAATAAGTCTTGTGCTCAATCAGCTTTTCCGTGCCGCGATGAAGCAACCCGATATGAGGGTCACAGCGTTCAACAACCTCCCCGTCAAGCTCCAGCACCATGCGCAAAACGCCATGGGCGGCCGGATGCTGCGGACCAAAATTCAGAGTCAAATTGCTGTTCTGATTCAGTTCCATTTAACCCTGGCCCTCTTTGTCCGCATCAGCGGCCTTTTCATCGCCGGGCAGAATATATTTTGCGCCTTCCCAAGGACTCATAAAATCGAAACTGCGAAATTCCTGCGTCAACGACACCGGTTCATAGACAACCCGCTTCAAGTCATCGTCATAACGCACTTCAACATGCCCCGAGAGCGGAAAATCCTTGCGCAGGGGATGCCCTGTAAACCCGTAATCAGTGAGAATCCGGCGCAAATCCGGATGATCGGAAAAGAGAATGCCATAGAGATCGAAAGCCTCACGCTCATACCAGTTTGCCGCCGGATAAATCTCTGTGACGGACGGCACGGGGGTTTGCTCGTCGGTTGACACTTTCACGCGTATCCGCTGATTCTGGTGCAGGCTGAGCAGATGATAAACCACCTCAAAACGTTTTGAACGCGCCGGGTAATCAACCCCGCACAGATCAATCAGTGTGGAGAAATTGCACGTCGCATCGCGTTTCAGGAAGGTGAGGACCGCCACAATCTGATCGGTTCTTACGTCAACGGTCAGTTCGCTAAAACTGATGTGATAACTGGACACTTCCTGCTCCAGAGATGAGACGATGTGCTCGCCCAGTTCATTCAGCGCTTCATTTTCCATCAGTCCAGACCTTTAGCGCTCAATGTTTCCCGTCCGCCGGATTTTCTTTTGCAATTGCAGAACGCCATAGACCAGCGCTTCCGCAGTGGGCGGGCAGCCCGGCACATAGATGTCAACCGGCACAATGCGATCGCAGCCCCGCACCACAGCATAAGAATAATGGTAATACCCACCGCCATTGGCGCACGACCCCATGGAGATGACATAGCGCGGCTCCGGCATCTGGTCATAAACCTTACGCAGGGCCGGCGCCATCTTGTTGGTCAGCGTACCCGCCACGATCATCACGTCCGACTGGCGCGGGGATCCGCGCGGGGCAAAACCGAACCGTTCCAGATCGTATCGCGGCATGGCCGCCTGCATCATCTCCACCGCGCAGCACGCCAGCCCGAAGGTCATCCACATCAAAGAACCGGTGCGTGCCCAGGTGATGAGATCATCGGCTTTGGCCACAAGAAATCCCTTGTCCGCCAGCTCATCCGACAAGGCGCTGTAAAAAGGATCATCCGGGATGGCCCCAACAGGGGGCACAGCACCGGAATCCGGCTTTGGTATCACTCCCATTCCAGAGCCCCCTTCCTCCACTCATATATGAAACCGATGGTCAAAATGCCCAAAAACACCATCATCGACCAAAAGCCAAAAAGCCCTAAGTGACCCAGAGAGACGGCCCAAGGGAACAAAAACGCCACTTCCAGATCAAATATGATGAACAGAATCGCCACCAGATAAAACCGCACATCAAATTTAAGGCGGGCGTCGTCAAAGGCGTTAAAACCACATTCATAGGCCGAAACCTTTTCAGAATCGGGATCGCTGGGGGCAATCAGCCAAGCCAGTATGAGAAAGGCCAGCACCAAGATGAGGGCTATGCCAATAAAGATGATGATTGGCAGATAGCCGAGCAGAAAGGGCTGCCACGCGACGATCACATCGTTCATACCTGCAAGGTCTCCGAATCGGAAGATTGGTTGATTCAACAAATGAACAAGACGTCAGAATCAGTGCATGAGAATCCGCCGCAAACCTATGACGGGCTGAGCGAAGGTGCAATGCAAAAAGCACGTGCCAGGGTGACAAAAAATGACTGCCTCAATCGGCTGAAAAGCTCTCACCCAACGAATTTCTTACAACTTTCCGGGGTAAAGCCGCAGATGAGTGGCCTGCGCGCCTCAGGCCACTTTTTTCAGCCAGGCTTCCAGAGCCACGCCAATTTCCGTGGGCGACACTTCCTGAAGAAAATGACCGCCTTTCACCGTCA
>Ga0114931_10011037_pt1 | contig 10706 bp, 4 predicted proteins | sample 2SBtaG_FD_89579 | JGI IMG/M metagenome (GOLD analysis project Ga0114931, IMG submission 89579) | Deep subsurface microbial communities from Kolumbo volcano to uncover new lineages of life (NeLLi) - 2SBTROV14_V59a metaG | ecosystem: Environmental > Aquatic > Marine > Volcanic | place: Kolumbo...
CAGCCCCAGGATGTGATGAGCCGACATCGAGGTGCCAAACCGCTCCGCCGCTATGGACGCTCGGGAGCGATCAGCCTGTTATCCCCGGGGTACCTTTTATCCGATGAGCTACGACCCTTCCACACGGGATCGCAGGATCACTAAGGCCTGCTTTCGCAACTGCTCGACCCGTCGGTCTCGCAGTAAAGCCGGCTTGTGCCTTTACACTCTAAAACACGGTTTCCATCCGTGCTGAGCCGACCATTGCGCTCCTCCGTTACTCTTTGGGAGGAGACCGCCCCAGCCAAACTGCCCGGCACTCACTGTCCCCCGCCCAGCTTCATGGGAATCGGGGTTAGGACACAAACGTGAACAGGGTGGTATTTCACCAATGGATCCACTCGGGCCAGAACCAGGGCTTCAAAGCCTCCCACCTATCCTACGCAGTACATGCTCGTGACCAATAAAAGCCTACAGTAAAGGTCCACGGGGTCTTTCCGTCTTGCTGCGGGTAGGCGGCATCTTCACCGCCACTACTATTTCACCGAGTTGGTCGTGGAGACAGTGCTCCAATCGTTACGCTATTCATGCGCGTCGTAACTTACCCGATAAGGAATTTCGCTACCTTAGGACCGTCATAGTTACGGCCGCCGTTTACTGGTGCTTAGGTTGCGAGCTTCGCCGAAGCTAACCCGCTCCCGTGACATTCCAGCACCGGGCAAGCGTCACACTGTATACGTCCTCTATAGGAGTTTGCACAGTGCTGTGTTTTTGATAAACAGTCGTCAGAGCTTCTTCTCTGCGCCCTTCCGCCGAAGCGGGGAGGGCCCCCTTATTGCGAACGTACGGGGTCAATTTGCCTAGTTCCTTCACGACCATTCTCTCGAGCGCCTGAGGCTATTCGCCACACCTACCTGTGTCAGTTTTGGTACGGATCTCGCTTTGCCCACAACGCTTTTCTCGGAACTCTCTTCGCTACCATCGGCCTCAAGGGCCTGGGCGCTTCTAACAGCCCCGGTAACCACGTGAATTCGCACGTTGCTTTGATCTCCGCGAGAGTGCTGGAATATTAACCAGCTGTCCATCGACTACGCCTTTCGGCCTCGCCTTAGGATCCGACTAACCCTGGGCGGATCTACCTTCCCCAGGAAACCTTAGGTTTTCGGCGAGCAGGATTTTCACCTGCTTTCTCGTTACTCAAGCCGACATATTCACTTCCTGCCGCTCCAATGATCCTTCCGGATCACCTTCAACGCTGACAGGAACGCTTTCCTACCCCTGCCACTAAGTGGCAAGCCGCAGCTTCGGTTCTCTGCTTATTCCCGATCATTATCGGCGCCAAACTCCTCGACCAGTGAGCTGTTACGCACTCTTTAAATGGTGGCTGCTTCTAAGCCAACATCCTGGCTGTCACGGCAATTTGACTTCCTTACTAACTGAGCAGAGATCTGGGACCTTAGCTGGCGGTCTGGATTGTTTTCCTTTTGTCCGTGGATATTGTCACCCGCGGACTGACTCCCACGCCTTGGCTGTTGGTATTCGGAGTTTGGTTGCCCCGGGTACACTTGCGCGCCCCAAAGGCATCCAGTCGCTCTACCCCCAACAGTTGCTACGTGAGGCTAGCCCAAAAGCTATTTCGGAAAGAACGAGCTATCTCCTGGTTTGATTAGACTTTAACTCCTCCCCACAGGTCATCGCCCAACTTTTCAACGTTGGTGCGTTCGGTCCTCCAAGCGGTCTTACCCGCCCTTCAACCTGCCCATGGGTAGATCACCAGGTTTCGCGTCTGCCCCGTACGACTCAGCGCCCATTTCAGACTCGCTTTCGCTCCGGCTCCGGTCCGTTAGACCTTAGCCTCGCCGCACAGAGCAACTCGTCGGCTCATTATGCAAAAGGCACGCCGTCACCCTCCGAAGAAGGCTCCGACCGCTTGTAAGCACACGGTTTCAGGTACTCTTTCACTCCCCTAACAGGGGTGCTTTTAATCATTCAGTCGCCTTACTGATTCACTATCGGTCGTCAAGGAGTACTTAGGCTTGGAGGGTGGACCCCCCATGTTCAATCCGGGTTCCACGTGACCGAATCTACTCTAGGCCTGACCAACACACGCGCTACTGGACTTTCACCATCTCTGGTCCGGCTTTCCAACCGGTTCACGTGATTCGTTGGCTTATCCGCGTTCGCTCGCCGCTACTGACGGAGTCGCTGTTGCTTTCCTTTCCTCCAGGTACTGAGATGTTTCAGTTCCCTGGGTTTGCTTCACATGCCTATGCATTCAGCATGTGATGACCCTCAACGGGCCGGGTTGCCCCATTCGGAAATCCTTGGATCACAGCTTAATTCCAGCTCCCCAAGGCTTATCGCAGGTATACACGTCCTTCATCGCCTCTTGACGCCAAGACATCCACCGTGTGCCCTTAATGGATTCATCACACCAACCAGAAACCGCTTGCACGATCACCGGTCAACGCGATGCCATCTGGTGAACGAGTTCACCACTTCTTCGATCAGCCCTCCCGCAGCGGGAGGACCAACCATCTTTTATAACCTCGGCACATTGCTCTCGGTGCGGTTCATCAAACAGAGAAACAACCGCAACACCGCCTTCGGCGCCGCGACCGTCAAACCATCCGACGAACCACCTTTACTTACTTACGTCGTCGTATCCGATTGTCAAAGAGCCGTGTTCGCTCCGATTTTCGTCTCGGCAAACACCCCGATCGGCCGACCCGGCTGGGCCGTCCGACTGGCGCCCCGCTTTTCAGGGGCCGGGGAGTGTAGCCCCCCCTTGATCGTTGTCAACCGGCCCGGAGGACACTTTTTTGCCCCGCCGCGATGCCCACAGAACATCCACCGCACCCCCGACAGGCGCCGTCACGGAAACCGCCTGCGCCATGCCGTTTCAGGCCCTATCCCCCGATGCCGCCGCGACCGCCGCGACCGCCTCCCGGGCCTGCGCCGCGCTCATCGCGCTCATCAAACCGATCATCCTCACTGCGGGATTCCACGCTCGCGACGCCGCCGAGGCCCGGCTCCACGACAACCGCGGTTTCGCCCTGCTCGGCTGAGGTTTTCATGTGCTTGCGGCGCTCGTTGGCCCGATCCATTGACGGATCACGCACCGCGAGCCGGCCGGATTCGTCAAGCAGCACGGCCTCATACACCGGATCTCCCGCTCGCCCGCCCTTGAGCGAATCTCTCTGGACACGCGCCGAGGGCCTGACGTCGAGAAGGATGCTCGAAAGAAACTTTTCGAGCGTCGAATCCACCGGGATCTTCGCGAGCGATTTCGGGTTGAACCGGCCGTCGCCATCGAGCGCAAACTCGAATGTCTCCAGCGCAGGCAGCTCGAACTCGCCAACGATCGGGTCCCCGGGGCGGAGCCGGACATCGGCCTTCCTCCAGAACCCGTAGAAGAACGTGTACACCTCGGCGTACACGACCCGGCTCGGCGCCCCGCCAAGGGCGCTCGACTGCCCGCTGACACGAGTCAGGTAGTAGTAGTTTGATTCATCCATCGTCACCGCATCGGACCACGGGGAGAACCCCGAGCGGATGACCCGGGGACCCGACAGCGCCGCGCGCTGATCCGCGTTGATGACGTTTTCCCGGCCGAAGAAGGGGTTTCCGTAGACCAGGCGGATGCGGTACCGGTACGTGGCGCCCGGTTCGACGCTGATGTCGCTGCCCCAGACGTTGATGGCGTCCGATTCCTTGAGCGTGCCGGGCGTCTCCTTCACCAAGTCCAGCCCCGGGTCATCCTGGTGATCGTCGTCGACCTTGAATCCCTGTTCGGTCAGCCAGGCGACGTGCTCCTGCCGCTCGCTCTTGAGGTCGTCGATCTGTCCTTCGATCATCTTCTCGCGACGCTCCTTCGCCTCCCGGGCGCGCTTGGCGGCGTTGGCCGCAGCGTCGTTGCGTCCGCTCGGCCGGGTCCTGCCCCGGCCGCCACCGCGTCCGCCGCCGACGCCCGCGACGGTGTCGCCAAACCCCGACTCCCGGGCGCCCCGCTGCGATCGCTGGTTGGGTCGGCCCGATTGTTGAAGCTCATCGAGGTCCTGCTCGTGCGTGGTGATCTCCTCGTCGATCCGCGCGATCTCCGCCCGGCGCCGGATGGCTTCCGCCTCGGCCTTGGAATACACGATCGGGGGCGCCGGTGGCGACCACACCTCACCGGCGATCACCGGATAAAAATCCGGCCTGGCGATCTCGCGCGGAGCATCCTCAGCCGCCTTGAGGATCTCCGGCATCGGCATGTCGGGGTCCTCGAGCTGCGCCCTGACCGAGACAACGCCCGGCAACGGATCGATCAGTGTCTCGGGGCCGTTCTCGCCGCCCGGATAGATCTCCTGCCGCCAGATCTCGACATCCAGCAGGATGAGCTGCCCGCGCCACCAGTGACCGGGGATCGGCAGGATCGGGCCATCGCCGTCGGGATCACGCGAGAACGAATCACGCAGCGCCGAAGCGTCGAACTTTGTTGCAACGGTGATCGCGTGCAGGTCGAACGGCTGCACGGCGCCGACATAAGAGCCGAGCCCCGGGGTCGTCGACACGGTGGCCGGGTCGATCGCGCCGGCGTACCGCTTGACCAGCGGCGTTGCGGGCGCGGTGGGCGCCGGCATCGCGTACCTGACGTCCTGTCCCACCGTTGTCGAGTCGTTGTACGCCCCGCCGGAGCCCCCGGGCGAATCGGGAAGCCCGAGCGGGATCGGGGCCAACGCGATCGGCTGCGCGCCGGGGATCGCCGCCTGCACGAGCTCGATCACGCTCGGCGCCTCGGTGGGCGCCTTCGCATCGAGTTCGTTGGACTTGATCTGCCCTTCGAGCCGTTCCGCCCGCACCGCGATCTCGTCGTAGCCCTGCCCGATGGAGAGACCGTCCTTCGGCCCGACCTTGACGCTCATGCCGCCGGTGGCGAACTGTTTGACCAGCACCACGAGCAGCACCGCCAGCGTGAGCAGGAAAAACAGCTTCTCGCCGTGCCGTTCGATTGGATTGATCCGCTTGCCCTTCATCGTCTGCTCCGATTGTTCGCTTCGAGATGAGCGTTTCGTTTGCTCTGCCTGTCGATCACCCGCTCAGAACGAGTCGTCATTTGCCTGCGTCTCCGACCCGTCGTCCTGTTCTCCAGGGACGCCCATCGCCTGCCGGACTTCCGGCGGCATGTAGTCCTTCATCCAGGACCGCAGCCAGACCGTCTCGATGGTGAGCACGGCGCGCACGATGTGCCCCTGCCCGTAGACATACCCGTCAAAGAGATCCGGGGTCGGATCGACATCCTTGATTTCAACCTTGACCACGCGCATCAGGTTCGTCCGGGAGATCGCGTCGACGACCTCCAGCAGCCGATCACCGTCGATCAGCAGCGACATGCTCGCGTAACGCACGTCGTAGAGCCCGTGCGCGGCGCTGGGCCAGCCCGCGCGGCCGGTCTCAGAGACATTCCAGTCGGGAGCGATCTCCTCGGCGTAGCTGATCTCCACCGGGAGGGTCTTGCTGGTGTATCGCTCCGGCGAAACCGCGACACGCTCGAGCCGTTTCACCGGGCCCTCCAGGAGCGACCGCTCCCAGTCCCCCTCGGTGTTGGCAAGGCGGAGCGCCTCGAGCAGATCCCCGTGGATCCAGTGCTTCCACTGCCAGTCCCAGACCGTGGCCATCGAGGGGAGTGAGTTCTGCCCCCACGGCTCCACGTCGGTGAACGCGTCGTCGTTGACATAGAAACGGAGATCCGAGGCGGTCGCGCGGTACTCGGCCAGCCGGAGGTCACGCAGCGATTCCCGGATCTGCTCGAGATCATCCGCCCCCACCTCGTCGCGGGTGCTCTGGATCCGCTCGACACGCTGGCGCCAGACGGCGCTCAGCTTCGCCTCCAGCGTGACGCGATCGGGCGCCGCACCGGCCCCAACCCGGGCGATCAACGCCCGGTGCGCCACCGGCCACCGCTCGACGATCTCCTGGAGCTTGGCCACCCGGTCCGCCTCGGTCGGCTCGGGGAACAGGCCCTCGACGAGCACGCGCTTGTTCGCGGCGTTGCGTGAGACGACCACATCGATCGATTCCGCCGCCTGCTCCCGGAGCTGCTCGCCCCAGGACTCCATCGCCTTGTTCATCGCCTCGGTCGGCGCCTCGGTGATCTCGATCGCGGCCTCACCGGGCGTGACCGGCTCGAACTGGTACTGGTACTGCACCTGTTGCAGCGAACGGTTCTTCCCGTCGAGATCGCCCTGGACCTTCTCGTGGATCGCGGACGATCGGCCCGCGCTCAGAAAGATCAGCGCCGGCAACGAGATCACCACCACGACAACACTGATCACCGAAATCAGGTTGGCCTTGACAAGAGCCATGATCTTCTTCATTGGTCGTCTCCCCCCGTGATTGAGGCCACGGGCTCGCCATCGACCCCGGCCGCCTCGTCGGCCCGGTCACGGACCACGGCGCGCCAAGTCAGCGTGTACCGGTACACGACCGAGGGCGGCGCGGGCCGGTCCATGTCTAGCGGCGCGATCTCTTCAAGGCTCAGCAGCCCCGTGTCCGGAGCGCCGCCGGAGCCACCCGGTGGCCGCCCGTCTCGCGCCCCGGCGGCGGCGCCCGCCTGGCGCTCACCGGCGATCGCGCCGCCGGCGCGCGACCGGTCCTTCGGTTCGATGACCTCCATCACGATCTCGGCGTCCGACGGCGGGATGATCCGGTACGGCGAGTCCGCCCTGTCGGCGTTCTCCTCCAGCCAGCGGATCACCGTTCGATCCAGGAACGCCAGACGATCACCGTTCGGGGACTCGAGAACCATCCTGACCTTGAACGAGCCAAACGGCTGGTCGGGCTGGTCTGATTCCTCATCGTCCGAACGCGAGTTTCTTCCCCGACCACCGCTGGAGCCGCCTCTGTCTCTGCCCCCCATCATCGCGCCGCCGCCGACACCCCCACGCCCGCGGCCACCCCTGGTGGCCGCCTGATCAAAGTTCATCTTCGGCGCGTTGCTCAGCCCCGCCGGCTCACCGCCCTCGGGAGTCTCGTACTGGATGGACAAATCCTTCACCTCGAACAGCCGCCACTGCTCGGGCGGGATCGAGATCGTGTCCCCGGCGAGCAGCTCGGGTTGCGGATCGGCCGACCCGAGCATCGCCCCGACGTCCTCGATCAGGTCCGGGTACAGATCCCGGGGCTTGAGCAGGCGCTCGACGTTCAGCACCGTCGCGCCGATCGACGCCCCGCCGGCGATCTCCTGCGCCTCCCCCTTGAGCTTGTCCGAGAGCCGCTGCACGTCCTTGACCACCCGCACGCCCGGTCGACGGCTCGCCTCGTCCGCTTCTTTCTGGGCCATCATCGGACCGATGAAGCTCGCACCGCCCGCGGCCAGCGCGACCGCCGCCGCCGCCGCGAACCACGGGGTCTTCTGCCTCCACATCGACGCCCGCGTCACCTGCAACGGCATGAGATTGGCGTTGATGGTCTGCTGCCCGAGCCCCTGGAGCGCCAGCCCGTAGCAGGTGGCCATGTTGATCGCGACGGAGTTGAAATCGCTCTCGCTGGTCCCCTCCGCGTGCGCTTTGTTGAACTTGGCCAGCCGCGTGACCTCGACGCTCAGCTGCTGCGCGATGTACTTGCGCAGCCCCAGCAGTTTCCACGTCGAACCAACACCGATGATCCGCTTGATGTCCGCCTCGGGGTGGAGCTGCTCGTAGTAGCTCAGCGACCGCTGCACCTCCTGCGAGAAATCCGCGAAGGTCCCGCGCATCGCCTGGAAGACGTGCCGCTTGTGCTTGCTCCGCTCGGCCTGGAGTTTCAGCTTTTCCGCCTTTGGATAAGGCAGTTTGAACGAGCTGACGAGCGCGTCGGTGAACGCGTGCCCGCCCATCGGGAACGTCCGGATCCAGACCCGCCCCTCCTCGGCGATGATCAGATCAGTGGACATCGTCCCGATGTCGACGATCGCCGTGCCGGGCGTCATCTGCGAGAAGCTCTCGTCGAACGCGATCGCGTTGTAGACGCTGACCGGGCTGATGTTGATCGCGTTGGGCTGGATGCCGACGTCGCCGCACAGGCGCAGCAGCTCCATCACCTTCTCGCGTGTGATCGCGAAGATCCCCACCTCCACGTCGGGCGAGTCCTCGCTGACGAACGTCTGGTAGTCCCACTCGACCTCTTCGATCGGGAATGGGATCTGCTGAACCGCCTCGAACTTGACGATGTCGGGCACCTTCTTGGGCTCGACCGGCGGGAGCTTGGCGAAGCGCGCAAACGCCGCGTTGCCCGGGACCGAGACCGCCACGTTCGCCTTGGTCAGGTTGTGCTGGCTCACCAGCGCGCCCAACGCGACGCGCTTGGCGTCCATCGGGTCGATGTCGGGCGACGACAAGGGCCTCGGGTGCGGGATCACGATGAACTCGAGCGCCTTGTAGGCGTCGCCGTCCCGCGCCAGCTTCAGCGCTTTGATCGCGCCGGATCCGATCTCAATGCCCCAGCAGATGTTGGAACTCGCCATGCGACTCCTCGCTCGTTGCTCACCATTGCCCACCGCCACAACCCGGAACCAGTCCCGGGAACAGATCCCCGGAAACGGACCCCGGCGGGCGGTTGAACGCTACCACCACACCCGGACAGAATCGCCCGGAATGCAGACCATACCCTACGACGCTCCCTGCACGAGAGATACGCCGAGACGCTGGCTTCGGTTCCCGACGCTGAAATCGGCCTTCGGGCCGCCGATCGGGGGGGCATTCCACCATCACCCCGGGCGGGTGTCAACACGCCGCGGATTCTCCCAACCCCGATTTCTCACCGACTTTGACGCCACCCGAGAGGATCACGCGCCCCGTGCCCGATACACTGTCGCCGAATCATTCCCAACCTGGCCCGCCGCCCCGATCCACCCTTCTCCGCGATCGGCGCCCCGGGCCTTACAAACCGGCGGCCCGGCCGCCACTGAGAGTCCTCGCATGACCCACCCCTCCGAACCGACCACGCCGATCACGCCCACCACCCCCGAGAACACCCCGACCGAGCAACCCGCTCCGGCGCCGGCCCCACAATCCGAGGAGCCCCAAACCGAGGAGCCCCAAACGGCCGAGGCGACCAAACCGGAGGCAATCAAACCGGAGGCGCCGAAATCGGATGCCCCGACGCCCGAGCCCTCGAAACCGGAGGCCCCGAAGCCGGAAGCGACCAAGTCGCCCGCGCTCAGCGCCGAAGTCGAGGCCGAGGTTGAACAGGCAATGGCCGCCCTGGTCGAAGAGGGCGCGACCGGATCGGCGGACGCCAAGCCCGCCGGCGCCAAACCCCGCGTCCGGGGTCCGCGCCGCGTCGTCGGGGGCCGCGAGATCCGCCCGGGCCGCGTCGCCTCGGTCGGCCCCGAAGATATCTTTATCGAGTTTGGCCCCAAGGAGTTAGGCGTCGCCAAGCGAACGACGTTCCCGGATGACAAGCTCCCCAGCCAGGGTGACATCATCGATGTCGTCGTCGAGCGGTTCAACGCCAACGAGCAGCTCTACATCTGCTCGATGCCCGGCACGGTCACCAAGGCCGAGTGGGAGCTGCTCGAGCCGGGGCAGATCGTCGATGCGCTCGTCAAGGGCACGAACAAGGGCGGGCTCGACTGCGAGATCGCCAACCACCGCGCCTTCCTGCCCGCGAGCCAGATCGACATCCACCGCGTCGAGGACTTCGCCCCCTACGTCGGGCAGAAGCTCAAGTGCCAGATCACCAAGATCGAACGCGCCGGACACGGCAACATCGTCCTCAGCCGCCGTGAGATCCTCAACGTCGAGCGCAAGGAGCAGGCCGAGGTCCTCAAGAACACAATCGCCGAGGGCCAGACCCTCGACGGGACCGTCTCGCGCATCATGGATTTCGGCGCCTTCGTCGATATCGGCGGCGTCGACGGGCTCGTCCACGTCTCGGATATGTCCCACGACCGCATCCGCGATCCCAAGTCCGTCGTGACCGAGGGGCAGGCCGTCAAGGTCAAGGTCCTCAAGCTCGACTGGGCGAAGAACCGAATCTCGCTGGGCATGAAGCAGTGCATGGAGGACCCCTACCAGGCCGCCGCCGAGGGCATCACCGCCGGCGAAACCGTCTCGGGCAAGGTCACCAAGATCATGGAGTTCGGCGCCTTCGTCGAGATCGCCCCGGGCGTCGAGGGCCTGGTGCACATCTCGGAGATCGCCTGGCAGCGCATCGCCCGGGTCGAATCCGTCCTCAAGCCCGACGAGGTCATCACCGTCAAGGTGCTCGAAGTCGACCCCGTCAAACGCCGCATCAGCCTCAGCCTCAAGCAGACCACCGAGCCGCCCAAGAACCAGCGCGGCAAACGCGGCGAAGAGGGCCTGTCCATCGAAGAGATCCAGAAGGTCACCCCCAAGGACCGCAGGATCCGCGAGGAGTTCAAGAAGAAGCACAAGAAGGACGAGTCGCTCAAAAGCGGCTTAGGCGGCGAGGGCAAGGTCGATCTGGGCGAAGGGCTGGGGAGTCTGACGCTGGGGTGATCCCTATTGGACGCCGAGTCTGAGGCTCTGCGATGGCCCGGATATCGCGGGCGCTGAATTGCAAAACGCGCGTGCCGTGGCCTCGGCTCTGCGTGGCCACGTCTGATTTGACTCGAATCATGGCCACGCAAAGCCGAGGCCATGCCACTCATTGAGTAACCCGCCCATCACCATGACCCACGACCCCGTACAAATCCTCCGCGAACGATTCATTGCCGCGATGCGTGCCGCCCTCGGTGACGA
>Ga0114931_10011038_pt1 | contig 10705 bp, 7 predicted proteins | sample 2SBtaG_FD_89579 | JGI IMG/M metagenome (GOLD analysis project Ga0114931, IMG submission 89579) | Deep subsurface microbial communities from Kolumbo volcano to uncover new lineages of life (NeLLi) - 2SBTROV14_V59a metaG | ecosystem: Environmental > Aquatic > Marine > Volcanic | place: Kolumbo...
CACACCTCGCCCGAGGCCGCTGCCATTCAATGGCTCAGTCCGGAACAGACCTCAAGCGGCGAACACCCTTTTCTTTTTACACAATCCGAGGCCATTCTGGCGCGCACCTGGATTCCGTGCCAGGATAGTCCCGGCATCAGAATTACCTATAGTGCCACGATACGGACTGACCCAGATTTAATGGCCGTGATGAGTGCTGAGAACGGTACGAAAAAAAATGCTGACGGCGTCACCCATTTCGACATGCCACAACCGATTCCGTCCTACCTTCTCGCCCTGGCCATCGGGGATCTTCGCTTTAGAGCGCTGGGTCCAAGAAGCGGTGTTTACGCCGAACCCTCAGTCATCGACAGGGCCGCCTTCGAGCTGGAAGATACCGAAGACATGATCGCCGCGGCCGAAAAACTGTACGGCCCCTACCGGTGGCAACGATATGATATCATTATATTACCCCCCAGCTTCCCATTCGGCGGAATGGAGAATCCGCGTTTGACGTTCGCCACGCCAACCATCCTGGCGGGTGACAAATCTCTCGTGGCGTTGGTGGCACATGAGCTGGCACACTCCTGGTCAGGCAATTTGGTGACGAATGCCACCTGGAACGATTTCTGGCTGAACGAGGGCTTCACGACCTATTTCGAACACAGAATCATGGAAGCGCTCTACGGCGCCGACTATGCGGAGATGCTCGCTTCCCTGAGCTTTCAGGACCTGCAATCCGACCTCGATGAGATTGGCCCTGACCGCCCGGCCGACACGCACCTGCACCTCGATCTCGCCGGACGAAATCCCGACGATGGCATGACGGCGGTCGCTTACGACAAGGGACATTTCTTTCTACGGAGTCTGGAAAAAGTCGTCGGACGTGAAAAATGGGATGAGTTCTTGCGCGGCTATTTCGATCAATTTGCCTTCACAACCATGACCAGTGACAAATTCGTGGCCTATTTACGGGACAAGTTAATCAATACCGAAGCCTTGGAAGAGCGTGCTCAGATCGATGCCTGGGTCTATGGACCGGGTCTCCCCGATGGCGTTCAGCCGGTCGAATCAACGGAATTTGCCAAGGTGGAAACGCAAATCAAAGCCTGGCGGAATGGCACCAATCCGGAGGAATTGCAGACTTCAGGCTGGACCACACACCACTGGCTGCACTTCCTCATGCACCTCCCTGACAAACTATCTCAGCAACAAATGACGGATCTGGACCGAGCCTTTCAATTTACGCAAAGCGGCAATTCTGAAATTCTCAGCGCCTGGTTTGGTCATGTGATCGCGAGTCAGTACCGGGTTGCGTATCCGGCCCTGGAGAACTTTCTCACTTCCATGGGCCGTCGAAAATTTCTCAAGCCGCTTTATCAAAAAATGGCCGAGAACCCCGCGATGCTGGAAATGGCCAAACTCATTTACACCAAGGCCCGACCGACGTACCACTCCGTGTCAACCGGCACGATCGACACGATTCTGCACTGGCAGAGCTAGTCGGAACCCAGAAGCCGACCTTCTCATGCGGCAACGACAAATTACGATGCAGCAGAAGAGACAATATCAGCAGTCAGCAGAAAAAGAAGGTCGGTTTCTGCACCACCTGTTCGAAGGGTTGAAAAACGAACGGGCCGGCCAGATGGGGATATAAGGGTTCGGAGAAATCTGTCGTCACCCCTCGATACGGTCCGCTCAGAAACGCGGCCTACTCGGAATGACTGGGGTTGGGGAAGGCCATGACCAGCGACAGGAAACCCACCTCACAGAAGCCGACCTTCTCTCGTGGCAACGACAAAAACACGATGTAACCTCACGAGAAATTCACTGCAGCCAGAGCCCAAGAAAGAAGGTCGGTTTCTCCCCCGGGTTCCGCTTCTGCTCACCGCACGCCTTGCTACTGGTTGTTCCTGGATAGTTTCTCCAATCGTTTTGCCGCCTTTTCCGCTAGCTTGTTCTTGGGGTATTTATCGACGACAAAGCGGTAGTACGTCTTCGCCCGGTCCACATCGCCGACCTTCTGCTCATTTAGCTCCGCCGCAGCAAACAATGACTGTGCCGCGATAACGCTTTCCGGATAGTTGCCATAGACCTTAAAGTAAACGCTCGCGGCATTCCCAAAATCTTTAAGCTTTTTTTCGTAAATACGGGCCGCCTCTACGAATGCATAGGGTGCTTTCAGGTCCTTCGGAAAATCCTGTACTATCCGCGTGTAGACCTTGATGGCCTTGTCGTATTCATCAAACTTGTCCCGATACAGATGCGCGGCTTCGAACAAGGCCGGTACTGCTTCCAGACTGTTGGGATATTTTTCAGCGACCTTCTTGTACTCGTCGATAGCCTCTAAATACTGCTTGCGCTGTTTCTGGTAAATTTTGGCAATTTGCATTTGTGCCTGCGCAGCCTGTGGGTCTTCCGGAAACTCCAATAAGAAATTGTTCAGCGTGGTGATGGCACGTTCATGGTTTTTAAGCTTTTCGGTGAAGATGTGGGCAAGTTTGAGTTGACTCGCGGAAACATACAAACTAGATCGATGCAAATATGTCAATTTCAGGTAATCCGCCAGGGCGTCGTAGGTCTCGTTGTCAGCATCGAGTAGTTCCGCACGCCAGAACAGAACGGCATCCGCCTTTTCATAAGAAGCAAAATGGCTGAGGAACAAATTGTAAGCCTGTAGCAGCAAAGATCGGATTGGCTTGAATCTGAGGTCGTGCATGTCCTGGAGAAAGGTAAAATGCCTGGCCTCTCGAGTTGAGTCGAGAATCACCGGATTGAGCAACTTATCCGTACTGGCGGAAATAGATTTGAATTTCTTATCCTGCATCAAAATTGAGCGGAGGCGATCTTTTGATACCTGAACAAACTCAGACTCCGGGTAGAGATAAAGTATTTGGATGTTCTCAAAAAACGATTTGACTTCATCCCCATCGTCATGGTAAATGGTGGCGATTTTGAAATGCATCTTGTCGATGTCGTCTGAGTCCTGAAATTTGTAAACATACTCGGTGAGCTCACCGATGATTAATTTTTTCAAATTATCATTATTTACATCTTCAAGCGCCTTAATATACTCGCTATATTTGGCGCTATCGTTCGCCCAGGACGGACCGACCCAAAAAACGAGCCAAAGACACAACAAACTTTGCGGAACAACTTTCATAACGATACCCCTCCAAAAGATTCTTGAAATTGAATGATTGCACCACGGACAGGCACAAGTGTTTGGAATTGGATGCATCATTTCTTTGAACAAGTGTTCTTCACCTCAGGAAAAGAAATGTCATTTCCTTCGTTGGGCCAGCGTGCCCGGATCTTGACCGTATCGGAGTAAACCACGAAGCGTTCAGCCGGTTGATAAGGGACGGCATTGCCAAAGGTGTACGCCCGGTTGCCATCGCTATCCCGAAAGGCTTCTATTTGGTAAGTGCCGGGGAGGATGCCCTGAAACTTATACGTGCCAGGGACGGCCATATTCAAATCATACGATTGGCCATCCTTTCGGGTTTGACTGGCCATCATCAGGAGGGGGCCCGATTCAGTAGAATCCGGGTCGGCAATGGTGCCTGACAAGCTTGAAAGCGTGTCGACGTTGATCGTCACGAACGACCATGTGTGCAGTGAATCCCCCATTGGGTTGCCCAACACGTCCATGACGGAGTCGAGTTGCATCGCCACGACATAGCGCGATTTACTGGCAAATGGAGAATCGGGTTGAAATGTCACCGCGGCCGGATTTTGCCAAACCCACCGTCCGGCCAGTCGATTCCCGGATGAATCCCGCACGGAAACGCCACGTTCAAATGTGTTGGTCCTGAGCGCCTCGTTAAAGTACATTTCCATGAGTGAATGGACAAACACAATTCGGGCACTGTCAAGCGGGACGGTCTTCAGAAGCCGTGGCGGGAAAGTATCGGCAACCGCGATGCCGTCAAATTCATCAGAACTGAAGTTGGCGTCAAGTCCGTTCCCCACCTTATCCTCGAGGTTCCTTATCGACACCTCATATTTGACTCCGGCGGATTGTTCGGCGGTGGTCAATTTAACTTCTTCAGGTTCAACGAGATTTAACAAGGTGTTTACAACGGCAAGCGTGTCTGATGTCGATTCGCGCCTCACGATGGCATAATTCGTAACATCCTCAACTCCTTGCGCTGACAAGACCTCATCGAATCGCAAGGTAAGCTGCGTCGCATTCTCCACAACCACCGAATTCAGAGCGGGTCCAAGTGTATCTTGCAGCATGACCTTAAAATTGACGTTGGTGACGGCCAAACTGTCGTTGACCAAATCGATATCGTGGAAAGGCACGCCAATGCCGTCAACTCCTACCTCAAAAAAGCGGTTGCGGTCACTGTCCATAATGGCAAACACGCGATAGCACCCGCGCGTCAGGTTACGCAGCTCAAACCGTCCTTGCGCATCAGTTTGGGTGACATATGAAGCCACATCGGTTTCAGGGTTGGGGTCGCTTTTTTGATCCAAAATATACGCCCAAATCAGCAGGCCCTGCCTACGTTCGGCGTATACACGTCCCTTGATCGTTCCGCTGCTGATTTTTTCTCCGGTAGAAAAAGCCAGCGTATAGCTCTGGGTCAGGCTATTCCGATGCTTGTCACGCAGATCGGTGCCCAACGTAATGACGTAAGTGCGATCGACTCCCATGGAGTCCGGCAGCTCAATTTTCAATTTGTGCCCCTTCCATTTATACTTAACGCCGTCACCAGGATCGGGACTAATGAAGACGGCTTTATCCAGCGATCTTCGATCCATGGCTTCGCTGAACTCAAACTCAATCAATTGATCCAGTGGCACCAAAGTAGATTTATTCTCCGGCACAACCCTGATAATCCGTGGTGCCGTCTTGTCTTCGGGGCCTCCTCTCGGCCCCACCTCACGGGCGCAGCGAGTCAGAATTAATCCCATCACGAAGAGAACCGGTAAAAACCAAATCTGGTCGGCCCAACAGCGAACAGTCTTTCCTCCTTTCATCAAACGCAAACCTCCCCAAATAATTCCAACAGCGTCACGAACTGAAAACCGCGCTGCAGCAACTTTGGGATGATCACTTTGAGAGCGGCAACCGTTTGGCTGCGATCCACATGTGAACCGTTTCCGCCATCATGTAATATGATCACGGACCCGGGCAACGTTCGCTTCATGACCCGCGTGGCGATTCGAGTCGCCCCGGGTAAGTGCGGATCGCGGGGGTAGACATCGCCGACCACGGGACGATACCCCGTCTGCTCAATCACATCCAGCACGCGTCTGGAAAACAAGCCCATCGGCGGGCGTAAAAACCGCGGTCTTTCTCCAATGATGGCCTGCAAAAGACGACTGGTACGGTTGATTTCAGCTGCGATGGCACGGTCTTCCAATTGCCACAAAATGGGATGCGTAAAGGTGTGATTCGCTACTTCATGGCCAGCCACAGCAATTTCATTGACGAGGGCCTGTTGAGTTTCGACGTGACTCCCGATCAGAAAAAAGGTCGCCGGTATCCGCCATTTCGCAAGGATTTCCAAAACCTTTGGTGTATAAACAGGATGGGGGCCGTCGTCGAAGGTCAGCGCGATTTTCAAGGCGTCGCGGTTTCCACGCCACAAGACACGCGAACTAAGAGAAGGTCCAAACCGCTCAATTGCCACCGCATGACTGATGTCACTTAATAAACTTTCGATTCGGATCATCTTTCTCCAGAAACGCCGCTGACGTTGCGTGAATCCTTCTTTTTTTTATCATTAACAGCTTCTGTAGTGACCATGGGGGCATCGACATTCATGAGCCCCATATACTCGTCCTTAACCGCGTCAAACTCCGCGATTAATCTTTTCCTTTCGAGCCGCATTTTGTCGAACAGCAACCGGTTGGAATACAAGAACAGACTCAAACTTAAGCGTTCTCTCTGTTTATGAAAAAATTTGATATAGGATAGAGCAAACAGCCCGGTCGATGGCAGAGAAATAAAATAACAAAGTGCCCAGGCCTCGCCAGCAACGACCCACACGGCAGCAACTTGCGCGACGTAAAAAAGCGTAAAAGCCGCCCCACCCCCAATCATCAAAGCTAACAAGATTTTCGTTTTTTCATCAATAAATTTCTCAGCGATCTTTTCGGCAAGACGATAAGGCAGAAAATTATTAATGATGCCGTAAGTTGCCGCGGGAAACCCTAAGACGAGTGCCGCCAGATCGACAAACCGCCGCACCGGACCCATCCCGGGGCCTTTATCCCTCAGCATCATGTCACTCAAACGCAGCCGTCTCAACTTCCTCTTGTACGTATTCACGCGGTCGCGCAGAGAAAGCAACCGGGAAGCGTCATGCCGGTAGTAGTATTGCGCGCATTCAGCTATCTTCTGGGTCAACACAAATTCAGCGGTAGTGGTGTTGTGTTTGTTCGTCCCCCCCAGGGTTTCCCTCTTTAAGTCCTCCCGATAGAGCCATTCAATATCCCGCACGAACTGATCCAATTCCTCGTCCCGGATATTGACCGTTACGCGCTCAAGGCGGCGCTGAATCTCTTCCGTTAACGCCTGAACCGCCCGCACGTTGTCTTGCTCGTTCATTTCAACAAATCCGTCAAGCGCAATCGCGGGACCAATATTGACCAGGACCCGACTGCGAAAGCGGCTGCGCGAAACAAAATAGAGCCCGACCGGCAAGAGCGTTAAGTTCAAATTATACGCGTTTCGTCTCTCACCTTCAAGGGCGATTCTGGCGGCGCCGGTCTTTATTTTTTTCACCTTCCGCAACATATCACTCGTTCCTTCAGGGAAAATACCGATCATTCCACCCTGCTCCAATGCTTCAAAGCAAGCCTGAAACATGTAGATATTTGCATCCACTTTATCTGGTGCATCCTGGCGGCGATAGACTGGAATGACGCCCGTGCCGTGCAGAAACCACGATTTCAACCGATTGGAAAAAAGCCCGGCATGTCCGACATAATTGACCTTGCGATTTGTAACCGTTCCCAACACCAGAGCATCCATGATAGAATTGGGATGGTTCGCCACAATCAAAACGGCTCCCCTGGCCGGAATATATTCGGCATGACGCACTTCGATCTTACGAAAAAAAATCGCCAGGACGCTCTTTATCAAAAATCGCGAAAGAACGTAAAGGAACGGTTTTATTTCCCGGTTACCATCTACCATCGGAATGGAATCCAAAAAACGGTTGCAAGGCAAATTTGTGTAAGTTAGTTTGAATAAAAGTGAGGTTTATCGAATGCAGTCGCCTTTATTCCGAAAAATTTATGAAATTATCTTAAGAATTCCAAAAGGAAAAGTCGCCACCTACGGTCAAATTGCCGCCCTTGCGGGAAATCCACGTGCCGCGAGAGTGGTCGGTTGGGTTTTACACAGTACGTCTGACGATGCCCTTCCCTGGCACCGCGTTATCAACGCGCAGGGACAAAGCTCCTTTCCGGTTGAGTCGAAACGCAATCTGCAACAGGCACTGTTGGAGGCGGAAGGCATCTCCTTCGGTGCGAACGGCGTGGACCTCGATTTGTTCCGGTGGCGTTAGGTCAGATCGATGCGCTGCCAGGCCTTTGGAAACTGGCTTGTCACTTTCCCCCCATTGTCGTCTGGATAAAAGAAGCCCACTCCCAGAAAAATTTTCTGAAATTGAACCAGAACCGACCCGCGCCGTAAAGAATCAACACTCTGCTCAGGCAGCAAACGAAAATCCGTACCCGCGATGAACGCCTGCATCTGACTTTCGTTCAACATCACGACTTGCTTGCTGGCGTTGTGTCCCAACGCCATCGCGCCCGCCGTTGTCAGTTTGGGTTCTTTCATGTTCAAATGAATAAAGGGGAGCCCGGTTATTTTCGCGTCTGGCCGAACGTGAAGGGGCGCCTCGCCGTTTTGCAAGGCCGCAATTTTCGCATTACGACGCAGCAGCTTCATTCCGTCAAAAACAGGTCGCTTCATACCGAAATGCTTTTCAAGATATCCGAACAGCCTCTCCGCTTCTTGCGCGGTCATCCGTCCATGCTTGGCATTTCCCTCGCATGAATAACTTTTTTGTGAAGTACTGCGCTCATCGGCAATTTTTTCAATCACAGCAATGAAGAACCCGCCCGTGTCATTTTGATGCGGATAAATCCTGAGAGCGTTTCGCATATCCGCTCTGAATTCCCGGCTCTGCCATCTTTCCAAGCCGGGTGACCAGGTTATTCCTGGCATATCGCAGGCGAGAAGGGTCGCTTTTATTTTCGGTTCAACCGCGGCAAGCGCGGCATCGACTACCATCTCATTTTCTTCCGGCGCGTAGGTGCAGGTCGAGTAAACCACTCGCCCGCCCGGTTTACAGAGTTGCAGTGCGCGTATCAGAATCGCCCGCTGGGAGGTCGCGATTTTCTCTGAGTACGATTTGGCGTCTTTCCACAACAACTCAGGATTCTTTCGCGAGGTCCCTTCACAAGAACAATGAACATCGGCCAGCACACGGTCAAATTGCTGCGTCTGTTTCGGGAAAGCAATCGCATTCGCCTGCGTGGCGACAACATTGATCAACCCAAGACGGTTGATAATTTGCCGAAGGGCCCGCATCCGATTCCGGTTGATTTCATTCGCGATCACCCTCCCCGTGTTTTGCATGGCGACCGCCATTTGAGCTGTCTTGTTCCCAGGTGCGGCGCACAGGTCGAGAACCAATTCTCCTGGTTGAGGCGCGAGCAAAAGGACCGGCAACATTGCAATTTCCTCCTGCACCTGACAAAGCCCGGCGATGTACTCAATTCTTCTCCCGATGTTTGTCGGAGAAATGATGCGTAACCCGTCCGCCTGCCACGGAAGCGGCTGCGTGAAAATGCCGTCAACCGCAAAGCGTTTTGTCAGATCAACGGCACCGCACCGCAACGTGTTGGCCCACACGCAGGGTGGCAGCGGTCGCCGCACGGCATCGCAAAACGCGGGCCAGTCAGAAATCAGTGGCTTGTAGCGGTGGAAGACATTCATCTTTCTAAATAGTGTCTGGCCGAAAACTCAATTTGATGATGATTTTGGCTGTTCGAAAAAGCCCCACCTTCCCCTGAGCGGAGTCGAGGGGTCCGTCAGTGCAGTAAAATCAGAACGCTTCGACTCCGCTCAGCATGAAGAGCGTGAGCCGATGTGAGACTTGGGTCAAACCCCGGAGTCGTTTTCGGTCAGGCACTAAATAGAAATTTACGCGAAAGAGACAGCTTTGATGCTCTCTAGCAAATTCACGCATTTTTCTCGGACGGTTTGTCCCATGGCCGGTTAGCTGGCAACACCTCTGAAGGTGAGCTGACTTCTGTTTTATTTTCGATCAACTTTTGCAGCCGCTTCCCGATGAAGCGCTTCTCAGGTTCGGTTCCCACCAACTCCAATGCTTCCTGGTATGCGATTCTGGCATTCCGTATGTCGCCTAATCGTGAAAAAAATTCAGCGTAACAGCAAGGCAACAAATAATAAGACTTGAGCGCCGGGGACGGTTTGATCTCACGTAACGCGGACAGACCCGCCCGAGGACCCTGAACCATCGAGACGGCGACAGCGCGATTCAAAGCCACAACCGGCGAGTGATTCAGGTGCATGAGTTGATCGTAGTAATTTAGAATCCGGTGCCAATCGGTCTCCTGGTATGAACCTGCGGCCGCATGACAAGCAGCAATGCCGGCTTGCAGATGGTACTCAGAGACCTGATGCCCGGTGGCGGACTTGCCGAGGACATGCATACCCGCGCGGATCAGGTCTTGTTCCCAAAGCGACCGGTCCTGTTCCTTCAAACGGAGAAGGTTGCCATCGTCATCCAGACGGGCAGGAAGTCGGGAAGCCTGCAATAGCATCAATGACAGCAGCGCAAACGCTTTCGGTTGATTTCCAATCTCATGTTCAGTCAACACAGTCGCCAGTCGAATTGCCTCCTCACACAGGTCGTCTCTCACAAGGTTTTCGCCTTTGTGCGCACTGTACCCCTCATTAAACAGGAGATAAAGAACCTCCAGGACGCTCTCCACCCTGGCGGCGACGCCAGATCCAGACGGCACCTCGAATGGAATTCCCTTGTCTCTCACTTTGCGTTTGGCCCGCACAATTCTCTGCGCGACCGCTGCTTCTCGGCTTAGAAAGGCACGGGCAATTTCGCCAATGCTGAACCCACAAAGCGTCTTGAGAGTCAATGCGATGCGGGCGTCTCTGGACAAGTGCGGGTGGCAACAAGTGAAAATCATTCGCAACTGGTCATCTCTTAATTCATCGCTGAGCAGGATGTCGTTCTCATGCTCAGCCGGTGCCAAATCGGCGGCCAAACGTTCGGCGATTTGAGCTTCTTTGTCGCGGAAACGCTTTTCCCGACGCAAGAAATCGTAGGCCCGGTTCCTGGCGCTTTGTAAAATCCACCCGGCAGGATTTTCCGGTACCCCACGAAAAACCCATTGTTGCAGCGCCTTGAGCAGCGTTTCCTGAACCACATCCTCAACCAGGTCAAGATGCTCGATGCCAAAAAATCGTGTCAGCGTGGCTACCATCTGGCCCGCCTGGTGGCGAAATAAGTGTTCGACAAGTTGATTAATTTTTCGCTGTGTGTGTTCTTGACTCAACCGATTGGCCCTTCAACGCCAGGTGCACGCCGGCGACAAACGTGACACTGACATCTCGTTGATTTGGTTCGAGATAACATACGAAGGAATGTGCCAATTTATTACATCAATTTCAATGATTGTGACTGTCTTTGTTGCAGGAAGGGAAGGG
>Ga0114931_10011039_pt1 | contig 10705 bp, 10 predicted proteins | sample 2SBtaG_FD_89579 | JGI IMG/M metagenome (GOLD analysis project Ga0114931, IMG submission 89579) | Deep subsurface microbial communities from Kolumbo volcano to uncover new lineages of life (NeLLi) - 2SBTROV14_V59a metaG | ecosystem: Environmental > Aquatic > Marine > Volcanic | place: Kolumbo...
CTGGCGCACAACGAGCGTAGAGCTTCACCGCGAACGATCAGCCGGTGGTCTTGGCGAACTACTGGATTGCCAAAGATGCCAAGGATGCTGACGTTGCCACGAAACTTACGCATGGTGACCCTCGCTGCGCTGAGCGCTGCCTAGAGAGAACCGGTCGAAAAAAAACGTCGAGGCTGCGACAAGCGGTTGCTTTCCCAGGGGGGGAAATGTGCCGGCTTCCTGCAAACCTCCTAGTTCAAGTTTCCCAGCCGCGAGGCTCCGGGTCAAGCGAAAGCTGCCGGAGGGCGAAAACGGTGGAACACGTGAACACTCCTTCTAAGACGGTCCAATCGGCTCTAGGGTTCGCGGTTCCGAAGAGAAAACTCTCAGTTTTTTCCGGGACTCTGCTTCATGGGATAAGCTCTTGCACTGAAATAGGTTACGCACACCGTTCTAGTGGTCCAAGTGGCTTGCCTGCGGATGGCTCAACCGCAAGGGTGAGAAAAAATCGTTTTCGTCGGCGGCACGCCCAGGGCCTAGTTCCCGCCGAGGAGTTGGTATAGGTTGTGCGGAATAACGGTAACCAGATAAATTCCCAGCAGACGAGATGGCAAAACGATGCAATACGGCGACATTCTCGACCAAGTGGAACAGGCGGTTTCAGCAGAAAAAATCACTCCTTCGACCGCGAAGAACCTACGCATTTGGCTCACCGAGCCCCGCTACGCCGAATATGCGCCGCAGGTTGCCGAGCACGTTCAAGCGGGTAAATGGCGCGAGTTGGACGACGCCTTTTGGACGGTTATTCCGTTTGGCACCGGCGGGCGGCGCGGGCGGATGTACCCGATCGGTTGAAATGCGATCAATGATCGCACCATCGGCGAAAGCGCCCAGGGACTGGCCGACTATGTGTTGGAAGAGAGAGGTCGGAGGTCGGAGGTCGGAGGTCAGGGAGCAGAGGAGTCGGAAGTTTCCTCCTCCGACCTCCGACCTCCGACCTCCGATCTCTCCTGTGCCATCGCCTACGACACGCGGCATCGGTCCGAGCATTTCGCGCGGCTTTGTGCCGAGGTGATGGTGGCGGCCGGGATGAAAGTCTTTTTTTTGCAGGGCTACCGCAGCACGCCGGAGCTTTCCTTCACGGTGCGTTACAAGCATTGCGCCTGCGGAATCATGGTGACCGCCAGCCACAATCCGCCGAGCGACAATGCGGTGAAAGCCTACTGGTCGACCGGCGGTCAGCTCTTGCCGCCCCACGACCAGGGCGTTATCGATCAGGTCATGGCGGTCGAGCACATCGAGCGGTCGTCTTTCGACGAGGCGCTGGCCGCCGGACAAATTGTGCGCTGCCAGGAGGAAGTCGACGCAGCCTATGTCGACGCGGTTGTGAGCCTGGCAACGCCCGGCCCCCGCGATCTGCAAATTGTCTACTCGCCGCTGCACGGCGTGGGGGCCTCGGCCGTTTGCCCGGTGCTGGAAAAGGCGGGATTCGAGCAGGTCGAGGTTTTTAGCCTCCATGCGAAACCGGACGGCGATTTTCCCAACGTGCCCGGCAACGTGGCCAATCCGGAGAACCCTAAAGTCTTCGACGTGATTATTTCCCATGCGAGTCATACGGCGACCGATTTGATCATCGCCACCGACCCGGATTGCGACCGCATCGGCTGCGCAACGCCGCTCGCCTGGGCCGAGGATGCCCCATGGCGTACACTCACGGGCAATCAAATCGGGGCCTTGCTGGCGGATTTCGTACTCGAATCGCGTCGGCAGCAGGGCGGGCTATCGCCGGACGATTACGTCGTTCAGACGCTGGTCACCACGCAACTGGTGCGACGCATCGCCGACAGCTACGGCGTACGCACCTGCGGCGACTTGCTGGTTGGATTCAAGTGGATTGCCGGCGTGATCGACCGCGAAGGCCCCGATCGGTTTCTGTTCGGCACGGAGGAGTCGCACGGCTATTTGGCGGGGCAGCATGTCCGAGACAAGGACGGCGGCGTGGCGGCGCTGTTGGTCTGCGAACTGGCGGCCCAGTTGAAGGCGGCTGGCCAAACGTTGCACGAAAAATTGGACGCCCTGTTCTGGCAACACGGCGTCCATGCCGAGCGAACCGTTTCGGTTCAAATGCCGGGCAGCGAGGGCATGGTCCGCATGAAGGAGTTGATGCAGCAAATTCGCCAGCAGCCGCCGCAGGAGTTGGCCGGCTACGGCGTTCGGCAAAAGCGCGACTATCTGAGGCAAACGACCGTCATGGCCGACGGCAGCCAGCAGCCCCTGCCGGGGCCGCGAGGCGATCTGGTGATTCTCGATTTGGAGTTGGCAGGCAACTACGCGGCGATCCGTCCCAGCGGCACCGAGCCCAAGATCAAACTCTATCTGTTCACCTACGAGCCGCCCGAGCAATTGGCCAACTTGGAAGACGCGAAAGCCGAGTTGAACGCACGGCTGGACCGCATGGAAGCCGACCTGCGGGCCTTTGCCGGCGTGTGATGGGTAGGCAGGCGGTCTGAGGAAAGAAGACTATTAGGTGTTTGGCTGTAGGGAAGAAATAGCTGTTTCACTAGTCCGACGCGCCAGCGAAGGACGTCAAACGGTTTTCTCGCTGGCGCTCGAGCTAGAGTTGTTTGCTTCTCTCTTCGCGTGCTTTGGCCAATGCGCCAGGATGTGGTACGATTGTAGAATGATGGTTGCTCGAGTGCCCGCGACACATCGACGTCGCTTGATTTGGATGTTGATGTAAGGTAATGAAATGAACGTGTAAATTCCTGGTGATCTTAGTCCTGCTGTAGAAGAGTTGATCGTAGCAGGGCGATTTCGAGATGAAGGCGGAGTGGTTGCCGAAGGGATCAAGTTGCTGCTAATCAAGGAACAGTTGCGAAAAGACGTTCCAGCGGGAATAGACGATCTGGACGCCGGCAACCGCATGGATTCCAAGGAGGTCTATGCCGAGGCGCGTCGGCGCATTCAAGCAATCGAAGAATGAAAACGCAGTCGGCACTACGTTGAAGATGTTCCCGAAGGAGCTTGGCGTGAATACCATGTTGGTCTCCGACGGAAGGGAATTGGATGTGCGATTTTGGAGGCCATGGAAATGAACGTTGATTGACCCGCTGAGCAGCACGGTTATCCTTTCTCCTATCTGTATGACGAAGCACAGGAAGTCGTCCGCGCCTACCATGCCGCATACAAGCCGGACTTCTTTTTATTCGAGCGGATGGGAAACTCGACTAACGCGGGCCGTTCGACGCGAGTCGATCGGACAACAGCATTCCCGTCCCCGGCGCGGACTTATGTGACGCGCTCGATGCGGTGTTGGCGGGTGTCGCGCCCGCAATTGACCAACCCCCCCCAGCATCGGCTGCAATATCAAGTGGAAGTCGTAAGACGATCCAAAGTATTTTGCGTGGCAGGAGACCACAATAGCCATTATTACTTATTCAACTCGTGGCATCGCATTCATGAAGTCCAAGCTCACACTCAAAGCATTGAAATCAGAAGCGGCAAAATTTGGGAAGCTCGAATCCGAGCACCAAGAACCTTCGCTATACGGAGTAACGGATGGCAAGGCGGTTGGCACTTATCTAGAACACAAGTTCCGGCAGCATCTAAACACAAAATACAGATTTCAAGAAGGTTCGTCGGCCAAGGGCATTGACTTTCCAGAGCTCCGTGTCGACATGAAGGTAACAAGTGTCAAACAGCCTCAATCATCTTGTCCTTACAGTTCGGCCAGACAGAAGATCTATGGTCTTGGATATTCTGTGTTGGTATTTGTTTACGAAAAGACAGACAATCAACAATCCTCTACAAGCACACTCTCAGTCGAGCACATCGTTTTCGTTAAGAACGATAGAACAGCGGACTTCCAAACAACGGTAGGGTTGAAAAAGATTCTCGATCTCGATGCGAACAAAGACGATATAATCGCTTTCATGCAGGAGCGCATGCTTCCTGTAGACAACATCCAGGCTTCACTCCTCGCCGAGGAGATTATCGCGAACCCTCCAAAGATCGGGTATTTGACGATCTCAAATGCATTGCAATGGAGGTTGCAATATCGCCGCGTTATCGAAGAAGCTGGCTCCGTATCCGGTGTGCAAAGGCTCAAATAGTCCATGGCAGAAAAACGGCTGCGACGTGTCGAATTCGGCGATTTTCAGACGCCGCTAGAACTTGCGCGTGAGGTTTGCGAGTTGGTCAAACGTTCGGGGTTCTCGCCAAAAACCATTTTAGAACCAACGTGTGGCCAAGGCGCATTTTTGAAGGCCAGCTTAGCAACGTTTCCCTCAGCGAAACGAATTATTGGTGTCGAATATAATGCCGTATACGCGTCGACGGCGCGAAGCGCAGTATCCGCTACGACTCAGATAAACGTCGATATCCTTGAGGGGGATTTCTTTTGCTTTGACTGGGAACATATCCTGGCCCAATCAGAGGGAAAGATTCTCGTTCTGGGCAATCCGCCTTGGGTAACGAATGCCGTTTTAGGTTCTTACCAAAGCAGCAATTTGCCAATCAAATCGAACGTGGATTTTCTTCGCGGCATTGATGCAATAACGGGGAAATCCAACTTCGATATTTCAGAATTCATGCTTCGTGAAAGCCTCGGGTGGATATCTCGATGCGACGGAATGCTTGCTGTACTCTGTAAGACGAGTGTTGCGCGTAAAGTTCTAGCTTTTGCATGGTCGCAGCGCATTCCAATCGAGTCAGCAGCCATCTATAGGATTGATGCAAAATTACATTTCGGAGCCTCGGTTGACGCATGCCTGCTCTGCGTTCGAAGTAACGGTAACGGCAACGCTCGTGAATGTGCTGACTACGAGTCTTTGGACGCCATCAAGCCAAGGATTGTATTTGGTCTCCGAGAAGCTGAGGTAGTGGCAGATGTAAAGCTTTATGAGCGTTGGGAACATCTTCGTCAAAGGGGTCTTTCCGGCTGGAGGTCTGGAGTGAAGCATGACTGCAGCAAAGTGTTTGAACTAGAGCAACACGATGGCATCTGGAAAAACGGACTTGGGGAATCGGTAGACGTCGAACAAGAAGTAGTTTTTCCACTTTTGAAAAGCTCCGATCTTGCGGCACGTCGGCCACCGCGGAAGTGGCTTTTAGCGTCTCAGAAATCGACGTCTGATTCACCTGAAATGCTACAGACAAGCGCTCCCAAAGCTTGGAGTTATCTGCGCCAGCATGAGGAATTATTGAATAACCGAGCTAGCAGAGTTTACAAAAAGCGACCGCCATTCTCTATATTTGGCATTGGACCCTATTCGTTTGCTCCATGGAAAGTTGGAATTTCCGGACTCTACAAAACTCTCACTTTTGTTGCCGTTGGTCCAGTTGAAGACAAGCCAACACTTCTCGATGACACTTGTTATCTTTTTCCATGTGATTCTCAAGAGGAATGTGAACTCCTTTTGAGTCTTGTTACCTCAGACATCGCTACTGAGTTTTTTCGAGCCTTAATCTTCTGGGATATGAAGCGACCGATAACGGCAAAGCTTCTTAATTCATTGGATTTCTTTTTTCTTGCTCAAGAGCTGGGAATCGACTCTCAACTAGTACAATGCCTTGCCGAGAGACAAGTTGTAGGCTATTCACGTCATCGAAATCAACCTTTGCTTTTTCGATAACGATTGTTACGACGTGATGAGTACAGGTAGGTGGCCCAACCGTCGGACTGTTGGGCTTCGAAGACATCAGAAGCTTTTCATGTGGCTTCACCTCATCGAGCAGCGCAAACTTTTCTTGAAGCTTCTTGTCGTCGAGGCAATTCAACCCTATGCACCTGGGCCGCTCTTCGGAAACGCGAGCGGAAAAAGTGTATCAACGACAGGGCGGCGCCCATCCTATCTCACTGAAGAAAAACCAATTCGTAGGCCGGAACGAGCGAAGCGCTATTCCGGCAATGCGTAATGGCTGATGCCGGAACTGCGCAGAGCTTGTTCCGGCCTACCTTTCTTGCTCGGCTACGCGTCCGTCCCTTGGCCGTGCCAAACCGCATCCACTCCAGAGCTTCCTCGGCGGACCTCGCAATGACTGTGCCAAGGAAAAAGTCCTTGTCACTCGACCGGCGTAATGCGCGACACGTCGGTCAGTTGCCGAACGATTTGCTCGGCGCTGCTGGTTTCGGCGAGGATCGATAGCTGTCGGTCCGCCCAGCTAGGAGAGGCGGCAATGTGGCGACATTGCTGCAAATGGCGCTCGCAGCCAAGCTCCGCCGCCACGGGGTGGAGCTGTTCGACTAACTTGTCGACGACCTGGGGTACCGACATCACTTCCTGCGTGTAGGTATCCACAAGCTGGGCGGCCGTGCCGAACCGGGTGGCGCGCCACTTGTTTTGCTGCACCATCATCGGATGGCAGTCGTGTTGGTAAGCGCCTTGGTCGATCTCGTCGGACAATCCTTTCACCACGCACTGCACCAACGCGGCAATCGCCAGCGTATCTTCCAAGTTGCCGGGCATGTCGCAAATGCGCACCTCGACAGTGCCAAAACTGTGGTGCGGCCGAACATCCCACCAGATCTCGCGAATCGTATGGATAAAACCGGTGTCGATCATGTGATTGACCAACCAAACGTATTCGCTCCAGTTGCGCATCAAAGTCGGCAGTCCGGCGGTGGGCAAGCCCTCCATCACTTTCGAACGGTGCGATTGCAAGCCGGTCTTGCGGCCCTCCCAAAACGGACTACTGGCCGACAGCGCCAGAAAAGTGGGCAGATGGCGCAAGATGCGGTCGCAAATCATGACGGCTTTGTCGCCCGAATCAACTCCAACGTGGATGTGCAGACCAAAGGTAATGAGCCGGCGCGCCAGTTCCTGCAACAAATCGACCAACTGTTGATAGCGCTCGTTCGGCGTGATCTTTTGTTCGCGCCATAGTGAAAAGGGATGGGTGGCCCCCCACCATAAACGCAATCCCAAGGCGTCGGTAACCGCCTCGACCTGAGTCAGCTTGCCGCGCAGGTCGGCCTGGGCCTCGTCGACCGTCTCGCAAATGCCCGTGTTGATTTCCAACACACATTGCATGAGTTCCGGTTTGAAATGGTCAGCGGCAGGGTCCGGCAAGCGCTGGGCCACCTGGGCGAACGAACTAGTCAACGCCATGGTGTGGTCGTCGACCAACCCCAGTTCGATTTCAATGCCAAGGGTCGGGCGCTCGTTCGAGTGGAAGTCGATTTTTGCCATGGTGAAAGGGAGGCCCTGAGAAGGAGGACAGGCAGTTCTGGGATAGGTTCTCAATCCCCGACCTCAGACCTCCGACCTCCGACCTCTTCTTGAGCAGCCATTACCACCGAACGGGCCAGGATTCGGGTGCCAAAGGCTAGTGCGGTTTCGTCGATGTCGAACTGGGGCGTGTGCAGCGGCGGGGACGCGGCCAAATCCGCGGCACAGCCCAGGCGAAACATGACGCCAGGCAGTTGCTCCAAGTAACAAGCAAAATCCTCGCTCCCCATGCTGGGCCTCGCGATGAGCTGTACGTGTTCGGCGCCAACCACGTCTTCGGCCGCTTGCCACACCAGCCGCGTCAACTCCGCATCGTTGTACACCGAAGGGATACTTATGTGGAATGCCACCTCAATTTCGGTACCGGTGATTTCCCCCACGCCGCGAGCAACTTGGCGTATTTGCTCGATGGTTCGCGAGCGGACGGCTGTATCCAGCGTGCGAACCGTGCCCCATAACTCAACCGTATCGGGGATCACGTTGGGATTCTCGCCCCCGCGCACTCGTCCGATCGTGACCACCACGGCGTCGAGACTGTCAGTCGCCCGGGGCACGAACTGATAAAGCGTGCTGATGAGCTGGGCCGAGGCGGCGATGGGATCCTTTGCTTCGTGCGGCCGAGCCGCGTGTCCGCCTCGGCCGTGAACGATCAACTGGAGCGAATCGCAGTGGGCGGTCATGGCCCCCGAGCGGAGGCCTATTTCGCCCGTGCGGCGCGTGGGATCGACATGCAACGAGAAAATCGCGTCGACCCCGTCCAGGGCGGCAGCGGCGATCATTTGCGCGGCGCCGGTTGCCGTTTCCTCGGCCGGCTGAAAAATAGCCCGCCAAGCGACCGGCCAAGGCAGCTCGTCCCGCTCTTCCAGGGCGGCGAGAGCACGTATGGCCCCATAGAGGATGGCCGTATGGGCGTCGTGGCCGCAGGCGTGCATCAGGCCGTCGTGAGTGCTACGGTAGGCCACGTCTTTTTCGTCTTGGATGCGTAAGGCGTCGATGTCGCCGCGGAGCGCTATGCGCCGGGTCGCTGAAGCGGCCCCGCCGTCGGCGATGACGCCGCAGCCCTCGGGGCCCATGCGCAGGTCACCATTGAGTTCGCCCAGTAGCTGGTACAGATGCAAACTGGTTTGCAACTCCTCGCCGCTGGGTTCGGGATGGGCGTGGAAATGCCGTCGCAACGCGATGACGTCGTCGGCATTTTCGCTGACCACCGCATCGAGTCGGTCTTTCCAGTCGTGGGACATGGGGGGGATGTGCGATGTAGGAAGGAAGATGTCTGAACGCCGATCGCCTTCACTTCACAAATTCTGGGGAAACCAGCTTGGGCAAAATGCCTTGTTCGTGGCCCATAGCCAGGAACCGGGCGACCGCCTCGCGTCCGCGTGGCCCGAAATCGAGTATCCAATCGTTGACGTACATACCGACAAACTGGTCGGCTTTCGCGCGGTCGAGGTCCCGGCCGTATTGCAGGGCATATTGCAGGGCCTCGTCGCGGTTCTGCATGGCGTATTCAATGCTGGCCAACAGCAGGCGTTGCACTTCTTGGATGGTCTGCGGGCCCAAGTCTTTGCGAATGGCGTTGGCGCCCAAGGGGAGCGGCAGGCCGGTTTGCTCCTGCCACCAAACGCCCAGGTCGAGCACCAATTTTAGGGAGCTGTCGGCGTAGGTTAGTTGGCCTTCGTGGATGATCAATCCCACGTCGACGGGCTGTCCTTGGTACTCGCCCCGCTGGACGGCGGGGATGATTTCGTCGAAAGGAACCACGATGTGTTCGAAATCCTGGCCTAGGCACATTCGTAGGGCGAGAAACGCGCTGGTTAGTTTGCCGGGGACGGCGATTCTTTTGGTCGCTAAAGCGGCCACGTCTTGGGGGTCGCGGGCTACGACCAGCGGGCCGTAGCCGTCGCCCATGCTGGCGCCGCAATTGCAAAGGGCGTATTGGTCGTGGAGAAATGCGTAGGCGTGAATGCTGATGGCCGTGAGTTCCAATTCACCGTGAAACGCCCGCTGATTGAGTGTTTCGATGTCGACCAGTTCGTGGGTGAATCGGTACGCTCCGGTGTCCACGTGGCCGTTGGCCAACGCATGGAACATGAACGCGTCGTCGGGATCGGGACTATGCCCAACGCGAATAAGTTGTTTTGTTTCAGTGGCGGTCACGACAGCATCCTTCTAAAGCTATTACAGGAGAACAACGAACCAACCGATCGCAGCAGCGCCGGTCGAGCCTCATGAATGATAGACGCGGCTTGCGCGGCTCGTCAATCGTTCGACTGCCGATGGAGGAACCGTCGCGGTGAAGGGGACAGGCAGATTTTGCTCCGAAGACTCCGCAACAGGAGCCAGTCCCCGGGCGTTCTGCCTAAGCTTCCAGCGAGAAGCCTTCGCCGGCGATCAACGGCTTTTGGAGCATATGCGGCATGAGCGGCCGGGGCGTTGGCGTTTCATCCGCTTCAAGCTTTTCGCAGACCAACTTCCACGTTTCGCGCTGAAACTCCAAGATGCGCAGGCTGGCGTCGAGCTTGCCCGAATCGCGATGGATCCGGGCGGCGGACAACTCGCGGAAGAGAAAGGCGTATTGCTCCTCCAATTGCTTGGAAGTGACGTGCTTGCCCGCCGCGGCGCCCAGGCATAGCTCCTCGACGATATCCATCGCACGCGCCAACAGCGCGTTCGCCTCGGTCTCCTCCTGCGGATCATCCCACAGAGCACGGGCTTGCCGACCGAATCGCAGAGCTCCCTCAAGAAGCATCAAATGCAACCGGGGTTGCGACGCGGTGAGCACTTTTCCGTCGAGATACTGAAATCCTGATGGTCGCGACATGGCAAAGCACCTTCCTGGAGAGAAAACTCGGCGTGCGAGGGACTGTAAGCAACTACCGGGAATTGGAATTGGAAATGGACAGCGGCGGAATGGGACTCAGCGCACTGAGGGCGGACTGACTTTGCTTTAAGCCGGCCACAATTTTTTCCAGCTGAGAAAACTGTGCGAGCAATCGCTCGCGCTGTTGATCCAACTGTTTGTTGAATTGTTCGATGCGCAACTGGTTGGCGTCAATCGTCGACTGCAAGGCATCGACGCGGTTGCTCAGCAGCGAATTATCCGCCCCGGCCAACTGATCGATCGCGGCGCTGAATTTTGCCACAACGCCAATAGTCTTGTTGGTAAAAAACTCTTTCAGCCCGGAGGGGTTGTCGGCAAACGCCTGTTGCAGCTTGTTCTTGTCCAGCTGCAACTTGCCCCCGTCGTCGACGGTGATTCCAATCTCGGCCAGCGTTTCAAAGCTTCCAAGACCAAAAAAGCGATCCGTCACCAGTCGTGAAAGATCGGCGTCGACGCGCAACGCCGCATTGGTTCCGAACAGCAAACCGGTTGTTAGATCGGTTGCGTTGAACGCCGTCTGTTCGGCCAGCTTGTCTCGCAGGGCATTGTAGGAATCGACGAATTCCTGGATGTCCCCGACAAACGACGTATCGCTGCTGGCAACGGAAACCGTCAC
>Ga0114931_10011040_pt1 | contig 10704 bp, 9 predicted proteins | sample 2SBtaG_FD_89579 | JGI IMG/M metagenome (GOLD analysis project Ga0114931, IMG submission 89579) | Deep subsurface microbial communities from Kolumbo volcano to uncover new lineages of life (NeLLi) - 2SBTROV14_V59a metaG | ecosystem: Environmental > Aquatic > Marine > Volcanic | place: Kolumbo...
AAGGCGATCGACCCCACGATCAACCGACGCTGAACGACGCATTCAGTCGCACGTCGCCGAGCATCTATCAGCACTATCAGCACTCGATGCCGCCAGCAAGCGCCGCCTTGGCACAGCAAGCGTCGCCTCACGCCTACGGAACGTCTTACGGCTATCCGCACAGTGCCATGGCCGGTCATCCGCCGGCACAAAACGTTCTGCAACAGCAACAATTGCCAATGGATCCTCTGTTGACGCCAAATGCACCATCTCCGGCCGAGCAAAGTCAGCAGCGCAGTGAGGTCGGCGGCGAAAGCGAGTCGATTGTTCAGTCGGTTCAGGCCGAGCGGTTTGATTCAGAAATGCTGGCGATGCGTCGTCGCGTCGCAGACTTGAGCGCGTCCGTGCGTGACAATGAAAGCAAAGCGACAGCGCGGCACGGTCAAGTGCTGGAACAGTTGCAATCAATGCAGTGTGCCCTAAATGCACGCACGTGGATTCTGATTGCTGTCGGCGTCGTTGTGATTGGCCTGTTGCTGCTTCTCATCTGCCTGTCCAGCAAGTGGGCGGCGCAACTCAGTGCGGAGCATCACGCGCGCCCACAGCGAGCGTCGCGAGCCAACGCTTTGGCGCTACCGCCGACCGCCGAGCGCAACGTGATGGCGCGCCAGGCGGCGCTGCAGGAGCCGAGTGAAGACTTTATTTGACAGCACAATAAACACTCAAAGAGCCAGTGATGCAGAGCAATTTGCCTGTTGACATTTTGACTGAAGCCGCAGCGCGCGGCATCGACGCACGACCGTTTGTGATTCAAGTTGCGCCGCGTGACGTGAGCAGTTTTGACGCCACCAAAAACGGCTTTCTGTTTGTGTATCGCGACACGTGTCCCTTTTGTCGAGCGCTGCGCGCCACCGCTGGAGATTTGGTGCGCGCAATGGCGGCCGACGACACGCTTCGCACAGGCAAGCACGTCGCGCTCTACTTTATCGATTCGAGTCGACACGGTCCGTTTGTGCACGAAGCGCTCGGCGTCACGTCGGTGCCGAGCATCTTTGTCGTCGAGCGTGGGCGAGTTGCAAACTGGCCCGACAACAAGAACGTTGCAACGACGCGCGGCAGTGACGGCGCAATTGTCAAAACATTGCCTATCGCGTCTATGCTCAAAGTGTTGCGCAGCATGGCACGGCAGAGTCGACTGGAGGCTGCATCTTCAACGGCGCGTCAGACACGTTGATCGCAAGCAATCCATTAATCTGTCGAGTGGATGAAGCAAGAGCCGAGAGTAAAATGGGCCGCAAATCGAAAAAAAGCCAAAACAAGGCGTTGAGTCGTGCAGCGTATGGCGCCGCGCACAACCAACGCTTCGACTCGTTCGAACCAAACATGGCCAATGCCCAAATCCGCATGCGCGCTGCTGAGGACGAAAGTGTTGTTGTCGACGAACCGATGACAGCGGAGGAACGAGAACAGGAACTGCAACAGTGTGATGCGCGCAAACAGATGCTGACGGTCGCGATGGATCCCGAAGCACAAAAACGTCAAAAACAAGCATTTACAGGCTCAGTTGTGCAGCACACGCTGCAGGTGGCGCGCGAAGCCGAGAAAGCCAAGACACACGAGATGGAGCAGCACGAATGGACGCAATGGCACGAAATGATGTACGCAAAACATCTCCCGTTTTCTGCCGCCTGCTACAAACTGTTTCGTCGTGCCGCCGAGGGCAACGCGCTGAAGGACGAGGAATTTGTGAAAAATCTGCTCATCGGCCACATGCGTGAATGTGGCATTGTGTCACATGAGCGCGCCGACAAGTTGGCCTCTGTTCACAACACCAAAACGCATATGTACGGAGCGCTGCGGCAGAATGTCGAAGCGGCTCGCGCGCGCAAAGACAAAGACAACAACGAAGAAGCCAACAACGAAGAAGCCAACAACAAAGAAGACAACGAAGAAGAAGGCAACAACGAAGAAGCAAACAACGAAGAAAAAGGTGCGGACGCTGCCTCTGGTTCCAACAGTTTGCTCCTGGAGGATGAGGCGAAATAGATAGAGCAGAGTTTTGACGTAAACATGACGCCATCTTCACACAATTTCTGCCGCTCTGGCACGATTAGACACAATCTTCGTCGCTTGTCGTTATGCAGACAACTTGGACGCTCGGTATTGTCGCCGTCGTCGCTGTGCTCTTGTGGGCAATTATTTTGACAACGATGATACTGTCTGTCGAGAGCGAGAAGCAAAAACGAGCACAACAAATGTATCCAGAGAAACACAACAAAGTGGGCGCCAGCGCAGCGACTCAGGGCAGACAAGTCACATAAATGAATTTGGTTTACACGAATTGCGACAGTTCAACGGCTCTAGTCGCAAGCGTCGCATTTGCAGCAGCACTCTGAGCCAAAGTCCTCGTCGATTTCGCACGTTGTGATCAGCGTGTCCAGACCCTCGTTGATTGGACACAGCGAGTTGCTGAGCACCGCATTGACCTCGGTAAATGCATCCAGCAAATACCAGCGGCAGAAGTTTTTGCGAGCGTCAAACTCGTAAGTCAGTTTGTGCTCCACATCCATGAAGAGATCGCCGTCGCACGGGTCCACAGGGAACGTCTTGCCCTCCGCATCCTTTGGTTCGTTCTTTGGGTCGTTGTACGTGTCGCGGTAGTAGCGGTTGTTGCGTTGATCGCGCACAAACACAGTCCAGCCAAAGTCTTGAAGCCCGTTGGCCAGCGTGCCGTCGGGCAGAGCGCCCGGCACCATCCAGTAGTCGGGCGTCAAAGTGTAGCCGGACGAGCCTCGGAACGCGTCCAGTACAGCAGGCACTGGCGGGTTGCCGTAAATAAAGCCGAGCGTGCCTTTGTTGGCCTGATTGACAGCGCAGTTGAGCAGACGCGCCTGAGCGCCCAACTGCGAGTTGCCGAGCGGCGTGTTCGATGCGCCCAATTGCGCATTCCGCAAATTAAAGCAGTTTTGCAGCGCGAGAATGCCTTCGCTCGTCAAAATAGTGCCCAACGAACCGAGGTTATTTGGCGCTGTGAGGCGAAAGTTGTTCAGAAATTGTGCGCCATTGTCGTAGCCCAAATACTTTCCCACTTTGCCTTGCAAGTTGCGATCCAAGCGATAGAACTTATCGTTGGCGCAATCGTACCAGTGCTGATATAGAAAGCAGTCTGGCGTGTTCTCACCGTCCACACCGCCGACGCTGCCCGGCGGCTTGCCCGCACCACTCATCACAACTCCTTGATGGAAGATCTTGATCACTGGCTGCGATGGACAGTTCCACTGATTGTCGCGACAACGCAAATTTGCTGGCACGCACTTGGCGCAAGCGCGGCGGCAGCCCGCCGATTGACCGATCAAATTAGTTCGCGGCATGATTCTGTTGTTTCGATGGCGCTCGGTTGCGTCGACAGTTGTCTCTCGCTTGTTGACTTTCTTGGAGCAGAGAACTTTTTTGGCTGCATCAAGTCTGTTCGTCCGGTGGCACACCTCGTTGGCGACCGCCAACGTTTGTCATCTGGTCGTTTCTGCTCTCCACACTCGTTGCAACGGCGCCACCAGTCTCTGAGCCTGTTGACACTGCATCGCACGGTCCGTGCGTTGCGTCGGCCTCATGCGCACTATTGTTGTGATCAGCAACCCATTGCTGCAGCGCCCCAATGCGCTCCATCTGCACAGCGCCATCGGCCGACGATTGCTGCCGCTGCTCTAACTCCGCCTCTTTGCCAACGAACGGCCAATGAATGCGCACAATGTCCTCAAGTTGAAACGATGCTCGGCACGTGGGACAAGTCGCAAACGATTTTTTCAACTGCTCGCTCGATTCCCAGTACCAACGCAAGAGACAGTCGATGCAGAGTAGCAGTTGAACGCAACGGCAAGGCGCTTCTGTGCTAGGCTTTCGGCGATGCAGCCGTACGTCAACATCTCGCTCCATGCACATTGAGCACTTGCCATTGTTGGTTGGATAAAGCATCGGATTCGGCTGCATGCGCTCAATTTCGCTGCGCATAGCGGTTACAAACTGGCCGACAGACTGCGGAAAAACCGCCGACAAGCGCGCAATTAGCGCGTGACGATGCTCGGCCAGCATGTTTTGCGTGAGGCGGCGAAATCCGCTCACGGAATTGAGATAGCGTTTGACGCCGCGATCAAGCAAATCAAAGAGCATATTGTCTGCGCCGTAGACGTCATTTGGCCGACCGATGCCGAAGGCGTCGCGCCAATGTGTCAAGCGCACGACCAGATGGGTGTAGCGCTCCTGTAGGCGCTGGACGTCGCGCAAAACCTGCTCATGCCTGACGTAGACGTCAAACAATCGTTTCCAGCGCTCATCGCGTCGCAGTGAAAACGGCACAGGTACGACTTGCGCCGCGACCGAGCGCCGGTCGATGGGAGCCACAATGGACTCGCAGCGCTCACAGTAGTAAAACGGCACATCAGAGGGTGAGTCGTACTGCTTGTTGGCGTGCCCACAACGATCGACGTCGTGCGCACCGTTGATAAAATTGGCCAACATCTCCGAAAACGGCAAATTGAAGGACAGCGGCAATTGACACGGCCTGTTTCTCTGTCGTTGGCTGGCACGCCGCGACCTACCGTTGTTTTGCTCGTCGTCGGCAACTACCGCTGCATCGGAATTCGTCTGCAAAGTTGCAGCGGTGCGCCGGTCTCGCTCTGCGAACAGCGAGTTTCGCACGCGGTGCCAAAACTGCTCGTCGTCAGCATCATCTGCGTTATCACTCTCGCTCGTGCCCGAGTTATCGTCTGCATTGTCGCTTTCGGCGTGCAGCAAAGAAGGGACGGCAACATGTTCTTCAATCAATTCGGCCAACTCGATGACAGTCGCAAGCAAATCCTCGTCAACTGAAAATTCAAGCGTCGTGCCCGGCTCCGCGGTCCGGTGGGTCTCGAAAATTGGAGCAGTCTGTTGCCTGATTTGGCAAACCAATTCAATAAGGCGCTGCCTTTGTGGGTCAGGCAAACCGTCCGGCAGGCCATGCACATAATCGCCGCGAAACGAAAAGATGCGTCCACGGTCTCTTTGACGAAACGTAAACGTGTCTTCATCTGGCGTGATGCCCAATTGGAACGACAGACGCTGCGCTCCACCGTGCGCCGGAACATAATCAAAATCAATCCAGTACGTGACCTCGGGCATGCCGTACTCAAAATGAACCGAACGCTCGCCTGCCACGCTCCGCTGCGCAGTTTGATGCTCTCCACCAAATATATGTTGCTCATCGCTCATTGCCGCGCAACGACGTTGTTGTGGCCTTCAATGCAAACATATTCTCTCTCTGTTTGGCCAACCCGCGTCGGCGGCAAACAGGTTGTACGATTTACCCTCACAGCAAACACAAATAATGAACAGCGCGGCGCTTGCGTCGACAGAAGACATCGACATGTCTAGCCGTTGCGCGTCGACAAAGGACACTGCGGCGTCGTCGAGCGCAGCGATCGCTGAAAAGAGTGCGCAAGAAAGGCGCGCCGACGCTTTTGGGGCGTTGCGCGTTGGCTTTATGGTTCAAGAGACAATCGTTGTAGACGGCTTTGGTCGTTTCGTCGGCATGGCAAGTCGCGAACAACAGGCTTTGCTTGCGCACGCTACTGACGGCGTCCGCGTTGTGCCGCTCGAAACATCGGCGGACGGTGCCGTTTGCGGCACTGGAAACCGCGGCGACCAATTGGCGGCTCGCTTGCGCAGCGCCATACCCGCCGATTGGCGTCAGTCGGAGCCTGTGAAGCGTTTGTTTGATTCCGACCCTGCCTACGTTCGCGTGCTTGCCGAGCGGCTCGCCAACGAATATCGCAGCAAGCCTGGCTGCATTTTTCCGCCAAAAAAAGACGTGTTTCGTGCGCTCGCCGAAACGCCGTTGGCCGCTGTGCGCGTGGTGATCGTTGGTCAGGATCCGTATGTGGCCCAAGGTCAGGCGGATGGCTTGGCGTTTTCAGTGCGCGCTCCGCATCGTCCGCCACCGTCGCTTGTCAATGTGCTGCGCGAAATGGGCGTGCAACATGCCGAACAGCAGAGCGACGGCGATTTGACGTGCTTGGCGCACGCTGGTGTTCTGCTGCTCAACAGTTCGTTGACCGTTGAGCGCAACAAGCCCCGTTCGCACGCTGCGCCGTTCATCGATTGGCACCCGCTCACCGACGCGTTGCTGCGCGCCGTTGCAACGCAGCACGCGAATTGTGGCGTTTGTGTCATGTTGTGGGGCCGCGACGCGCGCGCCAAGGCGTCAATCTTTACGCAGGCGTCAGCCGCTCATCTTGTGCTTACAGCGGCTCATCCGAGCCCAAAGTCGGCAGACAAAGGCTTCTTTGGCTGCCAGCATTTTCAGCAGTGCGATCGGTGGCTGCTTGGACGGGCCGACGATGACTGTCAGCCAATATTTGCTCCATTTGCGCACAGCAAACAATAAAGTTGCTCTCATGTGCGTTCGATTGCTGCCAATACATTGTATAGCCGACACGCTCTGACAACGGCCCAGCGAATTCTGTCAATGTCCGATCCGCAGCCAAGTGCAACCGTGCCACCAAACAGCGCTGAAACCGCGTCGACATCGATCGAAGTGAACGAAAGTGTCGATGCTACACTGTCGCCGCATGACATTGCCAGTGGCGAAGGCGCATCGGCATGCAGCAGCGCAGAGCAGCAAGAGGAAGTGAGTGAGAGCGTCACAGACCAACGTCTGTTTCTGGACGAAGCGTTGCCGTCGCTTCAGGACAAGAGCGTCGACGAAGTAGCCTCTTTGATTGACCAAATTGCTAGCAGCGTGAGCAACGATGACGTTGATAGACAAATTGCGTCACATCAGGCGGAGATGGACGAGATGAAAGAATTTATGGAACGCGCTGAAGCGGAAGGCTTGCTCGACGACGACCAGGTCGATGAAGACGCCGAAGACGGCACAATTTTGTTGAAAAGCAAGGCAGGCGATTACAATCCGATCATGGAATCCTATGAGAAGAAAAGCGGCACCGGTGGGCAGGCGAGCGTTGCGAGCGCAAAAACGCTTCCTCTTGAAGCACCGGTCAACAAGGGAAACATCAATGCACAAAGCGGCAACGACACCAACCAAACAAAGCAAAACGCGCCGAGCAAACGCGTTGCCGACACTGGCGCCGCGCTGCTGCACGTGCCGCTGAGCGGCGAGGTCGACAGCAACTCGGTGCTGCGCTATGCCGCGGCAGCCACACAGGACGCGTTGCGGCGCGGCGAATCGCCAGTTGTACCATTACTTTCGATGGGCATGGCTGTTGGCTTTGGCAAGTTGACGAAAGACGCAATGCGGGCCGCGGAGCGAAGCATTGTGGCGTGGTTGCCGACAGCGCCGCGTGTGGTCGTTTACACTGATTGCGATCTGGAAAAGCGTTTCGACGGTACGCAGTTTGTCAAACTGTGCGCAGCATCGCACGTCGAGATACGCAGTTTGCAAAAGAACAGCAAACCGCAAACTGTCGACAAATCACACCTGGTGCACAGTGACGAATCGGCACCGAACAGTGCACAACGCACGGCAGAGGCGACAATCGGTGGATCTGCCGGTGACGAAAGAGCAGAGACTGCCGATCCGGCGCCAAACAAAACGCGCGTCAATCGCTACACGCGTACGGCGGACAACAAGCCGGTGAAAGAGTTTCCCGACGGAGTCGCAGGCTTCACTGCCGACGGCCGACCAATCCCGATTGTCAACGACGGCCCGACGTTTGATCCGAAATTGCCCAACGTCATGGGCGACATGACCTATCGCAATAACTTGTTAGCGACGCCCAAATTCGATCCAAAGCACTGGTTCTACAAACGCTGGGACAAGAAGCGCTATTTGGTGTTTGGATCGATGGGTCCCAAAAACTGCAACTTGAAGTACGACAAGTACTACATGTGCTGCTTTTGCGCAGCGGCGAATAAGAGCGAGTGTGCGACGATTGCCGCACACGTGCGCAAGGACAAAAACTGCTATCACGGCCGCATGTTCAACTTGGGCGTCATTCCGATTGGCGAGTGGTTTGCGGTCGCGCCGCCGCGCTTTTCCAAGGACGCCACTGCCACATACTCGAATCCGTTGCACCGCGAGTACATGGAGGAGTACATCAATGAGCAGAAGCGCGCCACTGTCGAACTGGAGCAGCGTGTGCTTGACGACGAAGTGCGCGCGCGCAACAAGACCAACACTCTCGTCAATCAGTTGCGCGAGAAGCAGATGAATCCGGCTCTCGCGCCATCCAATGCGCAGGCGCAGTGCGAAATCGCAGCGCAAAGAGAAGCCAACAAATTGCAGGACGAGCAGCGCGCACTGGCGCAGGCAGAGGCCGCAAAAGAACAGCAGCAAGATCAGGGCCAAAAGCAAATTGCTGGCCGACGCAGCGTTGGCGGAACGTCGGCGGCGCGCGGACGACGACGTTTGGCACGCGGTGGCGGTGCCGCTGGTCGCGGCAGAGGCGGGCAGCGACTGGCAAAGACGATGCCTGCTTCTGCGTCGCGCTCCGCGCTTCAGCAACAGTTTGTTGATCCGCGTGTCGTTCCATCGGCACAAAACACAAATAGCGGCGAGTGGACCGCGCAGCAAAGAACGATGCAGAGGCAGACAGCATCGCAGCGGCCAGCGGGCGTCAAAATTGAGTAAAGTGATTGCAGTTTACACTCAAAGGACCGGTCGACCGGCGATATCTTTGGCCAGACTCTTGTCTTTTGTAATCTCGTGTTCCAATCGATTCAGGCGCTGCTGCAGATCGCGCTTTTCGTCACGGTCGGCCGCCAGACTGCGCTCGAATCCCAACAATTCGTACTGACACATCTTGTCAAACTGCGCTTGGCTCCGATACTCCTCGGCAAGTCGCGCCTCTCCAAAATCGGCCAGCACAATGCTGTCGGCATCGGTGACAAACCAATTTTCTTCGTGCGCATCGTTGTGAACAATGCGGCACTGTTTGTGCAACCATCGCAGTGCATCCACGCCCTGGCGGCGCCGTTTGTTCAGCAGTATGACGTAGGCTGCCGGATCGGCATTTTGTTTGCGCAGCCGTTGTATCTCGTCGTGGAGTGTTCCGTGCGTGTAGACGGGCAAAACAAGCAGCAGCCTGTTTGTGTTGGCACAATAGTACGACATCAACAGAGGTACAATATGCTTTGTATGTGAGCATTTTTGGCACTGCGTTGCGCGCCAGTGCACTTGTGCCTCTTCGTGCAAACTTTTTCCGCCGTGACCGCTTTTGACTGCGACCTGACACTTTTCGATCCGGTAGACATCGACACGGCCGTACGCACCTTCGCCAAGCGACCCAATCGGCTGGGCGCGCCGCTCAAACTGGCAGCCGTCCATGCTCTGCAACAGGCGCTCAATTTGCTCGTTTGATACTTGTCTAATCGGCTCGCCAATACCCAGTTGGTTCAAACGCGCCTCGTGCAAAGGCTGAAGCAAATTTGACGACGACATCTGTGTTTCGTTTGCACACTTTTGCTCGAGCCACAAAAAGGCGCGATCTTGTGACGCCGATCACAGTGTTGCGCACAAAACTTACTGTTTTGCAAGCGTGCAACTTGGCTGTTTGCTGTACACCATTTTACTGCGCAGTGACGCATCCGATTTGATGCTGTGGAGCGTTCAGCAGTGTCGCGTATAGTTTGCCACGCAACCAAACGATCAAACGACGTGCCTGGCAAACATTGGACAACGATGCAAAGCATTGGCGCAGCCAGTTTGACAAGCAGCAAATCGAGTGCTCGCGTGTCGCCAGCATTCATGCGCTCTCTGATGCCTGGCTGGCCGGATCCACTCGACGAACTGTTTCGCAAACATCGACTTGCACTGTATCGGCTGATGGAGTTGAATGCGCGTCAACAGAAATTGAGTGTCGAATACTCGGTGACTGACGACGTCGTCACCGACGAACGCCTCTTGCAATGTGTTTACGAGCGCTTGACCAATTGGCTTATGGAAAAGCGGTTTCATGTCACTGTCGGCTCGCGCAGCGCGCGCTCATTTGTTGTGTCGTGGGATCCGGTGCACACGCCAAACAGCCTGACTGAGGAGGAGAAGAACAACCGCGAGTCTGTGGCTGCGCGCCGGCTTCGCTCGTATCAGCAATCGGCGTCGCGCGACGATCCCGACTTGTTGAGCGTACTCGGCTTTGGCACGCCGCACAGTCGCCTCCAAGAGCAGCACGCAGCCGCGCCTTCATCTACTAGAGACAGCAATTGCTCAGACGCATATCAGCATCAGTTGGCAGCGCCACCGCAGGCGCCGGATGCGCGCTCGCGTTCAATGTTTCACTCGCTACTTGACGAGCGCAGCGACATCAGTGAGGTGCGCAAGCAGGCACAGACGATGGCGCGTCGCGCTGCCAACGTTGCAGGAGCCAATCGTGACAACGGGCGACACAAACGATCGCCGAAGAAACACGAATTGCAGATGCAGCAACAGGAGCGCAAAGAGACTGCGGCTTCGCATTCGAGTGACGATGGCACCACGGTGACCGCTTCTTCTGACGAATAAATTGCAAACGTGCTTTTTCTGTTGTACTGCTGCTTGAATACGATACAGTATTGCGGTGCTCATGCAACAACGCTGGATACAACGATTCACGGCAATCAGAATGAAGTGGCGTTTCATCGTCGCGCCGATCAAAAGCATTGGGAATTTATTCAATCGTTCAGCAGTCAGGGTCCAACGACTAGCGGCGAGGAGGGCGACAAAGAATCATTGTAGAGCGCCCTATGGCTCAG
>Ga0114931_10011041_pt1 | contig 10704 bp, 9 predicted proteins | sample 2SBtaG_FD_89579 | JGI IMG/M metagenome (GOLD analysis project Ga0114931, IMG submission 89579) | Deep subsurface microbial communities from Kolumbo volcano to uncover new lineages of life (NeLLi) - 2SBTROV14_V59a metaG | ecosystem: Environmental > Aquatic > Marine > Volcanic | place: Kolumbo...
TTGAAGCCTCATCAAAAGCGCCAACGCTTTGAAGCCTCATCAAAAGCGCCAACGCTTTGAAGCCTCATCAAAGCGCCAACGCCTTGCCGTTGAACTCCACCTGCACCCGGGTGGGATAACTGCCCCGCATCGCGGCGTGCAAGAAACAGGTGCGTTCGCCCACCGCGATCAGGTTGTTGAACGTTTCTGGCGATTCAGCGGTTTCGACAAACACGTGGGTGTCCACCGGCAGGGCGCGACCGTCGGCCCCGAAGCGGGTGTGTTGCACGATGCGGATCGAATCGATGTCCAGCTTGGCGATGTGCGCATAGCGACTCAATTGGGTCATGTAGCAAAACCCCACCCCCGCCGACAGATAGGCCAGCCCACTGGGGGCCAGGTTGGCCCCAGCGCCATCGGGTTCTTCGCTGATCAAGCGGAAGTTGCTGCCGATGGGGGAGCGCAACTGGATGTCGGTGTGCGCGCGGGTGCCGCCCAGGGACTGCGCCTGGCCGTTGACGTGCAGGGTGCGGTCCTGCACGGGCTTGAGGCTTGAAGAAATCCCCCCTTCGACGTCGTGGGCCGTTTTTGCGGTGCCCGTTTTGGTGATGATGTCGTCCAGGTAGGCACCGTCGGGTTCGGCTGAAAACTCGGCAAAGGTGGTGGCCTGCGGGTCCGGGTCGTCCAGATTGCCCGAAGCGCCGATGCCGCTGACGGGCACGGCTTGGCCGTTGACGTGCAGAGAAAACACGTTGTCCAGCACATCGCGCATCAGCGACTGGCCGGGGCAGCATTGCACGGCGTTTTGCACCACGCCGCGCAGCGCACCTTCATCTGCACCGGACTCGATGCGGATCAGTGCCTCGGCGGGCTTGGCCCCGCCGGTGGCGTCCCCTTTGATGAACGAGCCTTTCATCGTGTAGTAGTTGTCCAGCGACAACTGAAGCGAATTCAACGCGACGTTCTGAGATTTTGCGGCCGCCAGCACGCGAAAGATCAGGCTGAACTGCAACCCGGCGGTGTAAAAGGCCAGTGGAAAAGGCGCAAGGTCGGTGCCGTTAAGGTAAGGCCCCTCGTCGCACACGATGCGCCACACGCCCGCCTGCGGCGCCAAGGCGCTGACGATGGCTTCCTTTTGCATGCCGGGCAGGGACCGTACCTCCACCTTGATGGCCTGTTGCCCGGCTGGCGCCGCCAGCGCAGGCAGCGCCAGCGACTCGGGAGCCACCCGGAAAACAAATGGTTTGTTGGCGGTTTCAATCGAATAAACGCCGCTTGCGTCCCGATGTGTTGACATAATACTCCTTTCTGATTGAGCCTTAGCTTATTTCAAAACCCGTTATGTAAAACCAAGCGGCTTGCAAAGTAGCCGGAACCCAGTTCAACTCAACGCTTGTCTGGATCCCCGCTTGCGCGAGGGTGACAAACAAAGAGGTTTAAAATAGCTCCTAACGCTTTGGCCTTAAGGCCGTTTTGAGTTTCTCAAACAGCCCGATCAGCCCCCGCGGGGAAAACAGCACGAACATGACGTAAACAAAGCCCATGATCATCAACCAGTTGTCGGCCATCCAGGAACTGAAGAAATCCTCGAAGAAAATCACGATACCGCCGCCCAGCACGGGGCCAATCAACGTGCCCACCCCGCCCAGCCAGGTCATGATGATCACTTCGGCCGAGGTCAGCCATTCAAACAGGTCGGTGGACACATAGCGCTGCGACTGGGTCAGCAGCGCCCCGGCCAACCCGGCAAACGCACCGGAGAGGATAAAGGCCGCCCACTTGTAGCGGGCCACATTGTACCCCAGGAATTTCATCCGCTCTTCGTTCTCCCGAATGCCCACCAGGGTGCGCCCAAACGGCGAGTGGACGATGCGGCGGATGAGCAGATAACACCCCGCCAGCAACGCCAGCACGAAGTAATAATAGTTGACGTACTGGTCGATGCCCAAAAACGTCGAAGGCGGAATGCCCGGCAATCCGTTTTCCCCGCCGGTCACATCTACCCATTGGAAGGCCAGCAAATGGAAAAACTGGGCAAATGCCAGGGTAATGAAAATGAAGTACACCCCGTGGGTGCGGATCGACAAAAAACCGACCAACACCCCGACCAGCACGCACACCAGCACGCTCAGCAGCATGGCCGTTAATATCGAGACCGCCGCCGGAATGCCCAGCAGGCTTTCGCCGTTTAACAACAGCAGCCCGGTGGTGTACGCCCCCAACCCAAAGAACATGGCGTGCCCGAATGAGACCAGCCCGGTGTAACCGGCCAGCAAGTCAAAACCCAACAGAAAGATGCCGAAAATAAAGATTTTAATGACCAGGTTGATATAAAAGTGGGAATACCAATCCAACGCCGCCCCAAGAGGCACAAACAATAGTATGGCCCCCACCAACAGCCAGGCAGAAGCGACCGACCAGTGAAACGACTTGTTTTGCACAGCGTTTTTCATCGTCGTTTTCTCCTAGTCATTAACTTGAACCCATCGAGCAATCTCACTGCCTTTTCCTGATGACGACTCATCGAAAAATACCCTAGTGTAACTGGGCTTCGCCAAACAAACCCTGTGGTCGCACCAACAGCACGGCCACCATCACCACATACACCATAATCTGCGCAAAGCCAGGCACGATCAGCGCTCCCAGGCTTTGTGAAATTCCCAACAGCAGCGCGCCGATCACGGCCCCGCGAAAACTGCCCATCCCGCCGATGACCAATACGATAAACGCATCGATGATGACCAGGTTGCCCATCTCGGGCGCCACGCTGCGCATGGGAGAAACGATCACCCCCGCAATCGCCGCCAGCATCGCGCCAAAGGCAAACACTTTGGTGAAGATACGCGGCAGGTTGATGCCCAGGGCGCTTACGATTTGCGGGTCGTACACCCCGGCCCGCATGATCAGGCCAAAGTTCGTCATCCTCAGGAATAGCCAGGTGACCGCCACCACCACCGCGCTGGCCAGCAGCACGAACAAGCGGTAGGTGGGGTAGTACATAAACCCTAAATTGACCAACCCTTTGCCAAAGGCCGGGGTGGAAAAGGCCAACGGGTCTGTGCCCCAGATCAACTCGATGATGCGGGTGAGGATCAGGGTCAAGCCCAGTGTCAGCAGCAGGCTGTAAATGGGGTCCCTGGAATAAATGTGCGAGATCGTAAAACGTTCCAGCAGCGCGCCAACGATGCCAACGCCAATGGGCGCACCAATCAATGCGAACCAGAAACTTTCGACACACACCGACCCCACACACACGTCGCTGGCCGCCAGCGCGATCGAGACGCCCAAAAACGCGCCCAACGCGTACAGCACCCCATGGGAAATGTTGATCACGTGCAGGATGCCGGCCACGAACGTGAGACCGGACGAAATCAAAATCAGCACCATGCTGGTGATCAGCCCGTGAAACAACTGCGTCACCAGGGTGGCTGGCGAGTACGCGCTCAACAGCCACACGAACAAAGCAACCAACCCGATGGCCCCCATTCCCCAGGCGCCATAAGCGGTCAGTTTTTTCGGTGCATGGGTCAAAGGCATGTTGTTTGCACCTCGCACCTTCGTCGGCCTGATGGCGTACCGAACCTCGGGTGGAGGCCGCTTGGGGAACGGTTACCATTGCCCAAAAAAATTTTCTGTTTGGTCCGCAATGTTGACCAACGAAAGCTTATTTGAAAGCCGTTGTTTTTGGGGTTGTTCGGTATTTTTTTCGAAAGAATCACCATTTTAAAACACACTTGTCCTGAATTTTCTTAAGGCAGCATACCACACTTTGAGAAAATTTTCCAAATCGCCGATAAAAACCAAACGGACTCACTCAGCATCGTTTAAAAACACAACCCGGTCCTATGCAATGGTAACCGTTAAGGGCAACCAATCCTACCGTCCTTGGTTCAGATCCCTCAATTCGGTATCGGGGTGGAACGTACTCCAGGCGAACCAATAACCGGTTTCTCCCAGCAAGCGGGGCAACAGCACCCCTTGCTGGTCGGAGCACAACCCTTCCTCACAGACCGTCCAGCGCACGCCATTTTGGTCTACAAGCGCGTCGTTACCTTGCGTAAACGTGCGCGTTCCCCGCAAAAAAGCCCGAACGGCGGCGGGCAGAAAACCGTGCTGGCTGCCGGGCACTGCCTCGGCGACCAGCACCACGTTTTGTGGGCCGATGCTGGTGTTCCAGACCTGTGCGCGTTGCAGGTCCGACACCGCAAAGGCGACCGCCCGACCCTCGACCACCAGCCCAAACACCCAATCCTTTGCCGCCAAACGCTCGTCCACGCGGCTGACCGGCGCCAAGGTTTCATCGGACACGCGGTACAAGTCGTAGGCTTCGTGGCCTTCATACGTTAGCAGCCCGTCGTTGCCTGCGGCCACCACGTCGCCGTCCGGATGCCGGGTGCGCCAGACGGCCCAACTGCTGATGGTCAAGGACAACCGTTTTAGTCCGGCACCGCCTGCCAGCGGTCCGGCCACGGGTTCTCCCGTCAGGTTGGGCCACAAACTTTTGGTTTGCTCATCGAACATCAGCTTGTTGCTGTCGAGCAGCAGCCCCGAGGTGTTAAACTCGTACACCGTGTCCCCCAGTTGCCGTTCAAACAACAGTGCGGACCCGCACAAAGGGCAGTAAGACAATACCACGGGTACCCCGCCCAACACATCGTTGACCATCTCGTGCCAGTCGAGGATGCGCAACGGGTAGGCGCGCGCCTGGCCGTTGACCAGCGCGCCGAACACGATGTCGTCATCCTTCAGGTAGCTGGCCGCTGTGGGTGTGGTGACCGCAGGGCCGTTCAGCGGCCGGATGCCGCCCGGCGGCACGCCGCCCCACACCACGTGCGTCCAGTCCAGCGTGCCTTGCGCGTGCAACAAGGGTTTCATGGCGGGGATTTCGTGCGCCAGCAGCGCGCGTTTCCAGTCAAAAAAGCTTTCGTCAAAGGTAAACGGTTGTGCCCACAGCCACTCATACCAACGGCGCAACGCCTGGGTGCCCAAGAAACGTTGACCGCTCAGGCTTTCCAGCGCGGCCTGTAATGGGGGCGTGTTCCAAAAACGATAGAGTTCCACCAGGTAAGGTAAAAAGCGTTTGTCTTTGGTATTTTTGATCAGCCCAACAAGCTGGACCCGTTGGTTAGGGTCGGCCTGGATCAGCGAATTTGCCAACGCTTCGATGACATCGTCAAGCGGCGCGTAGGCTTTAGCGACAGTGGTCACAAACGTGTTTGTTGTTTCGTGGTGCTGGCCCAAAACATCTGTCAGCACGGCCTTAACGTGCAGCACGGCAGCATCGCCTACGGCCACTTCCCCCTGCCAGCCATCCCAGCCTGTCCCGTCCTGGGTCCGTTGCTGCCAAATTTGGCCGTCTTCAGAGGTCAAAAAACGCACTCTACCCAGCACACTCCAACCGGGGGTGGTGTGCAGTTGAAATGAGGCGTTATCGCCGGAAAACTTCACCTCCAGCCACACAGACCGAGGCACGCTCAACCCCATCAACAGCCCCACCAGGATGATCAGCACGCCCAAGCCCAATTGCACGCGACGGTTGCGTTTGCTCAAGCTTTTTTTCATGGCTGTTCTCGCCCTAGATTGTGAGGGAAGCCGGATTTGTTCTGACAATGCGTTCGGGCGGCCAATCGCGCCAGCGCGGGTTACACGCTCACGCCAAGGTACGTTTTCAAAACGCTTTCATTGCTTTTAAGGTCTTGGGTGGTGCCGCTGTATTTGACCGCCCCCTGGTCGACGATGTAGTGGCGGTCGGCCGCGTGCAGGGCCATCTTGACGTTTTGTTCGGCCAACAGAATGGAGACCCCGGTTTTTTTGACCCGCGTGATGTTTTCGGCGATGTCGCGGATGACGATGGGCGCCAACCCTTCGCTGGGTTCGTCCATCAGAATCAGGCGAGGCTTGCCCAGCAGCGCCCGCCCGATGGCCAGCATCTGGCGCTCGCCGCCGCTTAAATGACCGGCGCGTTGCTTGCGACGCTCTCTTAGAATGGGAAACTGGTCGTAGATGCTTTCAAGGTTGTTGCCAACCCCCTTGCCCACGGCCCGAAGCGAGGCCAGGCGCATGTTTTCTTCCACCGTAAGGCTGGGAATGATGCGCCGCCCTTGGGGCACGATGCGGATGCCGTGGGCGAACACCATAAACGGCTGTTTGCGACTGATCGTTTCTCCGTCGAAGCGGATCTCGCCGTCTTGAGGCGGGGTCAGGCCCATGATGCTGTGGATCGTGGTCGTTTTGCCGGCGCCGTTGCGTCCCAACAGGGAAACCACTTCATTTTCGCCCACTTCCAGGGACATGCCGTGCAGCACGTGGCTTTGTCCGTAGTACGTGTGGATGTCGTTTACCTCTAACAACGCCACTAAAGTCCTCCCAGATACGCTTCTTGAACGCGGGCATCATTGGCCACCTGCCGGGCGCTGCCCTCGGCCAACTTTTCGCCGTAGTGCATCACCAGGATCGAATCGGCCAGCGCCATCACCATGTCGATGTGGTGCTCGATGAGCAGCACGGTCAGGTCGCTGGAAATAGATTGGATGAGTTCGGCGATGTCGTGCGACTCCAGCGGCGACATACCCGAAGTGGGCTCATCCAGCAACAACAACTTGGGTTCGGTGGCCAAGGCCAGCCCGATTTCAAGCGCGCGCTGGTCGCCATAGGAAATTTTAGACGCCTGCTGGTTGGCGTACCGGCTCAGGCCCACGCGTTCCAGCAGGACCTCGGTTTTTTCTCGAATGCCGTTAAGCGACTGGGCCTTGGCCAGCAATGAATGCTTTTGCTTGTGGTTGACCTGCACCGCCAGCCGCACGTTTTCAAACACCGTGAGATTGGGAAACAAGTTCAGCAGTTGAAAGGAGCGTGCCAGCCCCTTGCGGGCAATGACAAAAGGCGTAAGCCCCGAAATCTCATCCTGCTGGAAGTAGATCTGCCCGCTGGTGGGTGCCAGGGCGCCGGTGATCAGGTTAAACAGCGTGGTCTTGCCGGCCCCGTTGGGGCCGATGACGGCCTTGAGTTCGCCAGGTTGTATCTTGAAACTGACGTTGCGGGTGGCCAATAGGTTGCCGAAGGCCTTGTGCAGGTTGTGAACCTCCAGGATGGGTGTGGCGCCGTTGGCTTGAGTGCTCATTATTTATCGATGAAATTGGCTAATGCTCTTATTTTTAACAAGCTATTGAGGATGGATTGTAGCACCAATTTCTACAAGGAGCAAATTGATCATGACTTTTGCAGGCCCACACGCGTCAACGCTGGAACACCTGGATGCGGTGGTTGTCCGAATCGGCAACGAAGACCTGCCCCAGGTTGTTCACGGCAATGCCCTTGGGGGAGAGAAATTCGCCGGGCCCGCTGCCGCGTTGGCCCCAGGCAAACAGAAAGCTGCCGCTGGTGTTAAAGACCTGCACCCGGTCGTTGCCCTGGTCCATCACGTAAACCAGCCCTTCACCGCTGATGGCCAACCCAAACGGCAGGTTAAACTGGCCCGTTCCGCTGTCCGTCTTGCACCCTTCTGTGGTCTCCAGCACGCACAGGGTACCCCAGGCGTCCACAAATTCGCCGTCGGCGCGGAATTTTTGCACGCGGTGGTTGTTGTTGTCGGTCAGGTAGACGTTGCCGTCTACATCTACGGCCACCCCCACCGGAAACTGAAACTGTCCGGGACCGCTACCTTCTTGTCCCCAGGCGTTGAGGAAATTGCCGAAGCGGTCAAACACTTGCACCCGCTGGTTGAGCACGTCGGCCACGTACACCGTTCCCGTTGCGCTCACCGCGACACCGATGGGTAAGTTAAATTCACCTGCTGCTTGCCCTTGTTGGCCCCAGCCGCGCACGAACGTGCCATCCCGCCCGAACACCTGAATACGATGGTTGCCCGAGTCCGTGACGTACACCAGGCCATCTGCGCCAAGTGAGATGCCTTCAGGGGAACTCAACTGGCCTTGTGCTGAGCCTTGCGTGCCCCAGCGGCGAATAAAGGTCCCCTCCGTGTCGTACACCTGGATACGGTGGTTTTCAGTGTCTGCCACAAACACCAAGCCATCTTCGGACACCGCGATGCTTTCGGGTGCGTTAAACTGCTCGAACCCGCCCCCTTGTGTCCCCCATTGGCGGATCAACACGGGCCCCTCACCCTGCGCCAGCAAGGGGACAAAGACCAACACCTGAATTGCAATCAACACGCGAACGTAACGCCACAACAAACTCATGAAAACATCCCTCCAAATTTCTGTCTTTCAATGGTAAACGCACTGCCGCACAACGTCAATCCGGTTGAAGCTTTTTTACGGCGAACGTATAGTGTCACAATCAATTTTTGATTTTTTCAAGGAGCCATGGACCTGCAATTGCCCCGCGGGATGCGCGACTTTGCGCCCGCCGAAAAACTGCTGCGCGATGAGGTGACAGCCAAACTCAAAGCCACCTTCGAACGCTACGGGTTCAACCCGCTGGAAACCCCCATCGTCGAACGTTGGGAAGTGCTTTCGGCCAAATACGGCGGCGGCGAAGAAATCCTGAAAGAAACCTATAAACTCACCGATCAAGGCGGGCGTCAGTTGGGGCTGCGCTATGAGCTGACCACCTCGCTTGCCCGCTTTGTGGGGATGAACCTCTCGATTAAAAAGCCGTTCAAGCGCTATCAAATTGGCCTGGTCTACCGCGACGGCCCCTTGAAAAAGGGCCGTTACCGGGAGTTTTATCAATGCGACGTGGACACCGTGGGGGCCACCTCGATGCTGGCCGACGCCGAGTGCATCCAGGTGGCGCTGGATTTTTTCGAGCAGATCGGGTTTGAGGTTGAAGTGCGGGTGAACAACCGCAAGTTGCTGTTTGACCTGGCTCGCTTGTTTCTGGAAGCGAGAGACGAAGACCGTGCATTAAGCTTTATCCTCTCGCTGTACAAGCTCGAAAAAATCGGGCGCGATGGGGTAACCAAGGAATTGAGGAAAAAAGGGTTCGAGCAGAACCTGGATGAACTGTGGGCGTTGGTGGATTTGGATGTCGATAACCGGGTCATTTTGGAACAGTTACGGCAGGCGATGCCCAGCGAATACGCTGCTGGATGGCTAAAGGAACTCGACGATTTGCTGACGTTTCTGGAAAACAATCCGCGGGTGCGTTTTTTGCCCTCACTGGCGCGCGGTCTGGGATACTACACCGGCACGGTGTTTGAAGTGTTCATGAGTGATGATTCGTTCCACGGCGCGTTGGCCTCCGGCGGCCGATATGATCATCTGATCGGTGACTTTTTAGGCTCGAAGGATCAAATTCCGGCGGTGGGCATCTCCTTCGGGCTGGAACCCATCTGTGAGTTGATCAAAGACCGTCAGGGTAGCGAAAACATGAAAAAGAGCACGGTGCAGGTTTACGTGGTTCCGATCCAAACGCAAAAGGAGTCGCTTGCGTTGCTCAAACAGTTGCGGGCCGCCGGTCTCCACGCCGATATGGACCTGATGGGGCGTGGCCCCAGCGCCAACTTCAAGTACGCCAACGCCTACGCAATTCCCTACGTGATCGTGGTGGGACCGGATGAACTGGCCGCCGGCAAGGTCACCCTAAAGAACATGGAAAGCGGCAAAGAAGAACAACTTTCGCCTGAGCGCGTGGTGGAAAAGTTGAAATGACGAGTGCTACTTGACAATGATCTAAAAAAGCAACCGCACAAAGGGGCGCCATATCATGAAAATCTTGGTCACCGGCGGCGCCGGTTACATCGGCAGCATCGTCGCAGAGCAGTTGGTGCTGGCAGGAGACGATGTGGTGGTGTTCGATAACTTGTCGCAAGGCCACAAGGCCGCCGTGCACCCCGAAGCGGTGTTCGTTCAAGGGGAGCTGGCCGACCGTGCGCAAATCGACGCTGTTTTGGACGAACACCGCCCGGACGCCATCATTCACTTTGCCGCCCGCTCCCTGGTGGGCGAATCGATGGCACAGCCCTTCTTGTACCTGGGGGACAACGTCACCAACGGCCTCAACCTGATGCACGGCGCCGTGGCCCACGACGTCAAACAGTTCATCCTGTCTTCCACCGCCAACTTGTTCGACCAACCGCAACGCATCCCGATCACCGAAGACGAACGCATCGTTCCCGGCAGCCCTTATGGGGAGTCCAAATTCATCCTCGAACGTACCTTGCACTGGCTCGACAAAACGTGCGGGATGCGCTATGCGGCCTTGCGCTATTTCAACGCCGCGGGCGCTTCGGCACAGCGCGGTGAAGACCACGATCCCGAAACCCACCTGATCCCCATCCTGTTGCAGGTGGCGCTGGGACAGCGCCAGAACGTTGCGATTTTCGGGGATGACTACGACACCCCGGACGGCACCTGCATCCGCGATTACGTGCACGTGGTCGATCTGGCCCAGGCCCACATCTTGGCCTTGGCAGGGTTAGCGCGCGGCAGCCGCACGTACAACCTGGGTAACGGGCAGGGATTTTCCGTCAAGGAAGTCATCGAGGTGGCGCGCCAAGTGACCGGTCATCCGATCCCAAATACGATCAGCCCGCGGCGCCCCGGAGACGTGGCGACGCTGGTGGCCGGCAGCCAGCGCATCCGCGCCGAGTTGGGGTGGACCCCCCGCTTTCCAGACCTGCAACAGATCGTCCAAAGCGCCTGGCAGTGGCACAAGGCGCACCCCAACGGATACGCCAAGGCTTGACAGGTTGCTGCAACAGCGATGAATCGCGATCAAGCCCACCCGATCAAGGCATGACCTTGGCCCCCGTTAAACCAA
>Ga0114931_10011042_pt1 | contig 10704 bp, 10 predicted proteins | sample 2SBtaG_FD_89579 | JGI IMG/M metagenome (GOLD analysis project Ga0114931, IMG submission 89579) | Deep subsurface microbial communities from Kolumbo volcano to uncover new lineages of life (NeLLi) - 2SBTROV14_V59a metaG | ecosystem: Environmental > Aquatic > Marine > Volcanic | place: Kolumbo...
ACCGACACCATGAAGACGGTGGCGCTGAAGCAGGCTCTCGACAAGTATGGGTTTGACGCGGCCTTCGGCGGAGCACGGCGCGATGAGGAAGCAAGCCGCGCCAAGGAGCGCGTATTCTCGTTTCGCTCCAGCGGCCACCGTTGGGATCCAAGACGCCAGCGGCCTGAGATGTGGCATATCCTCAATGGCCGGCTCGGCAAAGGTGAGACGGCCCGCGTGTTTCCATTGTCGAATTGGACCGAGCGCGATGTCTGGCGCTACCTGCTGCGCGAAAAGCTCGATGTCGTCCCGCTTTACATGGCAGCCAAACGCCCGACCATCGAGCGCGGCGGTCAAATCCTGATGCTTGATGATGAGCGGATGCCGCTTCGCCCGGGAGAAGTCGTGAAACAACGCCGGATACGTTTTCGCACATTAGGGTGCTGGCCCCTGACCGCGGCCGTGGAATCATCGGCCACAACCATCGAAGAAGTCGTTGAAGAGACATTGAATGCAAGCACCTCCGAGCGCCAAGGCCGGTTAATTGATCACGATGAAGCCAGCGCCATGGAAAAGAAGAAACAGGAAGGTTATTTTTAATGAGTGCGACAGTTCAGTTTGCTGATCTCGAGCCCGAAGCTGATCCTGTTTTGGATGTTGAGCTTGAAGACAGCCTGCGGGTATTAACGTGCGGTTCGGTTGATGACGGCAAGTCGACCCTCATCGGTCGGATGCTGTGGGACGCCCACGAACTCTACGACGACCAAAGGGAAACGCTCGAAAAAACCCGGGCCGTAAACGGTCAAGGCGACGTATTGCCGGATTTTTCAAGCCTCGTTGACGGTCTTGCCGCCGAGCGCGAACAGGGGATCACGATTGATATCGCGTGGCGCTATTTCGACATGCTTGGACGCCGCTATATCGTGATCGACAGCCCCGGCCATGAGCAATACACCCGCAACATGGCCAGCGGCGCAAGCCACGCCGACATCGCCATCATGCTGACGGATGCCCGCCATGGCGTAAAGCGCCAGACCCGCCGTCACGCCGCGATTTTACACCTCATGGGCGTCAAGAATGTCGTACTTGCCGTCAACAAGATGGATCTTGCCGATTGGTCACGTGTGCGCTTCGAACAAATCTCTTCCGAGTTTACTGCTTTGACAACGCGTTTTGGCTTCGAAAACGCCCTTGCGATTCCGGTTTCGGCATTATCGGGCGACAATGTCGCGGACCGTTCAAAAATCATGTCGTGGTACGATGGTCCCACACTCGTCGAACACCTGCAAAGCGTACCCGCGCGTGTCGCGACCTCACAAGGACCGTTCCGCCTACCCGTTCAGATGGTACTGCGTGATGGCAAGGATTTTTCGGGGCCTGGCCGGCACTGTGCGTTCGTGCAAGATCCGCGTGGGTGATGAAATCGTCAATGCGCTAAGCGGCAAACATGCGCGCGTCAATCGGATCGCCACCATGGACGGGGTTCTTTCCGAAGCCCTGCATGGAAAATCGGTCGTTATCGGTCTTGACACCGATCTCGATGTGACACGCGGCGACGTGCTTTGCAGTGTGGCAAAAAACAAGCGTCCTAAAGTCACGACTGGCTTAAGTGCAAACCTCGTCTGGTTGTCGGAAACACCTTATGACTCGCGCGCCGGGTATCTGTTGCGAACGGCGACCGATCTTGTGCCTATCGAGCATCTTCAAATTACAGCTTTGCTGGATCTGGAAACGCTCGCATCGCAACCCAGTGATTACGCCTGCAAGATGAACGACATCGCCTCGGCAGAGATCGATCTGGGGCGCTCTGCGGCAGTCGACGTGTTTGATGATATTCCCGAAACCGGTTGTTTCATGATCGTCGACGCGATAACCGGGGCCTCCGTTGCCGGCGGAACGATACTTGAAGTGCGCAATGGACGCGGCAGAAACGGTGAAAAAGACAATGAAGATGTCTTCATTCTGGATCGGGCATTGCTATCGGGTGGACTTTGTAAAGACCTCGCAGATGACCCGGAAAATACAAAAGAATTCGAAAGACGTGCGCGCGAGGTCGGTGCGTTAATGAAAGCTGCTGGTATTCGGGTTAAGATCAACCTGTAAAAATATTTGAAAGACCGGGCAAACTTACCCTTATAGTGGCATTGTGCTGGAAGTACGGGTTGTGAGATCGAGACTGGTGGCAGCAGTTTATGGACATTTTTTATAGCGAACCCTGGATGTTGATTATACTGGGAGGGTTCGTTGTCGGGTTTCTTGTCGGCATGACCGGCGTCGGGGCGGGGGCCCTCACGACGCCAATGCTGATTTCCAGTTTCGGCTTTTCACCGACGATCGCCGTTGGCACGGATCTAATGTTTGCCTCGATCACCAAAGGTGTAGCCGCGTGGCGTCATCATCAGCTTGGTAATGTGCACTGGTGGATACTGGGGATGCTGGCGTCGGGCAGTCTGTGTTCAAGCCTGCTCACTCTTGGTTGGTTGCAGTTTTATGCGCCGGACATCACGGTTTTGTCGGTCTGGATCAGGCAATTCCTGGCCATCGCTCTCATCTTCAGCGCCGGTGCAATTCCCTTGATACCGTTATTGCTGCGACAGCAAAACAGGGTGCAACAAAAAGTTGTCGAGCCTCACAGGATGTGGACCATACTGTTTGGGTTGCTTTTAGGGGTTGTTGTTACTCTGACTTCGGTGGGTGCCGGAGCGATCGGCGTTGCGGTTCTTTCGATGCTTTATCCAAGAATGGGGGCGCGCATGCTGGTGGGAACGGACATCGCCCATGCGGTGCCATTGGTGTTGCTTGCCGGGCTTGGGCACTTGTCGATGGGCAATGTCAACATCGACCTGCTTTTGTTTCTGCTGGTAGGCTCTGTACCAGGTATCATGATCGGTTCTCGCCTTATCGGTTTTGTGCCCGATTGGCTTTTGCGCGTGTTACTCGCATGTGTTCTGTTATTGGCCGCATACTTACTCGTCCATTAGGTGAACCTCAACTGGTTTTTGGAATTTGTCACAGGGGATGCACTAGCGTCCCGAATCAGAAGTTCGCATCATTTGTCAGCCCGTTCAGAATGAACTTCTGATCCGATAAGGACACTCGCCAAATATATGTGTCTAGTCGCGGTTTATGGGTCTTAAGTACGCTGCCCGATCTGTCGCCACTTATTGAGCGAACTTAAGACTTAACCTCACTAGCGTCGGGAGCTGAGGGAGAGTGCGGAGAATGTAGACCATACTCTGAGGAGGCCGTCATCACCCACGCTTGCAAAACGTTGACCATCGGGGGCAAAGCCAACCGCATTCACCGAGCCCGTATGACTCGCCAAGGTTTTTATCGTGCGACCGCGCCTGACACTCCAAATTCTGATTGTCCCGTCAGAGCCTGCGGAGGTTAAAATCTTCCCATCAGGAGAAAACGACAGACCTTCGACCGCTCCTTTATGGCCGCGAAGATGCCGGAGCTGGCGTCTCGATCTGGTCGACCAAATTCGGACGTCGCCTTTGAGCGTGGCAGAAGCAAATTTGTTGCCATCGGGAGCAAAAGCCAACGCGGTGATGAAATCGTTTTGTCTTGGATAAGTTCGCACCAGATCAAGCGTATCTAGATTCCAAAGCTTGATACGCCGGTCGGCGCCGCCGGTTACCAAAAAGGGATGATCTGGCGAAGCCGCAACGGCCTGCACGGAGTTACTGTGTCCTTCAAAGATGTGGACCGGTGCCTGCGGTTGCTTCACATCCCACAAGGCGATTTTCCAATCATGGCTCGCGGCCGCCAGACGTCCGGGTTGATTGGTAAAAGCCAAAGACCAGACACTGGCCTCATTACGGCGCAATGAGGCTTGTTTGAGGCCCGTATTGAGATTGAACACTTCTATCAAACCGTCCTCGTGGCTGATAGCAGCCAGTTGACCTTGAAGTGCAAGCGCGGTCGTCGGAGCCGGCGCGAGTCCGATGGTCTTGCGTAGGGTGCCCGTTAGGGCATCCCAGACTTTCAAGGTCTGGTCCTTGGAAGCCGTAACCAGTGTTTTGCCATTAGATGAATACGCAAGTGCCATCGCCGGGCTTTCATGCGCACTCAACTGGCGAAGCAAAGGATTTAACGGTGGCGGTGGCCTGCCACGGGCCGAACTTGTTCTTACCGGAGAAGAAACCGGACGTGATGGTTTTCTTTTTCTGATCGCTGCGGTTTCGGTTCTCCGTCTTGTCAAAGATCGGGATGAGTCATGGCCTTGTACCGTGGGATGCAGGTTGTTGAGCAATGGTGTAAGATTGATGCTTGGCAGTTTACCCTGCGATGCAATCCAGATACCTCCGATGCCGGCAAAGGCGACGACTTTGGCAAAAAAGGAAGTCCAACCGTATCGTGAGCGTGAAGGCATCGGGCGCGGACGCGCCGGACGCCGACCCTGGTTCCTTATTGGCGCCAGGGCTTTTTTATCTGCTTTTTTATCTGCTTTCGCCCGTTTGACCCAAGAGGCTTTTCGGCCGGCCTCCTTGGGAACCTTCAAAGACGGCCTGGGTTTGGATCGTTTTACAGGCTTTTGTCGATATTTATCGGCACGCGGCGCTAGCTTATGCTCAGCACCATCACCAGGCGAGTAAATTTGTGTGCGCGCGTGTGGAGAAGCATCAAGCCCGGTAATTTCGCGCGTTGCGTCAAACGTTTCCTGGTTCGATAAACCCGCATCACCCTTGGGCGTTTCTATTGTAGTGCGCTGTTCTTCACTGAACCTGTCGAGACCTTCTGCGGGAGCGTTGACGCGCGCAAGCGCCACGGCAAGTGGCTCGCGCTTTGGACGCTTTTTCAAGGCATCGACAAAATCGACGATCCCACCTTTCGGCCCGGGAGCATCAGGCGGCGGAGGAATGGGAACCGTAGCGCCATCGGCATCCACCGCCCTTGCCGTGCTTGCTGATGGTTCAATGGAAGAAGGTGTGCCGGCCTTGTTCTTCTTTCCCTTTTTACTCCGGCGCGTCAGCCACCCCTGTTTGGCAGGCTTAGGTGGTGGCGTTTCCTGGATCAAAAGCTCGCCGCGCCAGGCTCCGATGGAACGGGGACGCTTTGCCACATCAAGCGTCAACGCCGCATCGATGGCTTTTAAAAAACGCGGTCGATACGAACTGAGGGCCACCGATCTCGCGGGACGATAGTCGTCGTTGACCATGCGCGAAGGCGCGTCAGGCGGGCGTTTTCCCGTAGCCGCATGATAAAGCGTCGCCCCCAGCGCGTAAATATCGGTCCACGGCCCCTGCTGACTGCTTGTTTCGGCGTACTGCTCATAAGGGGAGTAGCCGGGTTTAACGAGGGCGGAGACGGTCTTGGACTGGGCCGCGATATCCTGGCGCGCCGATCCGAAGTCAATCAAAACGGGCGTACCGTCTTTCCTGATGATGATGTTGTCCGGCGCGATATCGCGATGAAGGAAATCTTGCTTGTGGATGAGATCCAGGGCTTCCAAAAGCGGCTCGACGATAGCATCGAGTTCCTTTTGCCGCGGCGCCCGGCCAAGACCTTTGAGCCAGTTCTTGAAGCTTTGGCCTTCCTCGAAATGAAGGACCATGTAGCCGGTATTGTTCGCCCGAAAGTATCGGTAAACACGAACGATGTGGGGATGGTTGAATTTGGCGAGCGTTTGGGCTTCGGAAATGAACCGGTCGAGGCCCCAGCGATAATCGTTTCCGCATTCTTTTGAACGCGGCAGTGCTTCAAGACTGTTCACGCGCGCGGCATAGTCGGAGGGGAAGTATTCCTTGATCGTGACCCGCCGGTCGAGCGCTATCTCCTGGGCAAGATAGGTTATGCCGAAACCACCGGCCCCAAGCACCTGGTCAATTCTAAAATCGTTGACCAGCTCTGTTCCGCTTGGCAACGCAGCTAGGTTGGTCATGGTTTCCATTTGTACCGCCAAACGTCCCATAATGCCGACGTTCCTCAGAAAACGTCCCTCTCTACAGGTAAGCTAACGGGCGGCATATCCCCCGGCGATTATTTCAACAGTGACGCAACACTTTGCTCAAGTTAACCTGATCTATGCACGAGCACACGCAAGTCAGAGGCAGGTGATTAGAACGCGTCGAATATTTGCAGCATGAATGTGGCGCTGACGTGCTGGTGACCCGACCGTTCAGAGATTGTACTCAAATATAGAAATATTCAAAAGATTGGAGATTTGAGCCATGTTCCTGCCGTCAATCAAGTCCAGTGTTTATCCCCGCGATCTTTAAGGGATTTTGGGTAATGCGATACCGCCTAAAGTTGCTGTGCGCGTTAGTGGCTTGTGGTTTTTTCTTTCTGGCGACTTTTTTCATGCCAACTCAAGGTCTTGAGCAATTCGGCGCTTTGCCAAGCACGACCAATGCTGTGCTTCAAGATAGGATGTGGGTGCTCGTCCCCACCTTTTCCCAGCAAAATCGTATGCCTTTTCCAAGTATTGCGGTTTTTCTTGGCGATGACGACACGTGGACCGGTTCTCGCCACATTTCGAAAGTTGATCTGGGTACGCCATCGCATTGGGGATTGGCCCTCTGGAAAAAGATGCGTGCTGAGTTACAGTTATGGCTTGGAACAAGCATGAAGCATACACCTGTCCTGGTCATGGGGCTCGTTCTCGTTGTTCTGCTTCCCCCACTCGCTATTGTTGGCTGGATATTTAGAAGGTTTAGCGCGTCTCATGATCTCTCCTACCGCTTAACCGTAACAAAAATCAAAGGCGGTGCATCGCATTCGGGAGAGAAAACTTTCTCCGCCCGTCCTGGTTTCCCAAGTGACGCAGTGTTGATACTTGATGAACCGGAGGCAAAAAAAGCGACACCGACCGTCTATCCATTAAATTGGGGGGATCTCGTCGTTCGCATCGGCCGTGAGGATGACAATGAAATTCAAATTCGAGATAAAACCATTCACCGCTATCACGCCGCAATTGAGCGAACAGACGACGGTGCCATAGCGATCTGCGATCTATCGGGTAGCAAGGGCAATGGTGTACGGGTAAACGGAAAAAGGGTTAAGCGTGCCATGTTAAAGAACAATGATCGTATCGGACTGGGTGCCGTAACGCTTTCATTCCGGTTGAAGTTGCCATGAGTACGATTTTAAGAAATGTGTTTCGGCTTTTCGGTGGTGGTGATGAAAATGCCGTCATTGTTTCGGGTGCAAAATCCAAAGACATCAAATTTCTAACGCACCAACAAACACGAAAAGAAAGCACCAGGGGAGAGGAGCAACATAAAATGGGTGAAGATCAAAAAGGGCCCGACGGGCCCAAATCAGCCCGGTTTCTAGGCTCGCTAAAAGATGCACTTGCTGCAGCCGGGCGAGACGAAACAGGCGGTGCGCATGCCGATGGCGCAAGCGAAAAGAAGCCGGATGCCAAGCATGAAGCGGCAGCCCAGCCGCCGGCCATGCCATCCGATACTCCCAAAGCCGGTCAAACGAAGGTCGCCGGGCAATCCGGGGCCGGCTCTAAATCCGCTGCCGAGGCGGCAGCCGAAGCGCGCGCAGGCACGACAGCACCAGATGAGAAGGCAGTTGAAACCATGTCCCACCCACGACACATGTTGTAAAACCCGAAAAAGCAGCTACCACAGATAAGGAACCCGCCCGCACGCAGCTGGTGCGTGGCAAGAAGGCCGTTGAACGAGGAACGTTTCAGACCGACCCCGTCGTGGGTTGGCTCGTCATCGTCGGCGGTCCAGGAATTGGCAATTATCGGCCGATTTTTGAAGGCAATAACGCAATCGGGCGCTCATCTGATCAAAGGATCGCACTGAGTTTCGGTGATGACAGCATCTCATCACAGGAGCAGGCCTATATTCGTTACGATTCCTCTGACCGATCGTTTTTGTTCGTGCCAAACTTATCCAAGACCAACGTTGTTTCCCTAAACAACAAACGCCCCACAGGCGCCGTCGAACTGGCGGCGATGGATGTCATTACGATGGGACGCACGCAGCTTGTGTTCGTACCCTTCTGCGGCACTGAATTCGACTGGGCCGAACTCGTCGAAACCAAAGCATAGGTTTTGTTGACAGATGACCTTGATGTCGAATATGCGCTATAAATGTCAACAGGATCAAATGCACGTTTTCGCTTATGCAAGTTGTGCCACACAAGGGGCGCGAAACTATCAAGAGGACATGGCCAAGGTCTGGGCTCGTGGCAAGGTTAAACCTGCGCCCGCAAAAGACCAAACCTTGTCGGATGATCATGCCAGCGCCGCCTCCCAGGTCGTTGCTGTGCTGGCCGATGGCATGGGAGGTCACGCCGGCGGTGATTTGGCAAGCCGTATGGTTTGCGAAGCTTTTTTGGGCTCTTTCACCAGGAAAAACGGCACAACCGGCCAAAAAAGGGGCTCCGACAGCAAAAGCGAAACCACACAAGAGAGTGAGATCAGCCTCAAGTGCTCCGTGCCCGAGCATCTGTTGAACGCCTTAAATAAATCCAATGACGCGCTTGCCAAAAAGGTGAAGTCAGAGCCGATGCTGACGGGTATGGGCTCGACGATAATCGGTGTCAGTTTCGGCGCTCATGGTGTCCACTGGGTAAGCGTGGGCGATAGCCCGTTGATGTTGTACCGGCGGGGAGAGATCGCACACTTGAACGAGGATCACTCCCTGGCACCCGAGCTGGACCGGTTGGCGCAGGCCGGGCAGATTTCGGTTGAAGAAGCGCGCTCGGACCCGCGCCGCCATATGTTACGCTCGGCCGTGACGGGCGAAGAACTGGATCTTATCGACCGTTCCCGCAAGGCTCTCGAACTATCCGCCGATGATTATGTAATCCTGGCGAGCGACGGCGTGCACGCCTTGGAGGAAAACGAGATCGAAAGGATTATCACGGCCTATGCACAAGACGGCACACAAGCCGTTGCCAATGCTCTGATCCGGGCTGTGGAGGCGGTTCGCGACCCCCACCAGGACAACGCCACAGTCGTCGTCGTTCGTGTGATGCAGGCGATGGAAGAGGCAGGTTAGGCTCACTGCTGTCCGGTTGAAGAATTAAGAGATGCTTTTAAGCCTTGTCAGAGCTTGGTAAAATCGACCTTAACAACCTGTTGGGACATAATATGCTGCATTCATGAAGACGGCCATTGCCCCCACCGCCGTCATGGCCACGTAGGCGGCCACCCACGAGCCTCGTTGTCCTGCAAGGGATTGCAAAAGCGTTTTAATACCTCTATTTCATCGACCTGTCGTGGGTGCCCATCTGCGTGGGCATGACGAACAGGATGAAATGATAATCAGTAGAAAACGCAGGGGTTAAACTGAAATCGAACAGCAGTGGGTTGGGGTCCTCTTTCGACCGAGCCCGAAAAGCCCCGAGGAGCTAAGGCTCCCTTGCTACATTTTTCCCATAACGGTGGTCGCGGGTGGCGGACTGTTTTCCAGCTCGGAACCAACTTTTTGCAACGTGCCGCCCACATACCCGCCCGCAGCGATCGCCAATTGACCATAGGTGAGTTCGCCCGAGACGCGGCCCGTGACACTGATATCGAGAAGATTGGCGACGATGATGTTGCCTTCCAGATTGCCATGCACCACGGCGCGTTCTGTTTTCGCATAACCGTTCAAACTGCCGCATTCGGTAATAATGATTTCGTCGGAAACAACATTGCCTTCAAATTGCCCTTGGATTTCCACCCTCGTGCAATTGGTGATCTCACCGACCAGACGTGTTCCTTTTCCAATCAGAACGACGCCTTCACCCTCAACCCCTTCAAGCATTGTTGGTCTTTTCTCCACGACGGCATTAGTGGGATCAATAGCCTTCAACAGTGTATAGGAAGAAGAGGAAGAACCTGTTCCGTTACTGTTTCGATCGGCGGTGTTTTGTTTGGAGGACTTCGACGGCTCCACGGTGATGGCCTTTTTGCGGTCAAACATGGTTAACTCCTGAATCTTAAACGCCAAGCTGGATATTCAAAGCTTCGCGATCCCCGCCCATCGCTAACCTGTCTTGTGTTTTGCTTTTTTTGTCCTCGATAGAGTCCGATAATTCGTACGTTTTTTTCGTTATTACAGCAGCCGATAGAGCCAACACGCATGCCATCATGCTTTTAAACGAACGATCGATTTACATCTTGTTGTTTGCGGTGAAATTGTAGTCTTTCTGTGGCGATTTGTGTTGCACGTTCTATATCGTCGCGACTGTTAAAAAGAACCCTTATGTTTGCTTGATGGTGAATCGCTTTTAAACCTCATAACGAACGTCTCACTTTGAGCATTTGCCCAGAGCATGTATCCAATAATTGGATCGCAGATGGTTTCGACAAAAAAATGTGTGAGGCAAGAAGACCATGAGAAACAATCCCAACACCACCCCACACACCACCCATCAAAAATTCACGTTCTGAATCACATAGCTGCCCGCCGCCGCGATCAAACCGGCGATGATGATCTGCGGCAAGAGGGTAACGAACACACCCAGCAGCGCAATGAACGCGTGCAGAATCTGCGCCGCCGATTTCCAAAGCTGCATGATGGCTTTATATAAAACATAAGCAATCGCCGCGACGACAATCCCCAGCACCACCATTTTCCAAATCGGCAGGCTTTGCCAGTCGGACTGGAAAATCTTCACGATGTTTCCAAACGACCAGCCCCAGACGAAATTGATGAATTTGAAAATGGCATCGATGCCCATTTTCAGGAACTTCGCGATCATATCGATAAATTGGTCCACACCCATAACCTCCAGCTTTAAAAAATCGACAAAAACCTATCACAG
>Ga0114931_10011043_pt1 | contig 10704 bp, 11 predicted proteins | sample 2SBtaG_FD_89579 | JGI IMG/M metagenome (GOLD analysis project Ga0114931, IMG submission 89579) | Deep subsurface microbial communities from Kolumbo volcano to uncover new lineages of life (NeLLi) - 2SBTROV14_V59a metaG | ecosystem: Environmental > Aquatic > Marine > Volcanic | place: Kolumbo...
CGGGATGCGGGTAGAGCTCGGGTCTGAGAGCCGCCTGGGGGGATCGTTCACGGTAGCACTCCGTCGGCTTCTTCCAGGGCTTCGCGCAGGCGCACGCGGGCGCGGTGCAGCAGCACTCCGACCTGGCTCGTCTGGCAGTCCAGCACCTGGGAGATCTCCTGGTAGGAGAGCTCCGCGAAATAGCGAAGCGCCACGGGTACCCGGTAGCGCGGCACCAGGGCGTCCACGGCCGCGAGCAGCTGGACGCGCTGCTCCCTGCGCAAGCTGACGCCGAGAGGGCTCGGCCCGCGCTCCACGAGCCCTGCCTCCTGCCAGTCTGCCGGGTCGAAGATGCGCCCCTCCAGCTGCCGGCGCCGCAGCTGGTCCACGCAGTGATGTGCAGCGATGGAGAGCAGCCAGCGGCGAAAGGGCTGGCGGGGGTCATAGCTGGCAAAGGCGCGCTGGGCGCGCAGGAACACCTCGCTGGCAGCGTCCTCGGCGTCGGCACCCGGGCCGAGCAGCCGGCGACACAGCCGCCCCACGTCGGCCGCGTGACGCTCATAGAGTCGTGCCAGGGCGGCCCGGTCTCCCAACTGGACACGGGCGCGCTCCACCGCTGCGTCACGAGGCGGCTCCGTCAAGGGCATTCCCCAGGCGTTGCGCTCTTCGAGGCGGGCAATGACCAGCTCCACAGGGAATTCTACGAATCAGGAAGCGATATCTTGCACCCGCTTGCTGGCCGTTCCCGGCGCCCTGCCAGGCAACTCAGCTGTAGCGCGCTTCCCGATCGCCACCCGATGCGGGGTCCCGAGCGCAGGCAGCGAGATCTGCCAGGAACGCCTCGGCCACCCGAGCATGCTCCGGGGAGAGCATCAGGTGCAAGGTGTCCGGATCCTTGCCGCGGTCCAGGCACCAACCGCGGGCATCCATGGCGTCCCCAATGGCATAGGGATCGGCGCGATCCGAGGTGAAGGCAAAGACACTCATCACAGGCTCGCCGATGACGCGCAGCCCGGGAATCGCCGCGATCCCCTCCTGGAAACGGCGCACCGTGTCTCGCAACTTTCCGGCCAGGGCCAGGTAGCCCTCCTCCCCCAGGTGGCGCAGGATGCCCCAGGCTGCCGCGATGGGCGCCGCGGGCCGCGCACCTGCCATGGCGAAGGAGGCATAGGCACCGCCGGGCCAGCGATCGTAGAAGAAGAGCTGGTGCTCTTTCAGATCCGATCCCTGACGGTGGAGGATTACCGAGGCGCCCTTCGTGGAGTAGCCGTATTTGTGGACGTCCGCCGAGAGCGTGGTCACCCCCGGAACGCGGAAGTCGAAGGGCGGCACGGGCTCCCCCAGCTTCTCGTAGAACGGCAGCAGGAAGCTGCCAAGACAGGCATCCGTGTGGAAGGAGATCCCGCGCTCCGCCGCCAGGGCCGCAAGCTCGGGGATGGGATCCACCGTTCCGAAGGGATAGTTGGGGGCGGACCCCACGACCAAGGCGGTGTCGTCGTCGATCAGCCGTGCCGCCGCTTCCGGGTCGGCGCGGTAGTCCGCATCCAGGGGGATCTGTACGTGCGTGAGGCCCAGGTAGTGGGCAGCCTTGGCGAAGGCAGGGTGGGCCGAGAGCGGGGCGAGCAGCTTGGGCCGGGTCACGCCGCGCAGGCTCTTGGCGCGCTCGCGTGCGGCCTTCACCGCCATCAAGATGCTCTCCGTGCCGCCGGAGGTCATGCAACCGCGCGCAGGCTCCGGCGCATGCAACAGCCCGGCGGTCATCTCGACGACCTCGACCTCCATCTGGCGCAGACTCGGGAAGCGGAAGGGATTCAGCGCATTCTCGTAGAGGTAGAGCTGGTTCGCCTCCGCCAGGAAGGCATCCACCTCATCGCCGGCCGGATACACCAGGCTGAATGTGCGCGCGCCTCGCCAATCCGCATCCTGGCGTTTGCGTTGGCGCATCTCCGACAGCAGCGCCTCGCGCTGTGTCCCCTGCTTCGGAAGTCTCATCGGAGCGCCGAGCATGCCACAGGGCCGGCGGCCATGCCTGGCGACGCATCCGGGAACCCGGCGGTGCATTTGCGCCGTATCCACGAGCTTGTGGAGGGCGCCTTGCGACAAGCCCGCCGATTGAATCCCATGCTCCCGGCCCGGGCCAGGAACTGCTCCAGGCAATGGTCCAGGGTACCGGCCGCATCGGGGACAGTTCGTGGTCCACGATCTCGACATCGCCGCACTTCTTGCCCACCCCCGCTTCTGGGCGCTCTGCAGTGGCGGAGCAGCGAAGACCTGGACTCTGGTCCCCAGGGGGTTCCCTCCCGCTCTACTGGGACACTCCCGATCGGGTGACGGGCTCCCTGAAACGGGAAAGGCTCGGAGACACTCATTGAGTCTCTCCGAGCCTCCCTGGGAAGGGGATATTTGGCTTTCTGTCTCTTGAGTGGTCCGCCGGTGGAAAATGTGGCAGCTCTGGAGGCAGAAAATCAGGCTGGCGCTTCCAGGACGACCACGAGCTGGCCTTCCTTGTAGGACGGCCCGCCAAGAATCAACGGCTTCCCACGGGGAATTCGGAAGTCTCCCTGGGCGGTGCCCTGCATGTCCACGGCCACCAGCACCCCGCTGGGACCGGCGTCGATGGGACGGAAGCGAAAAGACTTGCCGGTGGGCAAGCGGACCTGACCAATATCGTCGACTTTCAGGGAAACCCTCGTCACGGCGAGGACCTTGAGGCTCTCGTAACGGATCTTGGCCTTGAGGAGCGCATGCAGCCGGGCCGCCCGAGGATCGACCTTCCCCGGATTGCCGGAAACCTCCAGGACGGTGACCGTGAAGCGGATCGCGCCCCCCGCAGCTTCCGCCTGCCGCGGGGCCCACAACGCCGCCAGCGTACCGAGCAGCAGGAGCAGGGCGGTCCTAGGCAAGGGCACCCCCCGCCCGACCGAACAGGTCTGCCGGGCTGATCGGCCTGACCGGGCCCGTCGTGCCGGCGGGGCCCGCCGGACCTTCGGGCCTCTGCTTCGACTTCTCCAACGCGCCCGCATTGTCGGAGCCCTCCAGCACCCAGATGATCGTGGCCTCGCGGTCGTCCTGCAGGACCACCGCGGGGTAGCCGTCGGAGCGCAGCCAGCGCAGCGACCCCGGGGGTGAAAGATCGCCTGGATTGGGCAGGACCGCCAATGCCACGGCCACCGCAGCCGCCGCCGCCAGCCCGGCCCCGAGCCATCCGGCCGCCCTCATCCCGAAGCGCGGCCTCCGCGCGGATCCCTCCGCGGCCGGACGGCGCTGGGTGGGCAGCTGGTCGCGCAGGGCAGACCAGAGGGCCGGGTCGCCTTCCCCCAGCCGGGCATCGAAGGAACGCAGCTCCCGTCCCAGCGCCCGCAGCGCCAGAAGCTCGCGGCGCGCCGCGGGGTCGCGGGCAATCCGTCGTGCCACGAAGAAGCGACGCAGCCCGGAGAGCTCGCCATCATGGTAAGCCTGCAGGTCCAGAAGTCGGCGATCTTCGCGACGCATGGCAGCTTTCCTCATTCCGGCGCGCTCACCAGGCCGTCCTCGAGCAGACGCTCGCGCAGCTGGCGCCTGGCATAGTGGAGACGGCTCATCACGGTGCCCTTCGGGATTCCCAGGGTCCTCGCAATCTCTGCGTAGCTCTTCCCATCCACCTCCCGCAGCCACAGCGTCTCGCGAGCGCTCTCCGGGAGAGCCTCGATCGCCGCCGCAATGCCCTGACGCAGCTGCCGACGCTGGACGGCCGCAGCGGGCCCAAACGGCACCCCATCCACCTCCGGGTCGGGCTCGGCGTCCACGCCACGCGCCTGCTCCAGAGCACCCCCCTCATCGAGGGCCACATGGCGCCCGGACTTGTCGCGACGCCGGGCATCCAGGCACTGATTCATCACCAGGCGATACAACCAGGTGTAGAAGCTGGAGCGTCCTTCGAAGCGACCGAGCGCGGACCAGGCCTTCAGGAACGCTTCCTGGACGGCATCGCGGGCGGCGTCCTCGTCCCGCAGCACCCGCAGGGCCAGGCGATGCGCGCGCACCTGGTAGCGCTCCACGAGCACCCGAAAGGCATCGCTGTCCCCAGACAGGACGCGGCCGATCGCCTCTTCGTCGCTGGGCCCCTCCAGGGCCTGACTCATGGGCATCTCCAGGGCGGCGGTAAAGATTGCGGCGCCTCCTCGTCTAGTGCTCTTCGACGGCGGGGCCGCAGGCGGTATTCACCGGCCTCGCGCGGGGCGGCCCGGGGGCCCCCGCAGGCGAGGGCGCTAATGCGCCTCCCTCCAGTTGCGGCCGCTGCCAATGTCCACCACCAGGGGCACATCGAGGGCCACGACCTGCTCCATACACTCCCGCACCAGCTCTGCGAGGGGGCCCAGGGCGGCCTCTGGCGCCTCGAAGACCAGCTCGTCGTGGACCTGGAGGATCATGTGGGCGGGTATCTCCGCATCGCGCAGCCCCTGGTCCACATCCACCATGGCCTTCTTGATGACGTCCGCCGCGGTGCCCTGGAGGACGGTATTGACGGCCATGCGCTCGGCTGCCTGGCGCAGCACGCGGTTGCGGGAGCCCAGATCCGGGAGAAAGCGGCGCCGGCCGAGCAGGGTGCGCACGAAGCCGTCCTGCCGGGCGCGCGCCACGGTCTCGTCGAGAAAGCGGCGCACCCCCTGATAGCGTTCGAAGTAGCGGTCGATGGTCTCCTGAGCCTCGGCCTGGGGGATGCCGAGCTGGTTCGCGATGCCGAAGGCGCTGGAGCCGTAGATGATGCCGAAGTTGATGGCTTTGGCGTGGGCACGCTGGTCCGCGCTCACCTCCTGGGGGTCGATCCCCGCCACCTCCGCCGCCGTGCGCCGGTGCACGTCCTCTCCCGAGGCAAAGGCCGCGATCAGGGACTCGTCCCCGGAGAAGTGCGCGACAATGCGGAGCTCCACCTGGGAGTAGTCGGCAGAGAGCAGCCGCTGGCCCTCAGCGGGGATGAAGGCCTCTCGAATGCGGATCCCCTCTTCGGTCCGGATGGGGATGTTCTGCACGTTGGGATGGGAGGAGGAGAGCCTCCCGGTGGCGGCGCCAGTCTGGTGGAAGATGGGATGGATGCGACCGCTCTGCGCATCCACGAGCGGCGGCAGCGCATCGACGTAGGTGCTCTTGAGCTTGGCCAGGTGCCGGAAGCGCAGCACCTCGGCGGGTAACTCGTGCTGGACGGAGAGCTGCTGCAGCACGCGTTCGTCGGTAGAGAAGCCAGTCTTCGTCTTCTTGATGGGCGGCAGCTTCAGCTTCTCGAAGAGGATGCGTTGCAGCTGCTTGGGGGAGGCGACACTGAACTCCTCGCCGGCCAGGCTGAAGATCCGGCTCTGGATGCGCGAGAGCTCGGCCTCATACTCGCTGGAGAGCTCCCCGAGCTTGTCTTCGTCCACCCTTACACCACAGCGCTCCATGCCCGAGAGCACCGCCGAGAGTGGCAGCTCGACATCGCGAAAGAGCACCTCCAGGCCGTCCGCCACGAGGTGAGCAGAGACAGGAGCCACCAATGCGTGGAGGGCGCACGCCTCCTCGGCGGCCAGTTGACCCGCTTCCTGCGGCACCAGCCCGGCGGCGGGCGTGGCCTTGGCGCCGCGTCCCGCCAGCTCTTCGAAGCTGCGCAAGGAGCGCCCCAGCTCCTGCTGGGCCAGAGCCGCTGGCGTCCGCGCTGCGGCCGGATCCAGCAAGAACGCCGCCAGCTCGAGGTCGAAGCCGGGCAGCGGGAGGGGACAGCCCGCTTCGGCAAAGAAGGTCTGCACGCGCTTGCTGTTGCGGGCTGCCCAGGGGCGTTCGGTGCGCTGGGGGCGGGCCACGAAGGCCTCGATCGCCTGCGGGGCGTCGCCCCAGGCGAGGGAGTCCGCAGCGCTTTCGTGGCCCAGGGGCAGGTAGGCCGCGGCATCCGCATCGACGGCCAGGGCCAGGCCCGCTGTACCCTGCACCAGGCCTCCGCTCGGGGGGTCTTCCAGCAGCGCCAGGGCGAGGCCTTCCGCGTGCGCGTGGCGCTCCAGCCAGGCGCAGAGCGCCGCGGAATCCTCGAGCAGGCTGCAGCGCACCACGGCCGCCGGTGCGGGGGTCGGCGCAACGGCTTCCAGCTCGCCCAGAAGGCGCGTGAACTCCAGCCTGCGGTACAGGGCGGCCAGGGCCTCGGTGTCGGGCGTCGGTGCGCCGAGCAGGGTCGGGTCCAGGGGCAGCGGCACATCCACTCGCAGGGTGGCGAGCTGCTTCGAGAGCCGCGCGTTCGCCTCCTGCGCGATCAGGCCCTCTCGCGCACGCTTGGCCTTTACCTGGGCGGCGTGTTCGAGGAGCGTCTCCAGGTCCCCCCACTCGTCGATCAGTTTGGCCGCGCCCTTCTCGCCGATCCCCTTCACGCCCGGCAGGTTGTCGCTCGGATCCCCGACCAGGGCGCGCACATCGAGGAGCTTCTCGGGACCCACTCCGAAGCGGGCCATGACCTCCGCGGGGCCCACGCGGCGGCCCTTCATCGTGTCCAGGAGCACGACGCGCTCCCCCACCAGCTGCATCAGGTCCTTGTCCGTGGAGACGATCACGGCTTCCCACGGCTCGGGAAGCGTATGCACCAGCGTGGCGATGACGTCGTCGGCCTCGAAGCCTGGCACCTCGAGTAGCGTCAGACCGAGGGCGGAGAGAAGCTCGCGGGCCACCGGGATCTGCGCGCTCAGATCCTCCGGCTGGGCATCGCGGGTTGCCTTGTAGGCCGGGTAGAGCGCATTGCGGAAGGAGCCGCCCTTGGGATCCATGGCCACGGCGACGGCGTTCGGTGCCTCCTCGCGAAGCACCTTGTGCAGCATGTTCGCGAAGCCGTAGACCGCATGGGTTGGAAAGCCTTCCGCGTTGCGCAGCGGCGGGACCCCGAAGAAGGCGCGGTACAGGGCATTGGTGGCATCGACGACGACGAGCTTGGGCACGGCAGGGACGGTAGCCTAAGGGGCATGGGCACTCCGCCGGCCCGCCCGACGCGGGCCCTCCCCTTCCGGCCGCGCTTCACGATCATGCTGTTGTGGCTGGTGTTCTTCTATTTCCTCTTCGCCCTGCTGCTGGGGCTGCCGAGCCTGCTGGAGGCCGTGCGCACACTTCCGCCCGGGGGCCACAGTGCCTCGCCGGAAGACCTTGCCCGGGCCGCGGCGATCATGCGCCGCGTCCTCGCCGGCAAGCTTCCCCTCTGCCTCGGCGCCTCGGTGGTGGTGGTCGGGCTGCTCTCCTGGCGGGGAGCCTTGCCCGGGGCGGGCGAGGCGCCCCGGCAGGCCCCGCGCCACCCGCCGCGCTAGGGCGCGGCGCTAGCTCGCCGCGCCGCTGCCCACCTCGCGGCGCAGGCCTCGCAGGAAGAGCTCGACCATGTCGTCGAAGACCCGCTGCAGGTCCCCGCCGCGCAGCTCGCGACGCGGCGCCACGTGCTCGGTCTGGATGAGCCCATTGGCGACGGTCCACAGGATGTTCGCGACCTCCCACGCGTCACAGGGAGCAAAGCTGCCCTGGTCCACCCCGCGCTGGATGGCGTCTGCCAGCACCTGGAGACAGTTCTGCCAGAGCTTCTTCACGTCCTCCACCAGGGACGCGGGCAGGCCGCCGATCACCCCCTGGTTCTCGAGGGCCCAGAAGATGTGGAAGTACTCGCGATTGCGAGTCCAGTGGCCGTAGTAGAAGCGGCCGAGTGCACGGATCTGGTCTTCGGGGGAGCCCCGGACCTCCGCCGCCTCGCGCAGCCGCTTCTCGAAGACCTGCCCGTTGTCCGCCAGCACGGCGACGTAGAGGTCGGCCTTGCTCTCGAAGTAACGGTACAACGTCCCCTTCGCGACGCCGGCAAGCTGCGCGACTTCGTCCATGTTTGCGGCCATGAAGCCGTCCCGAAAGAAGACCTCGCGCGCGGATTCCAGGATCCGGGAGCGCTGCAGCGCCTTCTTCTCGGCTCGGCGCGGCCGTGCTGTCTCAGACCTCGTCACTGCCCTCATAGCGATACGGGGCAAAGAGATCGGTGTTGAGATAGCGCTCGCCGAAGCTCGGGATGATCGCCACGATGGTCTTGCCCGCGTTGCCTTCATGGCCGGCATACTTGATGGCGGCCGAAACCGCGGCGCCCGAGGAGATCCCGCAGAGGATGCCCTCTTCCTTGGCCAGGCGTCTCGCCATCTCGAAGGCCTCGTCATTGCCCACGGTGATCACTTCGTCCACGAGGTCGCGCTCGAGTACGTCCGGGATGAAGCCGGCACCAATGCCCTGGATCTTGTGCGGGCCCGGAGAGCCTCCCGAGAGCACGGGGCTTCCCTCGGGCTCGACCGCCACGGCGGTAAAGGCCGGCTTGCGCTGCTTCAGCGCCTTGGCCACGACGGTGATGGTGCCGCCAGTGCCCACGCCGGAGATGAGCGTGTCCACCGTCCCATCCGTGTCGTTCCAGATCTCCTCTGCGGTGGTCTTGCGATGGATCTCCGGGTTTGCCGGGTTCATGAACTGCTGGGGGACGAAGGAATTCTCGAGCTCACCCGCCAGCTCGTTGGCCTTGTCGATGGCGCCGCGCATGCCCTTGGCGCCTTCCGTCAGCACCAGCTTCGCGCCGAAGGCACGCAGGGTAATACGCCGCTCCGGACTCATGCTGTCCGGCATCACCAGCACGCACTCGTAGCCCTTGACCGCCGCCACGAAGGCCAGGGCGATGCCGGTGTTCCCGCTCGTGGGCTCCACGATCACGCTCTTGCCGGGCGTGATGGCGCCCTCTCGCTCGGCGGCTTCGATCATCGCCAGACCGATCCGGTCCTTGACACTGGCCGCGGGGTTCTGGCTCTCGAGCTTCGCGAGGATCGTGGCATCGATGCCCTCGGTCACCCGGTTCAGGCGGACCAGCGGCGTGCGCCCGATCAGCTCGGTCATGTTGCTCGCAACGTTCATGGACTCCTCCGTTTCCTCCCCCCGGGAGGCTCCCAGCTTACGCGAGCCGCTGCAGGCTGTCATCCGAAGAGCGCGTCGACCAGCACGGTGGCGTAGCTCCCAGGCGGCAGGCTGAAATGCAGCCGGACGGCGTCCGCCGCCTCGGGCGAGGCCGACACCTCCTGCGGCTGCACCCGCGCCGGGCGCCTGGCACCGCGCAGGCGGATCCCTCTCGGCGGAGTCAGCGGTTGGGGGATGCCGCAGCGACGCAGCAGCGCCTGCTCCCGCTCGAGGGCCGCGCCAATCGCAGGTAGGGTGCGCGTTCCGACGATCGGCCCCGCGGCGCTGATCTCGAAGCGGGCGGCTCGCGGCGCGTCGGCGGCGGCGTCCTCCACCACGAAGCAGGCCCCGGACGCGTGGATCCAGGCCACCTCGCCCTCCACCACCGTATCGAGGGCCTCCTGCCGCTCCTCCAGCCAGCAGTTGAAGACCTCCGCCTGCAAGGCCGAGAGCCAGAAGCGCGCCGCCCGCCGGTCGCGGCCGGGCACTTCGCCAGCCAAGAGCCGCCGGCCGCGCAGGGCATTGTCCCCGTCCCGCCCGAAGCGCTGGGGCCCGAAGCGGTTCGGCATCCCGCGGGCCACCAGCCCCTGCATGCGGAGCTCGGCCTGCGCCACCTGCGTGCCACTGAGATCGCGCACCACCAGCTCGAAGCGGTTCTCGCGAAGCTGCCCCGTGCGCAGCTTGTGGCCGTGCGGCAGCGCCTCCAGCACCCGGACGCCGGGAATCTCGGCGGCCAGCGCCTGCCGTGGATCCAGTCCAGGCACGGAGAGCCATTGCCGCGCCACCGCCACCCGGTCCTTGCGCCCCGCGTAGCCGACGTCCCGCGCCCGCACCCCCGCGAGCCGCGCCAGGGCCCGCGCCACCTCCTCGGTGGTCCGCAGGCGCTTTTCCACGCGCACGAAGGTGTGGCCTCCTTCGCCGCTCGGAGGGTAGAGCGGGATCTCGTCCACCACGAAGTCCTCGGGGGTGGCGGCCAAGCGCATGACGTGGTTGTAGCGAAGCACGAGAGACTTCGCGGACAGACCTCTGAGAGTGGGCCCCGCCTCCCGATCGGCTGCGGATGGAGCCGCGGCGGCTCTTGCCCGGCGCCGCGCGGCGAAGCTCAGCGGGGGGGGAGCTTGAGACGCGACCTGGCGCCACCCACACTGCGGGGCTGCGGGGCGCCGGCCAGCCTACCGGGGGATTCGTCGGATCGTGGAATGCTTTCTCGGGCGTGACCGTGTACAGCACGCCGGCTCCAAGCAAAGCGCCAAGGGTGACGACCGAACGGAACGGGTGACGTCTGCTCGTGACTTCTCCCTAACGCCGAATCGGCGGAGCCGGGACAGGCATCGTTCTCAGCTGCATGCGAGCCTTCTTCTTACAGTGGTAGGTACCGGGCACGCTGCTCTTGACGGGAAGAGGACACTGGAGCAGGTAGTACACGGACACCTTGCCACTGCCGTACCGGCATGTCACGGCTTCCTTCTGGAATGGCGCCGAACTCTGCAACGGCAGCGTCACCGTCTTCTTCCCGTTGGGCGCAGAGACCTTGGCAAGATCCAACTGTGAGAGATCCAGCTCCACGCGCACCGATACCGCCGGGGCGCAGTGCCGATCGCCGGCAGCCTTCAGCGCCGGCGGCGGCCCGGGCAGGGGCGTGTCATGGATCGGAGCCGTCGGGTCGAGGTCGGAGATTCCGCCGGCCCGCGCCGCGCTGAGCGGTAGCATCCCGCCGAGTACGATCCAGGAGGCCAAGAGCCACGTGGCGCGTCGCAGCATCGCAAGCATGGCAATCTCCCTCTTTTACCG
>Ga0114931_10011044_pt1 | contig 10703 bp, 12 predicted proteins | sample 2SBtaG_FD_89579 | JGI IMG/M metagenome (GOLD analysis project Ga0114931, IMG submission 89579) | Deep subsurface microbial communities from Kolumbo volcano to uncover new lineages of life (NeLLi) - 2SBTROV14_V59a metaG | ecosystem: Environmental > Aquatic > Marine > Volcanic | place: Kolumbo...
CTCTTCAGAAACAATAGGTGAAGGGGTTTCTTCAACAAGTTTTTGGTGCCTTCTTTGAATAGAGCAATCCCTTTCGGATAAGTGACAGGCCCGGCCTTTATGGTCGCCAACAATTTGAATCTCTATATGGCGAGGTTCTTCGATAAATTTTTCCAAATAGAGTGCATCATTGCCAAAAGCAGCCCCTGATTCCATTCGGGCATCATCCCAGGCTTTCTGAAACTCTGACTCTTTGCGCACAATTCGCATGCCACGGCCACCGCCTCCGGCAGTAGCTTTTAATATAACAGGATATTTGATTTTTTTGGCAATTTTCTTTCCTTCTTCTACAGAATCAATCAAGCCGTCAGAGCCAGGTATGGTAGGTACACCCGCTTTTTTCATAGTTTCTTTGGCGTTGGCCTTATCGCCCATCCCATTGATCATTTTTGCAGTTGCGCCAATAAATTTTATATTATATTCAGCACAAATTTGTGAAAACTCAGCATTTTCAGCTAAAAAACCATATCCCGGATGGATGGCATCAGCATTGGTGATTTCTGCAGCCGCCAAAATTCGAGGAATATTGAGATAAGACTCGGTACTCTGAGGACCTCCAATACAGATGGCCTCATCAGCAAATTTTACATGGAGGCTTTCTTTATCAGCAGTAGAATATACTGCCACAGATTTAACCCCCATTTCCTTACAACTTCTGATTATGCGCAAGGCTATTTCGCCCCTATTGGCTATAAGAATTTTCTTAAACACAGCTACAGGGGTTATGAAGGATCAACTAAGAATAAAGGCTGATCGTATTCCACCGGAGTGGCATTATCAACCAAAACTTTTACTATTTTACCGCTTACTTCTGCCTCAATTTCATTGAAGAGCTTCATAGCCTCAATAATACATACTGTTTGGCCAACGCTGATGGTATCACCTACATTAACAAAAGCATCTGATTCAGGGTTGGCCGCCCTGTAGAATGTGCCAATCATGGGTGATTTTACCTCTAAATAACCTGCAGTTGACGATTCAGTAACAGGCTCTGTACTAACCGGCACCACTGGTGCCGGTGCTGCTACCGGAACAGCGGCCGCTGTAACCGGTGCGGCTCCAGTTTCAATCACCTGGGTTATTTTTCGATCTCTCTTAACAGAAAGCTTTAATTCCTCTGTTTCAATATTAACTTCATTTAGACCTGTATTGGCGATAAAATCAATAAGATCCCTTATTTCTTTAGTCTTCATATTGGTGGTTTTCTTATTTGACGCGCTCTCCATAACTGCGTGTTCTAGTATCTACTTTAATAATTTCATCCTGGTTAATAAACAAAGGTACCTGAATCTCAGCTCCCGTTTCCAGGGTGGCTGTTTTTGTGGCATTGGTAGCTGTATCACCCTTAACTCCAGGCTCGGTATAGGTAATTTGCAACTCAACAAATGGCGGCAAATCACATGTTAAGGGTTTCTCCGTTTCTGCGTGGTACAGTACCTCAACCTCCTGTCCATCCTTAAGCAGGTCAGCTGAACTAATGATATCTTCCGGTAATGCTACCTGTTCAAAAGTGTTGCTATCCATGAAATGATAGCCTATATCATCCTTATATAAAAACTGATACGGCCTTCGCTCAATTCGAGCTGTAGTAATTTTATGACCAGAGGTAAAGGTATTTTCTATCACTTTACCTGTTTCAACATTCTTTAGTTTTGTCCTTACAAATGCCGGTCCTTTCCCAGGCTTCACATGCTGAAAATCAACAATCATATAGAGACCATTATTGAATTCTAAGCACAAACCATTTTTAATATCTGCTGTTGTTGCCATAATTAGATCGGAAAATTACAACTCTTAAAGTTAATTTAAAACTATCTATTTAGGATCATATGCCCATTTAACATAAATAGCACCCCAGGTAAAGCCTCCACCAAAAGCAGCTAATACCAGATTGTCGCCTTTTTTAAGTTGGTTTTCATAATCCCAAAGTAAAGTTGGTATGGTGGCTGATGTGGTATTGCCATAACGTTCAATATTCATCATTACCTTATCATCGGTTAAACCCATGCGGTTACTCGTTGCATCCACAATTCGTTTATTTGCCTGATGAGGCACCAACCAGGCCACATCATCACTGCTTAGGTTATTTCGCTTCATTATTTTTTCGGCATAGTCAGCCATATTTACTACGGCAAACTTAAAAACTGTTTTACCATCCTGATATACATAGTGTTCGCGATTTTCAACAGTTTCGTGTGTTGCCGGGTATTTGCTACCCCCTGCTTTCATACGCAAATAATCAACCCCTTTACCATCACTTTTGTGAATAAAATCAATAATACCTAAGGGTTCTGTTGTTGGTTCCAGCATCACCGCTCCTGCTGCATCACCAAAAATAATACAAGTGGTTCTGTCAGTATAATCAATTATCGAAGACATTTTATCGGCCCCCACTACAATCACTTTTTTATACCTGCCGGATTCTATAAAAGTAGCTCCGGTTGAAAGGGCATATATAAAACCAGAACAAGCAGCACCAATATCATAATTAAAAGCGTTAACGCAATTGGTTTTAGCCGCAATAAGGTTGGCCGTTGCCGGAAAAACATGATCAGGAGTAACGGTGGCACAAATAATTAAATCTACCTCTTCGGGTTTGGTATTGGTTTTGGCTAACAGCTCATTCACAGCTATCATAGCCATATCGGATGTTCCTTTACCTTCGCCTTTCAGAATTCTCCTTTCTTTAACGCCTGTTCTGGTGGTAATCCACTCATCATTGGTATCTACCATGGTAGATAATTCTTCATTGGTAAGAACATAATCGGGCACATAACCTCCTACCCCAGTAATAGCTGCATGAATTTTATTCATAATTTCTTAGGTTAAGCCAATAGGCTATCTTTAATTTTTTCATTAATTTTTGACTCTGCCATATGATATGATTGCAGAACCATACTTTTTACCGCATGTTTATCAGAAACACCATGGCCAATAGTTACATTACCATTAATTCCTAAAATAGGGCTGCCGCCAATTCTTTTATAATCCATTTGATCAAAGAATGGATCTTTGAAATTTCTTTCTTGTAGCATTGAATAAATAGACTCGGCAAATTTTAGTAGAACATTGCCTGTAAATCCATCACAAACCACTACATCGGCCTTTTCATTGAATATATCCCGGCCTTCTAAGTTGCCAATAAAGTTTATCTTAGTACTTATTTTTAATAATTGGTACGCAGCCTGGGTCAGTAAGGTGCCTTTCTGCTCTTCCTCACCCAGGTTTATCAGCCCAACCTTCGGATTTTCGATCTTAAGCACATACTTGGCATAAATCGAGGCTAATTCAGCAAATTGCACAAGTACGTCAGGCTTGCAATCAGCGTTAGCACCAACATCCATCATAATGCCATACCCTCCTTTTTCTTTAGGTATTAACCCTGCCAAACCCGGACGAATAATCCCTTCAATAGCTTTAATCGAAAATAAAGCCCCAACATGCATGGCCCCTGTATTACCACAACTGCTAAAGGCTTCAACTTCCTTATTTTTTAGTAATTGATACCCTACCGGGATCGATGCTTCCGGGTACCTGGTTAAAGCTTTGGTTGGGTGAACCCCCATAGGAATGCTATCTGATGCGTGGTGAATTTCTATCCTGGGATCGCTTATGGCCGCTTCATGGCAAGCTTTCTTAAGGATAGGTTCATCACCAACCAATACTATTATAGCATCTGAAGGAAGCTCTGCAAGCGCTAGCTTTACTCCTTCGACATTAGGCATAGGGGCAAAGTCCCCACCCATTGCATCAATAGCAATTTTCATGCTATTATACCGCTAATTCTTTCTCTATTGCCGGTTTCCCTTTATAATACCCACACTCAGAACAAACCCTGTGCATTAATACCGGAGCGCCACAATTTGAACATTCCATGAAAGTAGCAGCAACAGCTTTGTAATGAGTCCTACGCTTGTCTCTACGTTGTTTAGAAATTTTTCTCTTAGGATGTGCCATTATTAGTTTCTTTTAATTTTTTTAAATCGTTCCATCTTGGGTCGATATCATCATTCGAAGAACTCTTTTCATCATCTGCTGAAGAAAAAACTAGTTCTTCCGCATCTTTACCTTGAAAACGTGGATGTAATTTTTTCATCGGTAAAGCCAATATTATAAACTCATACACAAATTGCCCAACATCAATTTTCTGAGTATTTGCCGGCACCATTAGTAGCTCCTCACTTAATTCTTCCCAATGATCACCATATTTAATCCGTAAGCAATTTGATTCCTTAACCGGATAATAAAATTTATCCAGACTTCTATCACAAACAAGTTCCACCTTACAATCAATAGAAAAAGTAAATGTGAGCAATGCAGGTGTACGATCTAGTTCTACCTTAACAGTACCACCACCTTTTTTAATTACACTATCTTCAAATAATTCAAAGTACGAATCATTAATATCGAACTCAAATGAGTGCTTACCGTTTGCAAGCTTAAATATATCGATATCAAATATACCTTTTCCCACTACCCAATTTTTTATCAAGTCCGCAAAGGTAAAATTATTTTATAGAATTTACTTAAAAGTTGCCCTATAAATCTTACGTACTTCCAAGATAAATTACATCTAATCAAGAGAATATAGTATCTAATCTAAATCAAGGCCAGAATCTGCCCTGTTTTTAATGATATCAACTAAATAAAATAAGGCATTTCGAAATGAACTTTCAGAAGCAATGCCTTTACCGGCAATATCATAACCTGTACCATGATCGGGAGATGTGCGCACAATGGATAGATTAGCAGTAAAATTCACCCCCTCTCCAAAGGCTAAACTCTTAAATGGTATTAGTCCTTGGTCATGATACATAGCCAAAATACCATCATATTTTTTGTAGGAACTACTGCCAAAAAAACCATCGGCCGGGAAAGGGCCAAAAACCAATTCTCCTTTTTCTTTGAGCTGTTTGATAAGCGGTATGATAACTTCTTTTTCTTCTGCACCCAATAATCCTCCCTCCCCCGCATGCGGGTTTAATCCAAGTACAGCTATTTTCGGTTTTTCAATACCAAAATCATATTTTAACGACTTTTTCATGGCCGACAAGGTAGTTGTTAAGTGTTCACTGGTTATTAATAAAGGTACATCTTTTAACGGCACGTGACCTGTAGCCACGGCAATACGTAACTTTTCAGCTACCATAAACATTAGCGGGGAGCCATTAAATTTATTGCCAAAAAATTCAGTATGACCAGGAAAATTAAATTCATCAGTCTGGATAGTAGCCTTATTAATAGGTGCTGTGACTATCCCTTCAACCAAACCATTCTGCAGGTATTCTACAGATTTTTTAAGCGACAACAGGGCTTTTTCACCAGCTTCTTTGCTGGCTTTGCCCAAATTTATCTCGGCAGCCTCCTGCCAACACTCTACAATATTAACCCGCTTAGGATTAGGCTCTTGTCCTTCATTTAAATGGTAAACTGAAAAATCATCGATTTTCAATTGTTTTCGATAATAAGATACAGTTTTTGATGAGCCAAAGATAATGGGTGTCAGATGGTTTAATATTCTTTGGTCTGAGAGCGTTTTAATCACAATTTCAGGCCCAATACCATTAATATCTCCCAGGGTAATCGCTACTTTCGGCTTGTTTTTCTTTGCCATATTAAATAATAATCACTAATTCAGGCCTCAAATCTAATCATTTGAATATATTTAATAACTTTTGTTAAAACTAAACATCAATGACCGGGGTAAGACCAAAAAAGTATTTAGGACAGCATTTTCTTCACGACAAGGAAATAGCCCGTAAAATTGTCTCAAGCCTGGAAGCAAAGCAATGTAAAAATATTCTTGAAATAGGACCTGGTACCGGTGTGTTAACCGATTTGCTCATTACCCGTCAAGAAAAAGACCTTTGGCTAATTGATATAGACCAGGAATCTATTCGTTATTTGGAGGAGAAGTATCCAGATCATAACACCAACATTATTCATGGAGATTTCTTAAAAATCAACCTGAAAACTTTATTTAATGGCGATTTTTCCATCATTGGCAATCTTCCTTATAATATTTCTTCCCAGATATTTTTTCGTGTATTGGAATTAAGAGACTGTGTACCGGAAATGGTTTGTATGATTCAAAAAGAAGTTGCGGATAGAATTGTGAGCCCTCCGGGTAATAAAACCTATGGTATTTTAAGTGTACTATTGCAAGCTTTTTATGATATTATCTATTTATCCACGGTGAAACCAGGTGCTTTTCACCCCCCACCTAAGGTGAACTCTGCCGTTATAAAACTTACCAGAAATGGTACCCAACAATTAGCCTGTGATGAGTCATTGTTTTTTAGGGTTGTAAAACAAGGTTTCCAAAACCGCAGAAAGACCTTGCGCAACGCTCTAAAACCTATAAATTTGCCAGAGCAAATAAAACAGCACCCTATGCTCAGCCTCAGAGCTGAACAATTGAGTGTTGCTGATTTTGTGTCTTTAACTTCAAAAATTGAAGCCTTGTGGATGAGCGAATGACATTCGAACTATCTAAAGAGTTTGCCGATTTATTACAAAAAGCGGTAGATGAGAAGGATAGTGAATTCATTAAATCTACTCTTGATGGAGTAAATCCTGCGGATATCACAGAGACACTAGAAGAATTCTCTTCGGAAGACTCTCGCTATGTGCTAAGCATACTGGCTATAGAAACCCGTGCAGAAATTATTAGTAACCTTGATGAGGACACGCTTAAACGGTTTTTAAAAATTTATTCTCCGGAAGAAATTGCTGGCTTTATTGAGGTAATGGATTCTGATGATGCGGTTGATATTCTTAATGAACTAGGTAACGAATTAGCCGAAAAGATTATCGACTCTTTAAGCAACCAGGAAAAGATAGATCATATTCTTGACCTTATGCGCTACGATGAAGACGTGGCGGGCGGCTTAATGGCCAAGGAGTTGATTAAGGCCAACGTTAACTGGACCATTGAGCAAACTATTGAGGAGATCAGGCACCAAGGCGAAAAGGTTACCCAGATATATGCTGTTTATGTGGTAGATAATTACAATACCTTACTTGGAAAAGTTTCCTTGCGAAAAATCCTATTGGCCAGGGATGGCACCAAAATTAAAGATATTTACGATGAGGAAGTGATATCCGTCTATACAAATATAAAGGATGAAGAAGTAGTGTCTTTAATGAAAAAATACGACCTGGATGCCATCCCAGTAGTGAACCTAAGAGGTAAACTCATGGGTAGAATCACTATTGATGACGTGGTAGATGTAATGAGTGAACAGGCTGAAGAAGAACGTCAGTTGATGGCAGGTATTTCGGAAGATGTAGAGGAAGACGATAACATCTGGCTACTAACACGTGCCCGTATACCCTGGCTCGTTATTGGTTTAACAGGTAGTTTTTTGGGTGCTGAAGTGATTAAACAATTTGAAGGTCAAATAGCCGTAGTGCCTATTTTAGCATCGTTTATACCCCTAATTACTGCCACCGGAGGCAACGTGGCTATCCAATCATCTTCTATGATCGTTCAATCTTTAGCCACTAAATCTGTTTTCCAGGATTCCTACTTAAAACGTTTATCTAAGGTAGTTGCTGTGGCGATTTTAAATGGGTTATTATTGGCAGCACTTGCCTTTACCCTCAGCTATTTTCTTCGCCACGATCTACAAGTTTCTGTCGTAGTAGCTGCACTCTCTATGGTAGTTTTATTGGCTTCCTTATCAGGTACTGTCACCCCTATTCTATTAGACAGGTTTGGTATAAATCCGGCAGCAGCTTCGGGTCCTTTTATTACCACGGCTAATGATTTACTTGGGCTGGCGGTATATTTCTTAGTTGCTTACTATTTGCTTTAATCTAATGCAAAATGTCGTGCCGAATTCTGATCGTTGATAAGCTCCATGATAGCATTACCCCAATGCTAAAAGGGATAAATGTAGATTTTGACTACCTGCCGGAAATCACCAGAAGTGAAATCAAATACCTCTTACCAAAGTATGATGGATTGATCATCCGCAGCAAAACCAAAGTAGATAGAGACCTAATTAAAAATGCCAAACTTAAATTCGTGGCAAGAGCAGGGGCAGGAATAGACAACCTGGATACTTCAGTACTGGCAAAGCACGGGGTCGCCATTATAAATGCTCCCGAAGGCAACCGGGATGCTGTTGGGGAACATACCATTGGCTTAATCCTTAACCTTTTACATAACCTAACCAAGAGTCATAATCAGATAACAGAAAATAACTGGGATCGAGAAGGGAATAGAGGTTGGGAGTTGGCTAGTTTAACGGTTGGCATTTTCGGGTATGGCAATACAGGTACTGCGGTAGCTAAAAAATTATCAGGGTTTGGGTGTAATGTCATTGCTTATGATAAATATCTTGAGGTAAATCCTGGGAATGATGTGGAAATGGTAGACCTTGATACATTTTTTAAGAGAACAAATATACTGAGTTTACATATCCCTCTCACCGAAGAAACTGATGGCCTGGTAAACATTGGTTTTTTGAATAAATTTTATCATAATCTTATTTTTATGAATACTTCAAGAGGAGAGATCGCTCCATTAAATGAGTTAAAGAAAGCCATAAAGACTAGAAAAATTAGAATGGCAGGATTGGATGTTCTGGAAAATGAGAATATTCCTAGCATGAATGAACAACAATATGCTGATTTCTGTTGGTTAAAAGAATCCGGAAAAGTACTATTTACCCCTCATGTTGCCGGCTGGACAATGGAAAGTTACCAAAGAATAAATGAAGTATTAGTAGATAAAATTGCGGCATTTGTAGAAAACACCAGAAATTAAATTAAGTTACTTAACTTAGTCCGCTTAGTTTATGAACAGAATTAAAACCCTATTTGGCAAGGTCATCCAGCATCCTATACGGAGTGCCTTTGCTGTATTGATTTTAGTTTCGATAATTGTTATTGGTTTGAGTCTGCCTTTATACCTTCGGCAGTTTGATGAAATGTACCTTAATGTACTTGCAGAAGCACATGGGATGATCTTTGATATTTTAGTGATTGGTATTTTATTATTCTGGTTGCGTGATCAAGGGGATAAAAAACAACGTATTCATCAGTATATTGATGAGATTGATGACTTTAGGTTATGGGAATCTGAAGAAGCGGCTTTTAGAAATGTTGGAAATATTAAACGATTGAATCGACATGGTGTTACTAAAATTGATTTGGTGGGTACTTACTTAGTGAAAACAAATCTTTCAAAAGTGAATTTATTTGAGGCCAATTTAAATACCGCTAACATCGCCAATTCGGTTCTCATTGAAGCTAACCTTGAAGGTGCCAGGCTAAATCAAACAAATTTTGAAAACGCCAATCTCAATCAGGCAAATTTAAAAAATACTTTCGCCAGTGGAGCTATTTTTAAAGATGCTTTTCTTATCAAAGCCAACTTTGAAGGTGCATTTTTGATTAAAACTAATTTTAAAAATGGTTATTTAATGGAAGCCAATTTGAGTAATTGTGCTCTTGCGGAAACTAATTTTGAAGACACCAACCTTTATAAAGCTGATTTTAGAGGTGCTGAAGGACTCACCCTGGAACAACTATCGAAAGCCAAATCACTTTATTTGGCTAATTTTGATCCAGAACTGCATGATTTATTATCAAAAGAAATTCCTGACCTTATTGGCTAAGCAAATAAAATAATTGTTTGAATTAGCAATAAAACAATTATTTTTGCAGCGCAATCAAACATGAATAGCAATAGCAAAACCATATCGCATAAAATTTTAGCATAAGAAATTATTGTATATACATAATAGCGGTTTCCCTACTAGAGGCCGTTATTTTATTTTATTGAATAATATGAGTGAATTATCATACTATACGGAAGAAGGGCTTAACAAACTTAAGGAGGAGTTAAACGAATTAAAGACAAAAGGTAGGGCTGATATGGCCAAACAAATAGCGGAGGCTCGGGATAAAGGAGATTTAAGTGAAAATGCCGAATACGATGCTGCCAAAGATGCCCAAGGTCACCTGGAAGCCAAAATTGCTAAACTGGAGAATGCCGTGGGCAATGCCAGGGTTATTGATGAATCAAACATTGATACCAGTAAGGTTTCTATACTTTCAAAAGTAAAAATCAAAAATATTAATATGGGGGCTACCGTAACATATACCTTGGTGGCAGAAGAAGAAGCAGATCTGAAATTGGGTAAAATATCAGTAAAATCACCTATTGGCAAAGGTTTATTGGGTAAAGAAGTTGGTGACAAAGCCGAAATAACAACCCCCGGTGGTAAAATATCATTTGAAATTCTTCACATCAGTATCTAGAAATCATGGCTTCTATATTTACTAAAATTGTTAATCGAGAGATCCCAGCACATATTGTGGCTGAAGATGATGATCATTTGGCTTTTTTAGACATAAACCCATTGGTTATGGGTCATTGCCTGGTTATTCCTAAGCAAGAAATCGATTATATTTATGACCTTTCAGACGAACAGATTACTAAAATCAATCTCTTTGCCAAAAGGGTAGCTAAAGCCATAAAAGCAACCGTACCTTGCAACCGTATAGGCATTGCCGTTATCGGACTGGAAGTTCCACATGCACATATCCACCTTATCCCAATTAATAGTATGGATGACATGAATTTTAGCCGGCCTAAACTCAGCCCACCTCAAGATGAATTAGCGGATATGGCGGCACAAATCAAGACC
>Ga0114931_10011045_pt1 | contig 10703 bp, 11 predicted proteins | sample 2SBtaG_FD_89579 | JGI IMG/M metagenome (GOLD analysis project Ga0114931, IMG submission 89579) | Deep subsurface microbial communities from Kolumbo volcano to uncover new lineages of life (NeLLi) - 2SBTROV14_V59a metaG | ecosystem: Environmental > Aquatic > Marine > Volcanic | place: Kolumbo...
CAGATAGCAATAATCTATTTTTATTTTCGTCTCATGAATCATTCGGTCATTGCAGGCAAGGGCACGCGGTTGGAAACTGCTGGTAAAGGGCAAAATTACCTGCGTATTGAGCTTGCCCGCTTTCCCGCGTTTGAAAAGAAAAGGCGCGGACCGTGAAGATCGAATAGCTTTGATTTTGGCGCTAAGCGGCACTATAGGCAAGGATGTCTCGCATTGTTTTGCCGTCGATATTGCCCCCGCTAATAATAACTCCGATGCGTCCGGTTAGATCGACGCTTCCACTCAAGAGCGCTGCTACGCCCAGCGCCCCCGATGGTTCTACGACAAGCTTCATCCGGTAGAACAAAAATTGCACGGCCTCAATAATAGCACTCTCGCTCACCGTTTGCATATCGTTTACGAATTCGAGGATGAGCGGAAATGTGAGTTTGCCAAGGGACGGCGTCCGGGTGCCGTCCGCTATGGTTGGCGGATTGGTCACCGTATGCAGGATTTTGGTGCGAAAGGACTTTGTCGCATCATCGGCGAGCTCCGGTTCGATGCCGATGACCCGGCAGGTTGGACGGATATGTCTGGCTACGACCGCGGAACCACTCAAGAGACCGCCGCCCCCGCACGGCGTCAAGAGAGCATCCAGCTCTTTGACTTCCTCAAGAAATTCCATCGCCGCGGTTCCCTGTCCCGCGATGACGTGTTCATAATCGTAGGGCGGGATGAGTGTGTAATGGTTTTCCTGAATCAATTTTTGGGCGAGATCTTCGCGCGTCAATCGTTCGCGATCATAATCGATGACCCTGGCACCGTAACCCGCGGTTGCGGCCCGTTTCGTCGCCGGTGCATCGTTGGGCATAATGACGGTCGTGGCTACCCCGAGAAGACGGCCAGCCAGGGCGGTGGCCTGCCCGTGATTGCCGGAGGAGAACGTTAAGACGCCATGTTCTTTTTGCTCATCCGTCAATCGTGAAATTGAATTAAATGCGCCGCGAAATTTAAAGGCACCGACGCGCTGAAAATTTTCGCATTTCAGGAAGACTTCGGCACCAACTCTCTCATTCAGGGTCCTGGAGGTCATGACGGGCGTCTTCAGTGCGTGGCCCTGAAGGGTCCTTCGGGCAGTTTTGATTTGTTCAAACATGGCAGGGTGTCCCGTTATCGAGCATTTTTTCGTGAGTTGAAAGATAGCAAAGATGGGAGAGTTTTGCAACCCATCGCAAAACTTACGGTTGGAAGTGATTCGGCGCCTTCATACTGTTGCTCAATCTGATTTTTCCGAACAAATTACGGATCACGAAATCTGTCAACCCGAAAAGGTTCGAGTGAAATCGACGGCCTGCCTGAAAGGATCAGTTCCGCGATAAGGCGCGCCGTGATGGGTGTTAGCAGGATGCCGTTGCGAAAATGACCTGTCGCCAGGATGAGGTTGCCAAATGTCGTTTTGCCTAGGATTGGCAAGTTGTCCCGGGTGTCGGGTCTGAGGCCGGCCCAGACACCCGTCACGGCTGCGGGGCTCAAGCGCGGAACAACCTCAATGGCCGCGGCGATGAGAGATTGGATGGCGGTTGCGGTCGTCTGCTTGTTAAACCCTACATTTTCCAGTGTGCTGCCGACCAATGTGCGGCCGTCGGGCCACGGGACGATGTAACAGCCGCTTGTGTGAATCAAACTTGACACACATCGGGTGTCAGCCTGTAATTGCACGATTTGACCCCGGATCGGCCGGATTGTTAAATTGAGATTTTCGCCGAGGAGGCCGGACCAGCTCCCGGCGGCGATTATGGTTGTACCTGCTACAATCGGGCCTTGCGTTGTTTCAACGCCAGTCACATTTTGCCCTTCAAATCTAAGGCCGATGACCGGGGTGTTGCACAACAATCGTGCACCATTGTTCTGGGCTGCCGTGGCCAGCGCCTTGACGAGTTCGCGGCTGTTCACAAAGGTGTCATCCGGGAAAAAAAGGCCCGACTGCACCTTTTCGGACAGCGCCGGCTGCCGTTCGCGCAGCTCCTTGAACGAAAGTTCCTCGACCGCTTTGCCGGCCGCCAGCGTGCGTTCCAGGAGACCGGCTAGTATTTTGGTCTCCTGGTAATCCAGCGCCACCGTGAGGCTGCCGCCGCCTTGAAAACCGATTCGCAGGCCCGAAAGCTCTTCTATTTCCAGAACAAATTGAGGGTAAAGGCCGTGACTCTTTTCCAACAAGCCCTTTAGTTCCGAAGGGGTGGCGTGAGCGGCCTCGGCATGCGGCGCGAGCATTCCGGCGGCGGCCCAGGATGCTTCTCTTCCAGGCCGCGCCCGGTCCACCAGGGTTACGGTCAATCCTTCACGCGATAATCTTTCGGCAATGGCACAACCAATGGCTCCCGCACCAACAACGGCCACGTCGCTTGTTTTAGACATGCTCTTTATTCTAAACCTTTTGTGAGGTTTCAACTTATTCAAACGAAGATAAAAAAACAATTGCAATTTATCTTGTTCAATGCAGCATTCGGTCACCTTAACAAATACAAATACTTGACCATGCCAAACCTTTTACTATATTTGCGTATACCTGAGGTAGCAACAGGCAATGTACCTAATATGGTTGGCATTTCATGAATTACTCTCAAGCACTTTCATTCACCTTCGACGATCCACAATGGGTTCGCAAAATTGCCATTGGGGGCTTGATTGCTTTTCTGAGCTTTTACTTCGGGCTGATCATTTTTTTGGGTTTCCTGCTCATCGGCTATTATCTTCAGGTTATTCGCAATGTCAGCCGCAATGAAGAAGTGCCGTTGCCGGACTGGTCGGACCTTGGGAAAATTTTTCTGGACGGCATCCTGGGTTCGATCATTTTGTTCGTCTACGTTGTACTCATCGGAGGGATTGGCGCCATCGCAATTGTCTATTTTGCCACACATCCCTACATTCATCAGGCGGAAATGGTGCTTGGAATCATATCAGTATCCCTGACGATGATCGTTGCCATCACTGTCTTGGGCAACCTGGCGCTCGTTCAATTTGCACTTACCGGAAATTTCGGCGCGGCTTTTAGTTTTTCTGTTTTGTCGGATGTGCTAAAGCGTCAGGGAGGGAATCTGTTCGCCATCACGGTTTTTTCGCTCATCTTGAATGGCATCTTGCTTTGCGTGGGACTCGGCATCTTTTCACCTTTCACAAATTTTTGGGGACTTGTGGTTCAGGCTCACCTGTTCGGCCAACTGGCGATGCATTGGCAGCCCGACATAGAGACAACGCAGTCCGTGTGATTTCAGATTGTCGGCAGCCCGGACGTTGTTGCTACGCAAGCACTCTTACGTTTTATCCCTTTCCGGCTTTTTCGACGCCTTTCCTAATATAGGCGGTGGGAATATGCTTATCATTTATCAAAGGGATTGGGGTTGCATGTTGAGGCCGCGGACATTACTTTCATTTTAGCCATGCCCCAAAACATCAAAATCTGGAAAATTTCTCTCCTCCTTCTGATTGGCCTGTTTGCCTTTCTCTATATTTTCTCCTCCACGGTAGCGGACGTTTATTCTCTCGTGCGCGATCCGGTTGCCGGCATCACAAATCGTTTCGATGAGGAACGCGGGGAGTCGATTATCGAACGAGTGGTGCCAAAAGGGCCCGCGGATATGGCTGGCATAGCTGAAGGGGACGTAGTGCTCGAGATAAATGGCCGGGTTATCCAATCTGAAATGGATCTGGAAGATCCCTATCCGGGCGTTCATGCTGGCGGAAAAGTGGAATTCAAAATCAGGCGGGATCACCGTACCCTATTAATCAATTTCGTAGCCGCGAGTAGGGGCCGGGTCTATACCAGGGCTCTCTTTCTGGGTGTCTTGCCTGGGATTATTTTTTCCTATAGCCTGTTAATCATTGGTTTGTTCGTTTTGCTAAAAAAAATTAACGACCGAACCGCCCACATTTTTTTTCTTATGGTTATCTTCTGGGCTCTGGCCATGTGGGGAACATTTCCTTATGGCTCGCAGACCTTAATAAAATTGCTGCCGGATTGGTTTGGTTGGGTGAGGCTTTTCTTTTTTCCCGTGGCCCTGGGACTGCTGCTCCATTTTACCCTCATCTTTCCGTTTGAGAAGGTATCCTACCGAAAACATCGAAAGCTCTATTATTTTATTGCTTACGGATCCGTCCTTTTGATCGTACCATTTGCCGGCGCCACGATTCAGCGGATTGACTGGAGCAACAAGATTCTGGACTATGGATGGGGCATTTGGTTTAGCGTCAATTTTTTCCTGGCCGTAACCATGCTCGGCCATTCTCGCGCCAAGGCGCCGACCCCACGCATGGCCGAGCAAGCCAAGCTTATTCTTCGGGGGACCACTTACGCCCTCGCCCTGCCCACCGGACTGTACTATCTTCCTTTAAACTTTGCGAATACGCGCCTGCCATATTCTGAGTTCCTGTTACTATTGATCGTATTTTGGCCCCTCACACTCGCCTACACCATTATCAAGCACCGATTCATGGATATCAACTTTATCATCAAGCGGGGGGTGGCATATGCTCTTGTGTCAGGCGTTGTCATCGCCGCCTACTTCGTCCTGGTCGTTGGTCTCGGCCGGGTCATATTACTCGCAACAGGCTCAACCAGCCAAATGTTTACTATCGTTGCGACCCTGGTCATTGCCATATTTTTCAACCCGATCAAGAATCAAATCCAGGAATTCGTAGAGCGCCGATTCTTTCCAAGCAAATACGTTTATCACGAGGCTGTCAGAGTTTTTAATCATAAGCTAGTGCGGATCGTTGACCTGGCTGAGTTGCAAGAGTTGTTGCAGGAATTCTTAACCGAGAGCATGCGTATTAGCCCGGTTGTTCTTCTTTGGCAAAATCCGCGGAGTAATCATTTTTCCGTGCTGCGTGCGACCGGCCTGACGGTTGAGGATCTGCCCATGTTTTCGCTCGATGACGCTGTCATCCAACGATTGACAAGACAGGGGAAATTGCTCGACTGTTCACTCTTAGACGATTCGCCAGATGCCGTTCCAGACGAGGAACGGAATCGTTGGGCCCAACTGAAGGCGGAACTCGTGCTGCCTCTACAACCGCGCAAGAATTTGAGAGGGCTCATCTCGCTTGGCCAGAAAACCGATGGCGAATCATTCTATAAAGAAGACATTGAACTGCTTGAGACCTTGAATGATCAAATCAATATTTCTCTCGCCAACGCCTTACTGACGGAGCAGTTGCGGGAACAGGAACGCCTGCGCAAAGAATTGGAAGTCGCACGACGAATTCAACTAAGTTCACTGCCGCAAAGTGATCCAATTGTTGAGGGCCTTGACGTCAGCGGCATCTCCGTTCCGGCGTTGGAGGTCGGGGGAGACTACTACGACTACCTGCTTCTTCCCGACGGCCGATTCGGTGTGGTCGTCGGTGATGTTTCGGGTAAGGGTACCTCGGCTGCACTCTACATGTCCCAACTGAAGGGAATCCTCAAAACAGCATCGAAATTCCACTCCTCGCTTAAAGATTTGATGATCGAAGTCAATGCCATTACATTCGATAGTCTCGAACCGAGAGCCTTCATTACTATTATTTGCGGAGCCTTTGATTTCGGAACAAAAAACTTTCGTTTCGTGCGCGCTGGACATCTCCCTTTGATTCATTTCTCCCAGAAAAAAAATATTTGCCATGAACTCAGGCCAAAAGGAATCGGCGTCGGTCTGGAGGCAGGCCATCTGTTTGGACGGGAATTGGAAGAGGTCGAAATAAAGTTCGAGCCAGGTGATATATTCGCGTTTTATTCCGATGGCATTGTCGAAGCTTGTAGTCCAGAGGGTCAGGAGTTCGACACGGCTGAGATAAAGCGAATTATCTCCGGAAACGGGGAGCAAAGCGCTTTGGTCCTGCGGGAGAAAATTATTGAACGCGTGCAAAATTTTGTTGGACAAGCGCCGCAAAAGGATGATATTACAGTGGTTGTAGCCAAAGTGAAAAATACCTTCTGACCTGCCTTTAGCTGGGTCCACTCTCGGACAGGTGCCCCACTCGCAAATTTCCGCTTCCTCGTTAGTATTTGTTTGCCAGGACATCAAAAGCACGGAAGTTCGTGGAAATCAACATGTTGTATCATGTTGAGACTGTCGGCAATACCTCAGATAAACCCGGAGACATTTTTCTAAATAACATATTTACAAATCTTTACATTGATTTTAGAGGGACGATAAGCTAACCTGTGCCCAGAAATTTGTGACAACGATTAACTTTATATAATTTTTTTATAAACAATATGTTATAATATTTTTTAATGAACTTGGCAAGAAATTTGCTAATGGTAGGATGGTTTGAGGCTCACTGAGGTGATGCCGACTGGTGGAATTTCTTAGAACTACCCGGAAAGGGAAGGTCATGACCAGAGCAAAAGGGTCTTCTCCTGCACGAAAAAGCTTTTCCAAAGCCCTCACCGCCGAAATGCAGGAAGCGGTAAGCGCATATAAAGACCAGGTTTACGAAAAGATACTTGGCACCCAGGACTTATATTCTTTGATTTTGCGTTGGAGCGACGGTAAGCCTCTGACTGTAGCACAAAAGGCAACGGTACGTTCTAAATTGCGTGGCATCTGTCAAGAGATTCCGCGACTGGCAGCGCTTCTGGTTCCCTATGGCTCTATTTTGTTGGCCACTCTCCTAAAAGCGATGCCCTTTAATATTATTCCCTCCATGGTCATTTCAACTCGTATCAGGACAGCGGATCACATCTAAAAATCGGGAAATGTGACCAGGCAACGCGGCGACGTTGGAAACCCGGTATGCGCCGTCATGTCCGCACAACCTCGATTATCCTTTCCTTGACGGGTACTTAAGAAGACCCAATTTAACCCATTAGGCCCGATATTTTTCGGTGAATGGTATTGGACGGACGAGAGTAACTTAGGCACCAATATAGAACCATATGTCTCTAAGGCTGACTATCTCAAACCGGATAAACCGGAAATTCAAAGCGCCGGGAAGTGGCAGTGGCAGTCTTTTTTCTGCTACTGCCACTCATCCCAAGATTTTTCATAGTGTTGGGAAAAATTTCTTGACAAGAAATTGCAAGACTTTACAACTCAGGCACTAATGGCCCCATGAGTTAAGAAATATAAACAGCGCCCCTCTTTTTTCCTTCACTTTTGTTTCGGACCTCTTTCCCCAAATGTTGCAAATTTGTAAAATTTATATTGTAATTTGATAGGCCGTTGCTTATTTTTGTTGAAATGGCTTAAGACTACTTGACCCTACTTGAGAGTGCCATGACGGTTATTATTGAAGGGAAGCGATTTTACCGCACCCAGGAAGCCCTGACTGAGATCGGCATCAGCAAAGCAACCTGGTTTCGCTGGCTAAGAGAGAACAAGGTCGCCGATGTAAAACACAAAGATCGGCGGGGATGGCGATTGTTCACGGAAGCCGATATCAAGCGAATTAGCGAATATGCTAACACAATTATTTCCCTGCCAGAGCAGGAAACACTGGACCTAAAAAACTGAGGGAAAATGGCCTGGATAAAGACAATTTCCGAGGAAGAAGCTGAGGGTCGTGTTAAGCGGCAGTACGATGCGGCCATTCGAAGAGCCGGTCGCGTTTACAACATCGTCAAGATTAACAGCATAAAGCCGGACATCATGCAGACGTTCGTTCAACTCTACTCCCAGTTGATGCACGCTCCATCTGAGCTGACACGGTCCCAGCGTGAGATGATTGCGGTTGTCGTCTCCAAGATCAATCTCTGCCACTACTGAGTGGAGGCCCACGCGGAGGATCTGCGTTCGGTTACGGGGGACGAGAAGTTGGTGCGGGATATCAAAACGGATTATCATCAGGCGGACATTGACGAACCAACCATGGAGATGTTGAAATTCGTTGAACGCGTTACAAAGCATGCCTATGAAATAAAAGAGGAAGAGATAGTTAAGCTAAGGCAATTGTCATTTGGAGATGAAGCAATTCTCAACATCGTTCATATTGCCGGCTATTTTAATCATATAAATCGGGTGGCGGACGCGCTCGGAGTTGACTTAGAAGACTTTATGATTCATGGATGAGGGAAGCCAGTTTTGCTGCTGGCCTGCTTACTTATGATTCGACGACGGAGGATCCCTCATGATCTTATTTCAAGATGGTTTCGACGAGGCGCAGGAATTGATTGCTCAACTGGAAGATAAGATCGAGCTCATTCGAGCCTTGGGCAATTTTCACATCGATGCGGAATTCCCGGCGGAATATGAAGACCTGGTCAACCAGAGACGACAGATCCTGAAATTTATTCGGCAGTTGCAAGATGATTTCAGTCAACTGACGCTGGCGTGGAAAAAAAATATAGAAGAACTGCAGGCGAGGACCAGTTATCAACCTGAGAATGACAAACACGCGGAGCTGGTGACAAAGTTCATAAAGACCGCCGTTCCACCGAGTCAGCATGCATCCTGGAAACACGATTTTACCGGATCCCTGCTCGTTTTTTTCGTTGACGGAGACATTGAATCCAGCTCATTTATTGAGAGGGATGCGCCGATGGAAGAGTCGGAGAAGACTGAGGCGACTCCCCCTGAAGCCGCCGGGGAAATAGAATCCGAACCCGAGATAGAAGAAGACAGCCTGGAGCGTCTCGTGCAAAATATTGCTGAGCAAGAGGAACGCCATCCCCGACCGCAATCTAAAGATGCTATCGAAGAGGCCGTCAGGGTGGTTTCCGAACAACCTGAAGCGCTTACCATCGTCAGGTCGACGGATATTCCTGGGGTGAATATCTATTTTCATTTAGATGAGCCATCGCGAGCCATTATCAATATTTACGACGCAACGCACCGGGTTGTTCGAACTATTGCGAATGATTACGACCAGCCTGGTGATTACAGCATTCAGTGGGACGGATGCGACGACAAGGCTGAGGCCCTGGCGTTCGATACCTACTATTGCCAGCTTGTGATCGGTGACTCACAATCAGAGTTGAAGGCGTTTGAATTAAGATGACGGACCGCCAGGTAAATATCGCTGCCTCACAAAAAATTAGATCGATTTTGGGTTGACGAAAGCGTTACCCAAAATAATTCGACGGGGGTAGTGGATATGGCTTGCCTTCAAAATTCACTTGAATCTGCCGATTCTTTTCATATTATTAGAGAATTAAACTAACCCTGCCCCGGATTCAGGTTTCTAATTTCATGGAGGAATATGTTGAAGAAACCGAAAAATATCGCGATACTTGTCGCCAGCCTGTTATTCTTATTCGTGCTGTTTCAGAATAGTGATTCCATTCGACTCGAACTATTCTTTTGGGATATGTTCGTCCCGCTTTTCATCCTCATAATTTTCGCCATTTTGTTGGGCTGGTGTGGCGGCTGGTTTGCACATTTTGCTTATGTGAAAGGCAAACAACACGCCGGCGCATCCTCAGGAAACATTCGTTCCAAGACGGACCCCAAAGAGACGCCGCACGGCAAGTCACCGCCAACCGCGGGGGTTGACTAAGACACACATGACAGTCATCTAATAGCCATTGCTCGATGGTGGCCTGACCCGCCCAATCTAAACTTTAATGCACACCGGGTTAACCCTACAAAACGCAGAGCAGCATGGACAAACAGAGACAACAGCAAATAATTGACACAGTAAAGCAAGCTGGACAGGGGCACGTTTTGGCATATTGGGACCAGCTAGGTGAGAAAGAACGGGAAGAGTTGCTGAGACAGCTTGCCGGAATTGATTTTGACTTGCTGACTGAATTGAAACGTCGCTTCATTGCGACGCCGGGCCCGTCGCACGCAACCGGAAAGTTGGAGCCGGCGGAATTCATTCCGTTGCCGGAGACGTCAGAGGAAAAGCAGGCATGCCAGCGTGCCAGACAAATTGGAGAAAGCGCTCTGAGAGAAGGACGAGTGGCGGCTTTTCTGGTGGCGGAGGGCAAGGTAGCCGACTCGGCTTCGATGGGCCTAAGGGGAAGTTTGCTATTTCTCCACTGCGGGGCAAGACTCTTTTTCAGTTGCACGCTGAAAAAATTTTGGCGCTTGGGCGCAAATACGGCACGACCATCCCCTGGTACATTATGACCAGCAAAACCAATCATGAGGAGACCATTGGTTTTTTCAAAGCAAATAATTTTTTCGGGCTAGGCCGGGACGATGTTTCTTTTTTTGAACAAGAGATGATTCCGGCTCTAGGTACGGACGGGCAACTTCTCCTCGAATCGACCCACAAAGTCTTTATGAACCCAAACGGCCACGGCGGTTCCCTCTCAGCCTTGCAACGCAGCGGCGCTCTGGATGATATGCGACAACGCGGCATCGATCTCATCTATTATTTTCAAGTGGACAACGTTTTGATCAATATTTGTGATCCAGTCTTCCTGGGCTATCATTTGCAAAAGGAGGCTGAAATGTCCGCCAAAATTGTTGCCAAGACGGACCCGGAGGAAAAAGTCGGTGTCCTGGCACGGATCGATGCCCGCCTTGGGGTTGTGGAGTACAGTGATTTACCGGATACCGAAAAGAGGGCTACGAATTCAGATGGGACTTTAAAATTCCGTGCCGGCAGCATCGCAATCCATGTTTTCAGCCGTGACTTCGTGGAGCGTGAAACAGCAGGCGGCCTCCGCTTACCCTGGCATGTGGCTCACAAGAAAATATCCTGCCTTAATAGCGCGGGCGACCGGGTGGAACCAGAAAAACCGAACGGGTTTAAGTTTGAGACCTTTGTCTTCGATGCGCTTGGAGATGCCC
>Ga0114931_10011046_pt1 | contig 10703 bp, 8 predicted proteins | sample 2SBtaG_FD_89579 | JGI IMG/M metagenome (GOLD analysis project Ga0114931, IMG submission 89579) | Deep subsurface microbial communities from Kolumbo volcano to uncover new lineages of life (NeLLi) - 2SBTROV14_V59a metaG | ecosystem: Environmental > Aquatic > Marine > Volcanic | place: Kolumbo...
AGCGTTGCCAGGCCCGCTCACACAGCTTCTTGGTGGCGGGACCTGAGAGCGTCCCGTGCAGCTCATCCGTCTGCGCCAGCAGCCGAATATCCTCCAGAGTATAGCGGCGGCGAAAGCCCTGGACGGTGCGCGGCCGACGGTGCAGCTGCCCGGTCTGGTGCGATTGCTGAGTTAACCGCTTCACCTGGATCCTGGAATAGCCGCTGACCTTCTGGAGAAAGTCCAGCAGGAGCCCCTTCTCGGCTTTGCCGAGCTGAGGGTAGGGGAATCTGAGGAGAATGGTCTGAATCCAGGCATAACGAGCGGCCTTGGCGTCAATCTGGAACTCCATGGCCCCAAACCCATTGAGGAATTGGCGCACATGGTCGAGGGTCGTGATGTGGGTGTCGTTCATGATGATGTGCATCCCCCATCATGAACAGAAAACGGACCGAGTTCAGTATCATTTCATGTAAGAAACACATCATCCCTTCAGTATCATTTCATAGTGGAAGAGACTTTTACTTTACTTTTCACTTCGTTACATGTAAAATATGAAGAACCTGTACCTTTTCTGTGCTTTTTCCCTTATCGAAATGAACAATGGAGAGCGATGTCACCCTCTCGAGAGAGAGAGTCTGTGAATAAATAGTGGGTGCTAACTTGAGCTGATCCATCCTCTTCTGCTTGCCATTGGGGATGAAGGAGAGGCTGGCAATTTCATGGTCTGGGCGTTTTTGAATAGTTGAAAAATTCTTGTAACGAGGGAGCAAAAGGAGTCATCAGCATGGCAGTGAAGGAACAACTATCGAGTAATGTGCAACGGCTTATATCGTTGGGAAGAGCAAGGGGCCATATCACCTATAAAGATTTGAATGAGGTGTTACCGGCTGAAGTGGTGACTTCTGATCAGTTGCATTCTATTTTGATGGCCTTTTCTGAGATGGAGATTGATGTTCTGGAATTGCCCGATCATGAGGGAAAAGGTTTGGTGAGTATGGCTGCCGAGAGAACGGGGAAGGAATCTCATGATGCTCATTCCGGTGATCATGAAAACGGCAGTCTGGACATTGATCTCACGCCTGGCGAACCGAGCCGGATCGATGATCCTGTTCGGCTGTATCTCAAGGAAATGGGCCGTGTGGCTCTCTTAACGCGGGACGGGGAAATTGAACTGGCAAAACGGATTGAAGAAGGTAAGCGAGAGTTGGCGTGTACGGTCTTTGGACTGTCATGTACCATTAAGCAATTTGACAAAATTTGGGACCAATTAAAACGTGAGGAAATTACGGTTCGTGATATTGTGTTTTTGCAGGATAGTGCTGAAGAGGATGATTTGATCGAGGGTGCGGGTGGAACGGATATGGACGATGAAGACTTGCGTCTCCGGACTCTTGAAGCATTGGCGGGTGTCCGCAAACTTGGGAATAAATTGGAAGATCTGTATGAAGATCGGCGAGCTGCCAAATTGTCGAAGGCGGATAGCCTTCGCATTGAAAAGCGCATTCAGGCCTTGCGGCATGACTTGGTTGACCGTATTGACGCGTTAAACTTGCATCAGCGGGTGAAGGATCAAATGTTGAAACGTATTAAAGATATTGGGTGGGATATCAGAGATGCTGAACAGATCATCCGCAAAACAACCAGGAGGATGGAGCTGATCAAACAGGAAAATGACCCTTCAACCCGCATCAAAGTGAAATCGCGTTCAAAACAGCTCAGGCAAACTGAGGATCTCCAAAGGCTGAAGGAAAAGGTGCATGAGGCTAAACGGCAGATTCGGACGATGAAAGAAGAAATGGCCTTTATGCCATTAGATGAATTTAAAGAATCTCTCCGTTCCCTGGAACAATCGGAAGAAAAAGTGAAACGAGGAAAAGCAGAGCTCATTGAAGCCAATTTACGGCTGGTGGTGAGTATTGCAAGGAAATATACCAACCGGGGCCTTCAATTTATTGATTTGATTCAGGAGGGCAATATTGGACTGATGCGAGCGGTAGATAAGTTTGAATATAAACGGGGATATAAATTCAGCACCTATGCAACGTGGTGGATCCGCCAAGGCGTGACGAGAGCGATCGCGGACCAAGCTCGAACCATTCGTATTCCGGTGCATATGATTGAAGCCAATACCAAATTAGCGCGAACCGCGCGGCAGTTGGTTCAGCAACTTGGTCGCGAACCCACTCCCGAGGAGATTGCGGCGCATATGGATCTGGCGCCTGATAAGGTTCGAATGATGTTGGATATTTCCAAGGGGACGATTTCTTTGGAAACGCCGATTGGGGAAAAGGAAGATAGCCACCTCGGGGACCTCATCGAGGATAAAATGGCGGTCTCGCCCATGGATGCCGCCAATCGATATGATTTGCAGCGCCAAATTGCAAACGCGTTGGGTGTGTTAACCCCACGAGAAGAAACGGTGATTCGAAAACGCTTTGGGATTGGTGATAGCACCGATCATACGTTGGAAGAAATTGGACAGGATTTTGATGTCACCCGCGAGCGAATTCGCCAAATTGAGGCAAAGGCCTTGAAAAAGCTTCGCCATCCGAGTTGCAGCCATAAACTCAAGAGTTTAGCTGAGCATTATTAGCTTCGTTGCGCCATCATTCATGTGGCTCTTTTTAGGCCTCATCACATTATGTGATGAGGCCTTTTTCATTCCCTTCTCGCTTGCCCGTTCCTGATGGTACAATGGTGCCACGTATGCGTATTCTTGTTATAGAAGATGAACCTAAAGTCGCGTCCTTCATTCGTCGCGCTTTAGAGGAAGAAAGTTATGCCGTGGACCTGTGTGGGGATGGATCCCATGCTTTGGATATGCCTCAGATGGTGGACTATGACCTGGCTCTTTTGGATTTGATGTTGCCGGGTCTCTCCGGGTTGGAATTGTTGAAAACGTGGCGAGCCGCCGGCGTGAAAACACCCGTGCTCATCCTCACCGCTCGGTCTGAATTGGATCAACGAGTCAAAGGATTAGATGCGGGAGCAGATGATTATCTGACGAAGCCCTTTGCCATTGAGGAATTATTGGCGCGGGTCCGGGCCCTTCTGCGGCGTTCAGGTGGAGCTCCCACGGGCGTGCTTCAAATTGAAGATTTAGTGCTGAACCCGATGACCCGTGAGGTGACCAGAAGTGGCCAACGGCTTGAACTGACCTCCAAGGAATATGCCTTGTTGGAATATTTAATGCGAAATGCCGGACGAGTCCTCACGCGTCCTATGATCACCCAACATGTGTGGGATTTAGATTTCGATACGTTTACCAATGTGATTGACGTGTATATCAGCTATCTGCGCAATAAAATTGACCGCGGGCGTGAACGGAATTTGATCCAAACGGTCAGGGGCAGTGGGTACATGCTACGGTCTGAGTCATGAGACATGCCTCAATTCGGGTGCGATTGACCCTATGGTATGGGTCGGCCTTAGCATTAATTTTACTCTTTTTTGCGTGCTCCATTTATGTAGTGATGTCTCAAGCATTGCGAGAACAGGTAGATGCCTCGCTGAATGAGGCGGCGGCCGTGGCTGTAAAGACTTTAGGAGAACATCGATTTGGACCGTTTTTGATTTTTGAAGATTTGTCGCAGGATTTTCCAGAATTGGCTTTATTGGATAAATTTTTTCAAATTTTTGGACCGGCTGGCCAGGTCACAATTCAATCAGCGAACATCCGAAGCCGGAATATTCCGTTGAGTCAAACGGCCTTTCAAGCGGCTCTTGAAGGTCGATCCACTTTTGAATCGGTTCAGTTTGAAGAAGGGGTCCCGTTCCGATTGCTGTCCGTTCCCGTGCGGCAGGGACGTCAGCTCATCAATATCTTACGAGTCGGCACGTCATTGCATCCGACCGAGGATACTCTTCACCGCCTGCTGATCGCGTTATTCATCGCATCGCCCATTGCATTGCTGGTGTCTTCCCTAGGCGGATGGTTTTTGGCCGGCAGGGCGTTGCGCCCGGTGGAGTCCATTACAATAGCGGCGCAACGGATTGCCGCGGGCGATCTGACGCAACGGATTACGACCTTTCGTTCAACGGATGAAATCGGCCGATTGGCTTCCACCTTTAACAATATGATCGCACGGTTGGAAAAATCGTTCAGCCAGATCCGGCAGTTTAGCGCAGATGCCTCTCATGAATTGCGCACTCCCCTCACTATCACCAAAGGTGAGACGGAATTGGCCCTTCGGCGGCCACGCCAAGCGGAAGATTACCGGCAGGTTTTGAAAAGTAATCTTGAGGAAATCGACCAAATGAGTCAAATCGTGGATGAATTGCTCTTTTTATCTCGGGCGGATCTTGGGGAGATTCCAATAAAAACCGAGCCTGTGCAGTTTGATCTTTTAGTTCGCGAAATACAACAAGAAGCCGCTATTCTCGGGAAAAGCTCGCAGGTGGAAACGGTCCTGAGATCTGTTGAACCCATGGTTATCATTGGGGATGATCTCCGGTTACGGGAAATGCTGCTGAACCTTGTCTCGAATGCCGTGAAATATTCTCCGCCAGGTGAAACCGTCGAATTATCCTTGAAACGATCAGGGAATCAGGCGGAACTCAAGGTGGTAGATCATGGAATTGGAATTACCACTGAAGATCAATCGAGGATTTTTGACCGGTTTTACCGAGGTGATGCTGCGCGAGCTTTCGCATCGGAAGGCACCGGTCTTGGATTGGCCATCTGTCAATGGATCGTTCAAGCCCATCATGGCTCCATTCATGTTCACAGTGCGCCTCATAAAGGCGCCTGCTTTACGTTATTGTTGCCTCTGTCGTTGACTCCCTTCCCCGTATCTTCTGTTTGACGGTTCTCTTCATTAGAACATTTTAATTTTGAGTTAATCCTCCCTTCATGTGTGGGTGGTATATCAAGAGCATGAAACATGGCTCATTTACCTCATTTCAAGGAGGATATCATCATGGAACAACGAGGCAAGCAATGTGACGTGCGACTGTGGAGAGGTGATTGGATCCCTCAAGGGAAACATCTTCTTTTGGGAGGAAGGGTGCTCGGTGTGGCCTTCCTCGCGGTCTTGATGAGTGTCGAGGGATTCATGGTTCCGTTCACTCTCCAGGCCGCCGTCATCCCGCCATCCGAGGGCTCCACTGCTCTCGAATCTCACCGGCAAGTTAAAAGAGGATTTGCCCAGATTGCGAAGGCCGTCAGACCGGCAGTGGTAAATATTACCGTCGTTCGGGCCGTCACGCCGTCCGCGATTCCTGGTCCCTTTGAACGGCCAAGAGGCTTTGGTGAACATCAGAATTTTGGCTTTCCCGTTCCGCCAACTCAGAGACCTGGGCAACGACAAATGGGGATTGGATCGGGTGTGCTTGTCTCCCCCGATGGATATGTGCTGACAAACAATCATGTCGTGGAAGGAGCGCAGACCGTTACCGTTACCTTGATCGATAAGCGAAAATTCGCGGGGAAGGTTGTGGGAAGGGATGCTCAGACGGACTTGGCCGTGGTCAAAATCAAGGGTCATCATTTTCCCTTTCTCACCTGGGGGGATTCTTCCAAACTGCAGGTTGGTGAGTTTGTCTTGGCTATTGGAAATCCGTTTGGTCTGACTTCAACGGTCACGCAAGGCATTGTCAGTGCTCTGGGAAGAGGAGGAATGGGCGTCACTCAATATGAAGATTTCATCCAGACTGATGCCGCCATTAACCCTGGGAATTCCGGTGGAGCGTTAGTCAACGCTCAGGGGAACCTTGTGGGAATTAATACCGCCATTATTTCTCGAACTGGAGGGTACCAAGGAATTGGGTTTGCCGTGCCCGAAGAAATGGCAAAGTCTGTCTATGCCAGCCTGGTCGAAAAGGGAAGAGTGGTGCGAGGTTATTTGGGAGTTGGGATTCAGGAAATGACCCCGGATCTCGCCAAGAACTTTGGCTTGAAACAAACCGGGGGAGCCTTGGTGACAGAGGTGAAACCTCATAGTCCCGCCGCCATGGCCGGCCTCAAACGAGGCGATACCATCATTAAGTATCAACAGACCGTGATTCACCATCCACGAGATCTACAAAAGGCCGTCTTTCGTACGCCAGTGGACACATCCGTTTCCATCACCGTGATTCGTGATGGCCAGACACGTACCTTGCAGACCTCCATACAGGAACATTCGGACCATGTCCGGCTGGCCCAGAGACCGGATGGACCAACAGAAAGAGGGTTGGCGGGAATGACCGTGGCGCCGTTAGATCCACACAGCGCAAGGGAATTGGGAGTGACGGCGTCAACCCAAGGAGTGGTCGTGACCGCAGTAGAACCAGGCAGTCCCGCTGATGAGGCAGGCTTATCTCAGGGAGATGTCATTCGGGAAGTGAATAAACAAAGGATTCGATCCGTTGAGGATTATGTCCGAGCCACTGCCTCCCTCAAACATGATCAACGAACCCTCCTCTTTATAAGCCGCGCGGGGATGTCGTTGTATGTATCTCTGAAAGTATAGGCCGGATATTGATGAGCCATTAAGAAAGAAGAGGTGTTGCTATGAACTGTGCGATCAAACAATATAAATCGGAGTATCCTGATGCCCAGCGATATGCGTATCTGAAACGGCCGATCGGCGGATCACGAGAACGCTCTGCTCAGGAACACTCTTCACAAGAAGCGGCGTTGCTCTTAAAGGAAAGACCGCAACAACATGAAGGTCCTTCCACCTCGTTGGAAACGCTCTACTTTCGTGGATTTCGATCCCGGCCCCTTCTTGATCGGAAAGAGGAGTTGGCGTTAGCTCGACACATTTATGAAGGAAAGCAGAAGATCCGGTCAGTGCTTCAAGAGGCGATTGATCTGAGTGCCCAATTGGGGGTTCAACCGGCTGTCATCTCCGTCCGGGAGACCCTGCAAAACCTTCTCACGCTCAGTGGGTTGTCGGTCCCTGCTATCAATGCATTGTGCTCATGTTTGAACGTTTTCCAACGGCTGGCAAAGGCCAATGGAAAAAATGGGGTGAACGTTGGAAAACAGATCCAACAATTGTCCGAATACATTGCGGAAGTCCGGCGTGAGATGGAAGAAGCGAAAAATGAATTAGTCCAACGGAATTTACGTTTGGTGGTGGATGTGGCGAAACGATATGTGGGTCGTGGGCTGGGGTTTATGGATTTGGTTCAAGAAGGCAATATTGGATTAATGCGTGCTGCCGAACGGTTTGACTACCAACGAGGATTTAAATTTAGTACCTATGCCACGTGGTGGGTTCGGCAGGGTATCACCCGTGCCATCGCGGATCAGTCCAGAACCATTCGGGTGTCGGTTCATACCACCGAGGCCGCGAATAAAATTGCACGCGCTTCCCAACGGATGGCCCAACGGCTGGATCGCGAGCCGAATTATGACGAGATTGGGAATGAATTAGGCGTATCGACGGCCCGAGTCCATGAAACGGTTCACGCGTTTCAGGAACCGGTTTCTTTAGACGGTTCTTTCATTGATGGGGAAAACTATCTGGGCGAATTGATTCCCGACCGTGAGGTTCCTTCTCCAGATTCCGAGGTGGCCAAGAAACAAATAGCTCGGCAAGTCGATCGAATCATGGAAACGCTCACTCCGCGAGAACAACAGGTGATCCGATTACGGTTCGGTGTGGGCCAAGATGAACCGTGGACGTTGGAACAAGTGGGCCGGAGTCTGTCGGTGACCCGTGAACGGATTCGGCAAATTGAAGTGGTGGCCTTGAAGAAATTACGACAATCCGATGTCAAAACCCTGTTCGCTGAATTGCGGTAGAGGTTGTGTCTGACCTGTGCCCTGCCTAGCCCCAGAAAGGTTACGCTTTTCCAATGACGCCCCAATTAAAGGATTGTCAAAAGGGGATTTTCGGATTATGATCATTCTGATATCCGTTTTTCATCGTCCTATGAAAGGGTAATCTCTATGGTCCGGGCACACTCTCCTGTTTTGCGGCGTATGGTATGGGTCTGTGTTTTCTGCTTGTTTGTCATGGGAGCCTGTACGCAATTATCTCCTGAAGCGGAGAAAGCTGAACATTACAAGCGGGGAATGGCCTATTTTGAAAAAGGACAGTATCAGGAGGCCTTGATTGAATTGAAGAATGTGGTTCAACTTGATCCAAAAGATGCCGGGGCCCATTATCAACTGGCGTTGATCCACATGAAATTGGGCGGTCTCTCCAATATGCAGTATGCCTTTGGGGAGTTAAGCCGGACGGTGGATTTGGATCCAACCCTTCAAGAGGCTCAGTTAAAATTGGGCGATTTTCTTCTCCTTGGGGGAAAACCCAAAAAGGCTCGCGAAAAAGCGGAGATTATTTTGGCCTCTTCGCCTCAGAATCCTAAGGGGCATCTGTTGAGAGGACGAAGTCTCATTATCCAAAAGGAATTTAAGGAAGGAGTCTCTGAACTTCAGAAGTCCCTTGAATTGGATCCTGATAATGTCCAGATTTATATGGATTTAGCTCGTGCCTATTTGGGAATGAAAAAGCCAAAGGTCGCCGAAGACACGTTACGGAAAGGGCTGACGAAAAATCCTCAGTCGGCCCAACTCATGGTGGCTCTTGGCGATTTATTCTTCCTGCAAAGGAAGCCCGAACAAGCTGAAGCACAGTATCAACAAGCCTTGGAAACAGAGCCTGACAACAATGGATTTAATCTGAAATTTGCGAAATTTTATCAAGCGACGAAACAATGGAAACAGGCAGAGGAGGTCTATCAACGATTCGCCGACAGAAAACCTCAGAGTGAAATTCCTCAATTATTGCTTGGTGAGTTTTATATGTTAATGGGTCAGCCGGACAAGGCGTTACAACGGTATCAAAATGCCGAAAATGTCAATCCTGATTCTACCACCGCTCGAGATAAATTAACCGAGTATTACCTTAATGTGGGGAAATTGGATAAAGCGGAAGCACGAATAAAAGCGGTCTTTGATAAGAGTAAAGGAGACCTCACAGGGAGGTTCTTTGATGCCCGGTTGCGATTGGCAAGGGGGAAGCCCGATGAGGCCATTCCTCTTTTTCAGCGGATTCTGAAAGAAGAACCGAATCTTGCCGGCGCTCATCAATTTCTTGGAGTGGCCTTTGCGGCGAAAAAAGATATCAAGCAAGCCGTGCGCGAACTAACGGAAGCCGTAAAGCTGGCGCCGAACGTTGTTACGGCTCGGAATGCCCTTGCGGCGGTCCGGTTGGCTGAAGGTTCCTTTGATCAGGCTGTTCAACAAGCACAGATGGCGATTCGGCTGAATCCTCGTAATCTTCAAGCGGTCCGGATCCTAGGGCAGGCCTATCTGAAGCAGAAAGAAATCACCAAAGCCAAAAAGGTCTATCAGGCGATCATTGAACAAATTCCACACGATGCCGCGAGCCACTATCAGCTTGGGCTCATTGCGAGATATGACAAAAATACGAAAGAAGCGCTGACTCATTTTGAGACTGCCTTGAAACAGAACCCAAATTTTGTTCAAGCGCTTTCTCAAATTGCTGCCATTCATGTCTCCAAGGGCCGGGCCAAGCAAGCCAGGGAACGAGTGCTTCGTCAAATTAAAACTGTCCCGAAAAATCCTCTCCTCTACAATTTGCTTGGAGAGTTATGGAGGCAGGCCAATGAGGCAGACCAGGCTGAGCAGGCCTTTAAGAAAGCCATTGAGATCAATGATAAAGGGTTACTGGCCTACATGAATCTTGCAGAACTCTATCGACGGACGAAGAGGGTGGACGAAGCCGTCAAAGAGTATCAACACGTCATAGATAGCAATCCCAAACTCGTGGCACCTCATATGATCCTGGGGATTATTGCGGAACAACAAAAGGATTATGAACAGGCCAAGCAGCATTATCGTGCGATTCTAAACTTGCAGCCTGAATTTGCCCCAGCCGCGAATAATTTGGCCTGGATCCTTGCGGAATATGGTGGCAATCTTGATGTGGCGCTTTCTCATGCTCAACTTGCACGAGAGCATCAACCGGACAATCCTCAGATTGCTGATACCTTGGGTTGGATTTACTACAAGAAAAATTCCTTTCTCAAAGCGGTTAGCTTGCTTAGCGAAGCGGCGGAAAAACTGAAAGATAATCCTGTTGTGTTTTACCACCTGGGCATGGCTCAATTTAAAAAGGGCGATCAATCTGGAGCCCAAAAAACTCTTGAAACGGCGCTCAAAATGAGTACATCCTTCCCTGGCGCGGATGAGGCCCGAGCGACTCTGAAGCGTTTATAATAATTTTGGAGTGGATCTTTTTTCTGCTAGTGAGAGAACGGATCGTTCGGGTGGACTTATTCTTTCCTTCGTTCTTTTTTGCTCCTTTTTGACAAGGCTCTTGAGGTTTCCTGGCAGGAAATGTTCCTGTCTTTGCAATGAAATGATCATACGTCTACCATCCTGTGAATTGGGGCGATGGTATCTCTGAAGGAGTGCCCGTTTTGGTCGCTGAACCATCTCTTTTGTGGAATTTTTGAAGATGACTGGTAAATGACGGCGTGTTTTTGTACAATCGCCTAAAATTTGGCGGCATAGAAAGGATAGCCTTGTGGAGCGGCGAGTGACTTCTCATACTGAAGAAGAAGAGATGAATCAACGCCGGTATCTGTTGAATCTGGCAAGAAAGGGAGATGAAAAGGCCATTGCTAAGCTTTTCGAACTCTATCAGGTGAAGATTTATACGGGTGACTCAATGAAAATATGGAAACAGCCAATTCCTTTGGTCTTTCCATCCAAGTCTAAGAAAGGAAAAACTTCCCCATCCAAACCTCTGCAACCA
>Ga0114931_10011047_pt1 | contig 10702 bp, 9 predicted proteins | sample 2SBtaG_FD_89579 | JGI IMG/M metagenome (GOLD analysis project Ga0114931, IMG submission 89579) | Deep subsurface microbial communities from Kolumbo volcano to uncover new lineages of life (NeLLi) - 2SBTROV14_V59a metaG | ecosystem: Environmental > Aquatic > Marine > Volcanic | place: Kolumbo...
GGCTCCCACTACATCCGACCGCTTCGCATGTGGCTGGGCGAGATCGACTCGGTGGTGGCGGCCATGGAGCGACCCGTCGCCAAGATGGAGGGCGAGTCGCTCGTACGCGCCCTCTTCCGCTTCCGCTCGGGTCGGGTCGCCTCCTTCGACCTCATGCTCAGCGAGGCCCCGATCGGCCGGCAGGACATGTTCCGCATCAGCGGCAGTGCGGGCGAACTCCTGATCGGCCTCGGCGTGAGGCTCTACGATGCGGAGCACCCCGGGGGCCTGCGCATCCGCGAGGAAGAGCCGCAGGGCTATCTGCTCTCCTACGCGGGACAGTTCCGCGACTTCGCGCGCGCCGTCCGTGAGGGAACACCGCCCGAGGCAGGCCCCGAGGTTTCGCTCGGCGAGCTGCGCACGGCGTTGGCCATGGAGCGATCCGCCGCGAGCAGGCGTTGGGAGAAGGTGTGGGAATGAGCGGGGCCATTCGGTTCGACTTTTCCGATCGTCACGTCCTCGTGACCGGCGGCACCCGCGGGATCGGGGCCGCCATCGCCCACGCCTTCCTCGAATCGGGTGCCGAGGTCTCGATCACGGGCACACGCGAATCGGCCTCGGAGTACGAGGCCGACCTCTCCGCCTGCGCCTACCATCCGCTCGAGCTCACCGATCGTGAGGGCATCGCCCGCGTCGCCGCGGCCCTGCCGCGCCTCGACGTGTTGGTCAACAACGCGGGTGCGAACCTGCCGGGCGGCCGGAACGAGGCCGAGCCCGACGTCTTCGAAGAATCGGTGGCGATCAACTTGTTCGGCGCCTACCGCATGAGCGTCGCCTGCCGGGAGAAGCTCGCCGCGAGCACCCTCGATGGAGGCGGCAACGCGTTGAACTTCGCGTCCATGTCCTCGTTCTTTGCGGTCCCGATCGTGCCCGGCTACGGCGCCGCCAAGGCAGGCATCGTGCAGATGACGAAGAACCTCGCCACCGCCTGGGCGTCCCAGGGCATTCGCGTGAACGCGGTGGCACCCGGCCTGATCGAGACCGGCATGACCGCACCCATGAAGGGCATCGAGGCGCTCGAAGGGCCCCAGATCGAGCGCACGCCGATGAAGCGCTGGGGCACTCCCGGCGACGTGGCCCCGGCCGTCCTGTTCCTGACCAGCCCCGCGGCCCGATTCATCACCGGACAGACGCTCCGCGTGGACGGCGGCTACTCCGTTGCTTGAGCGCGCACTGCTCGGGATCGCGCTGCTCGCGTCGTTCCTTCCGGGGAACGTCTCCGCGAAGCCCGGTCGGCCCAACGTGGTGATCTTCCTGGCGGACGACCTCGGCGGGGGCGACGTCGGCTTCCACGGCGGTCCGATCGATACGCCCTCCCTCGATCGCCTGGCGGCCGAAGGCATGCAGCTCGACCGCTTCTACGCCACGCCCATCTGCTCGCCCACCCGGGCGGCGTTGATGACGGGGCGGGATCCGATCCGCCTCGGCGTCGTCTACGCCGTGATCCTTCCCTGGAGCAACGCCGGGATCCACTCCGACGAGCGGTTCATGCCCGAAGCATTCCGCGACGCCGGCTACCAGACGGCGCTCGTGGGCAAGTGGCACCTGGGCCACGCGCAACAGACCTACCACCCGAACGCCCGTGGCTTCGAACATTTCTACGGCCACCTCCAGACCGAGGTCGGCTACTTCCCCCCGTTCTCGAACCAGGGCGGCAGGGACTTCCAGAGGAACGGCGTGTCCATCGAGGCGGAGGGTTACGAGACCTTCCTGCTGGCCAACGAGGCGAGGCGCTGGATCCGGGCCCGCGACCACGAGCGGCCCTTCTTCCTCTACGTTCCGTTCATCGCTCCCCACACGCCGCTCGACGCGCCCCAGGAGCTGAAGGACAAATACGCCGATCTCGAGGACGATCGGGAGCCCGCGCGCAGCCGCAACACCGACCGGACGCGCCGCATCGCGAGGCTCATGGGGCTGCCGAGCGCGCGGCCCCTGTTCGCGGCGGTGGTGGACGCCATGGACCAGGCGATCGGGCGGGTGCTCGACACCCTCGACGAGGAGGGAATCGCCGAGGATACGATCGTGCTGTTCTTCAGCGACAACGGCGGTGCCGCCTACGCCACCGGCGGAGCGAGCAACGCTCCACTGCGCGGCGGCAAGGGCGAGACCTTCGAGGGCGGGATCCGCGTCGTCTCCCTGCTGCGCTGGCCCGGACGGGTCGAGGCCGGCGGCCACCTGGACGACATCATGTCCGTGATGGACGTCTTCCCGACCCTGGCGTCGGCGTCCGGGATCGAAACGGGCGCGAAGCGGAAGCTCGACGGTCGCGACCTCTGGCCGGCGATCGCCGAAGCCAAACGAGCTCCGCGAAAGGATCTGCTCTTGTTCGGCTCCGAGACGCCCATCCGCGGCTCGATCATGCTGACCGCCTTCGACGACGAATGGAAGCTCGTGCAGGAGGTCGAGCAAGGGCAGCTCTCCGCGGAGGTGACGAACCACCTCTTCCGCATTCGCGACGATCCCTACGAGTACAACGACCTGGCGAGCCGGCATCCGCACGTGGTTGCCAAGCTCGCCGGCGCGATCCGCCGCTGGCGCTCGCTCTACCCCATCTCCGGTACGCGCTCGGAGCTCGTTCCGCCGCCGGGCTGGCGCGCGCCGAAGGACTGGGCGAGCTATCCCATCCCGCTCGACGAGCTCCAAGACGAAGCGGCGCCGGGCATGCCCCCGCCGAATGCGCTGCGCGCCCTCGACTGGATGCACGGAGAGACGGGCCGGCTGATCTACGACTGCGAGCCCTACCCCCTTCTGGGCGGTGGGCTCTGCCGCTAGGCGAAGGAGGACACGTGTCGATCGCAGCGATCTCGGGCAGCGATTCGGGGATCGGCGCGGCCGTCCGCACCCGCCTCGAACGGCAGGGAGATCGAGTGATCGGGGTGGACTTGCGCAATGCCGAGGTCGAGGCCGACCTCTCGACCGTCGAGGGCCGGCGGTCCGCGATCGCCGGCGTGCGCGGCGCGTGCCGCGGCGCCCTCGACCGGCTGGTACTGTGCGCGGGCCTCGGACCCCAGGTGGAGGATGCGCGCATCGCGCTCGTGAACTACTTCGGGGCCGTGGACCTGCTGGACGGCCTCCTCGGCTGCCTCGCCGGGCGACCCGACGCGGCCGCAGTGGTGGTGGCCTCGAACTCCGCCCAGCTCGGGCCGTTCCAGGAGCATCAGGTCGTTCTCGCCCTGCTCGATGGCGACGAGGCGAAGGCGCGCGAGCTCCTCGCCGACGACCGCGGCTACATCGCCTACGGCGGATCGAAGCACGCCCTGGCGCGCGCGGTGCGCCGCCGGGCCAGCGAGTGGGGCCGGGCCGGCGTCCGCTTGAACGCGATCGCTCCGGGCCCGACGCGGACCCCCCTGCTCGAAGCCACTGCGAACCATCCGGTGTGGGGAAAGGGCCTGCATGCCCTGCCCGTGCCGCTCGGCCGGCAGGCGGAGCCCGAGGAGATGGCGGGCATCATCGCCTTCCTGCTCGGCTCGGAGGCCGGCTACGTCCACGGCAGCATCTGGTACGCCGACGGCGGTACGGACGCCAGCGTGCGGCCCGACTTCTTCTAGGAGGCGCTCCCGTGAAACACGCCCGAGCCCGGCTCGGAGACTGGCCGTCGGGCCCGAGCTGCAGTTCAATACGGCTTGGCGGGTTCCTCGGGGACACCGGGGAGTAGACCATGGACAGCCATCAGATCGCCGACCTGTTCGAGGCGGTCGCCGACGCCGTTCCCGACCGTACGGCGATCGTGTGCGACGATCAGCGCCGGAGCTACCGCGAGCTCGACGAGCAAGCCACGCGGCTCGCCCACCACCTGCAGAGCCGTGGCATCGGCGCCGGCGATCACGTCGGAACCTATCTCTACAATGGCGTCGAGTACGTCGTCACGATGCTCGCGGCCTTCAAGATCTCGGCCGTCCCCATCAACGTGAACTACCGGTACGTCGAAGAGGAGCTCGCCTACCTGTTCAGAAACGCGGACCTGCGCGCCGTGGTTCATCACCGCGAGTTCGCGCCGCGCGTTGCCGCGGTGAAGGGCGGCTGCCCGAAGCTCGAGTTCAGCCTGTACGTGGAGGATGGAAGCGGCGCCAACGTGGGGGGCAGCGATGCGCTCGAGTTCGAAACCGCCTGTGGCGAGGGGTCGTCCGTGCGGGACTTCTCCGGCCGCAGCGACGACGACCTGTTCGTCATCTATACCGGTGGAACGACGGGGATGCCCAAGGGCGTCATGTGGCCCCACCGAGCCGCCTACTTCGCCTGCTTCGGCGGCGGGAACCCGGTGGGCGAAGACATCGACGACCTCGACGCGCTCCTGGAACGCGCTCGGACGATCGGCGCCATCGCTACCGCCCTGGTGGCGGCGCCCCTGATCCACGGAGCGGCTCAGCTCGCGACGCTGATCTCCCTCCTCGGCGGCATGAAGATCGTCTACCAGAAGCAGTTCGACGCCGAGGGCATCGTCGGTCTGATCGCTCGCGAGAGGGTGATGACGATCTCGCTGGTCGGAGACGCCATGGCGCGGCCGCTCGCCGACGCGCTCGAGCTGAATGCCGATTCCGACGAGCGCGTCGATTGCAGCAGCGTGCTCGTCGTGGGCTCGGCCGGAGCGATCTTCTCGGAGGCGGTGAAGGACCGCCTGAAGCGGCAGCTGCCCCAGGCCCAGATGCTGGACAACTACGGGTCGACCGAGACGGGCTTCCAGGGAAGCGGAGGCGGCGGACACAAGAGCTTTGGCCAGGGGCTCACGTTCGTCCTGAACGATCGAACCCGGGTGATCGATGACGACCATCACCCGCTCACACGCGGCTCCGGAGAGATCGGACGCGTGGCCCTCACCGGTTACGTACCCGTCGGCTACTACGGCGATCCCGAGAAGAGCGCGGAAACCTTTCCCGTGATCGACGGCCTGCGTTACTCCATCACGGGCGACCTGGCGGAGGTCGAGGCGGACGGAACCATCAAGCTCTACGGACGCGGCTCGCTCTGCATCAACAGCGGGGGCGAGAAGATCTTCGTCGAGGAGGTCGAGAACGCGCTGAAGGGCCACCCGTCCGTGCGGGACGCCGTGGTGGTGGGCCTCGAGGACGAGCGCTGGGGCCAACGCGTGGTGGCTCTGGCCTCGACCGCGCAAGGCCATGCCGATACCGACGAAGACGCGCTTCGGGATCACTGCCGGCAGCACGTGGCCGGCTACAAGGTGCCGAAGGAGATCCACGTCGTGGACGAGATCTTCCGAGGGCCGAACGGCAAGGCCGACTACAAGCTCTCGACTCGCACCGCCGAGGCCCTGTCCAGGGCGCGCTCGGGCTCGGGCGCGTGATGGACGAACGGGTCTCCATCGAGCGGAGCGAGGGCGTGGCGCACGTCCGGCTCGAGCGGCCGGAGAAACGCAATGCGCTCGATGGCGCCATGATGGACGGCCTGCGCGAGGCCGCCCGGCAGCTCGGGAGCGACCCCAGCGTGCGCGCGATCGTCCTGTCCGGCGCGGGCGGCCATTTCTGCGCCGGGCTCGATTTCGCGAGCTTCGGCGAGATGGCCTCGGGCGAGCTCGATGCCGAGACCGACGCCGTGCGCGAGGCCGCCGCCGACCTGAGCGCCGAGGGAGCCCATCGGGGACAACAGATCGCCTGGCTCTGGCAGGAGGTTCCGGTTCCGGTGATCGCGGCCGTCGAAGGCGCGGCGCTGGGCGGTGGGCTGCACGTAGCGCTCGGTGCAGACCTCCGACTGGTCGCCCCCGATGCGAAGATCGGCTTCGTCGAGATCGGCTGGGGCCTCGTGCCTGACCTCTCCGGCAGCCAGGCGTTGCGACGGCTCGTCCCGCTCGACGTCGCCAAGCGTCTGATCTTCACGGGCGACGTGATCTCGGGAGAGCGCGCCGTCGCGCTCGGACTCGGAACGGAGATCTCCCACCGGCCGGTCGAGGACGCGCTGGCTCTGGCGGCGCGGATCGCCCGCAACAGCCCCGACGCGGTCCGCGCGGCCAAGTGGATGCTGAACGCGTCGGGCCTCGTGTCCGTGCGCGACGGCCTGGCCAACGAGTTCCGGACCTCCGCGAAGCTCATGGGCGGGAAGAACCAGATCGAGGCCGTCCGTGCGCGGCTCGGGAAGCGTCCGGCCCGCTTCGAAGACGCGACCTGAAGCTCGCGCGGCGCCCTATCCCGAGCCCCCGCCGGGCCGTCCCGCGCCGATCTGCTGTTCGATGAAGGGCCAGAGCGCTTCAGCGGCGATGGCGTGCGCTCGGGCATTCGGATGCTGGTCGAACGGCGAGAGCCACAGATCTGGGGCGTGTAGGCCCCGGAACGCTGGAAGCAGCGAGAACACGGGGATCTCCTCGTCCGCTGCGAAGCCCGTGACCGCGTCGACGACATCCGCCAACGGGTAGTCGTCGTCGAGACGGTAGAGCATGGGAAACACCACCAGCGCAAAGCGCGCGCCCAGGCGATGGCTTTCCCGCCGGAGCCAGAGCAGCTCGATGCGGGCGCGCCACCACTCCGCCTGCTCCGCCTCACTCCCGAGATAGCCCGCACGAAGGCGCGCAAGGTAACGCGCGGAGAGAGCGCGTTGCTCGTACCGCGCCCGCACGAAGCGGAACAGATAGGAGTGGCGGTAGGCAAACGATTCGCGTGCCAGGCGCTGCATCTGGTCGCGGATGGCATCGATCTGGCCCAGGGTCGTCACGCCCGCCACGCCGTCACGCAGGAAGAAGACGGCGACCACCAGGTCGGGCTGGTAGGTGCGGCCGAAAGCCGCGAGAAGCGCGTGCCAGGCGGGTGTGAGGCTGCCCGGGATGCCGCCGTTGTAGACCTCGTAGTGCTCGATCCCGGGAAGCGGCCGCGTCTCGTTCAGGCGCGCCTCGATCCGGCCTACGAACGTGGCCGGCGGATCGACGGCGAGACCGTAGGTGAAGGAGTCCCCGAGGAAGAGCGTCCGGTGCGTCGCGGGCGACTTGGGGTCGGCCGCCGGCGCGCCACGCAGCGGGAGGTCGTAGGGGCCCACCCGGAAACGCGTGGGCTCGTTGCGTGCCCGATCCGCGTCCTCGCTCCCCCAGGTCTGCTCGGCGCGGATCTGCTCCCACCAGGGCTGCTTCCAGGTGGCGCGGATCGTGATCTCCGCGACGACCGCGACGAGGCCGAGCGAAGCCAGCAGAAGCCCGAAGCGTGCCAGCCGCGCCGTCGAGGAGCTCCCGGTCACGCGCCGAGGCTAGGCGCTCACCGCAGCGGTTTCAAGCACGCGCGGGCTGCGAATCGACCTCCGCGCCCGCTCCCTGCGGTGGCGCGGCCCGGGCCGGCCTAGCGTGGCTCGAGCCGCTCGATCAGCGTCTCGCGCAGCAGCCGAAGCGGCCCCTCGAGCCAGCGCTGCGTCGGATCCCCGAGCGCCCGCACGGTCGCGAGACCCGAGAGCAGCGAGATCGTGTAGAGCTGGAGGGCCACGGTCTCGCGGCGCGAGAGCTGCCGCGCGGGGAAGAAGCGGGCCCAGACGCCGTTCCACGTCTTCAGCATCTCGCGCCAGGCGTCGCTCCCGGCACCAGCGTGGTTCATCAGGATCTCGAGGGTGCTCCGGTAGTGGGGGCTGCCGAAGTGCTCCCAGGCGCGCTCGACGAACACGGCCACTCGCGCATGGAGGCCCTCGCCTTGGAGCTCGGTGTCGGCGAGCCGGGCGGCGAAGCGGCCGAAGGAGTCGGTCACGACGGCTTCGAGGATGCCGTCCTTGCCGCCGAAGTGGTGCTGCACCGCGCCCCAGGAGACGCCGGCCCGGCGCGTGATCTCGGCGGCCGTGGTCCGCTGGAAGCCGACCTCGGCGATGCTCGCCACGACGGCCTCCATCACCCGTGCCCGGGTCTGCGCCGTGCGTTCGGCGTGGGAGCGGCGTCCGCCAGACGGCGCGCCCCAGCGCGCGGCCGGGTTCACCGGCGGCCCTCGTCCTCGACGCCGTAGAGTCGGGCCATCAGCTGCGAGACGAGCCCGCCCACGGGCAGCGCCACCTCGGCATCGCGGGCAAGCTTCAATGCCCAGGCGAGATCCTTCTCGGCGATCTGCATGTGGCCGCGCAGCAGCTTCTGGACCGGCTCTCCCCGGCGGACCTCGGCCGGCATCTTGTGGGTCGCCAGGTAGGCCACCATGAGCTCGGTGATCTGGCCGTTGGCGCGGCCGGCCTCCTCGAGCAGCTCGGGCGGCAGCCCGAGGGCGCGGGCCAGATGGAACGATTCATAGGCCGCCGCCCACTGGATGTAGGTGACGAGGTTGATGCAGAGCTTCAGCCGCGCGCCGTTCCCGAGGGCCCCGGCGTGGAGGATCGTCACCGCACTCGCCTCGAGCATGGGCCGCGCCCGCTCGAGGGCCTCGGCATCGCCTCCCACCAGGTAGGTGAGCTGCTTCTGGGCGGCGCGCACGGCACCGCCGGTCACGCAGGCATCGAGCACGGCGACGCCCTTCGCCGCGGCCCGGTCGGCGATCTCGCAGGCGGTGTCGGGAAGGATGGTGCTGTGGATCGCCAGCACGGTGCCCGGCGCCGCGCCCGCCAGAAGGCCCGCGGGCCCGGACACCACGGCGCGGACGTGATCGTCCTCGGGCACGCAGATGCCGATCACGTCCGCCGCCTCCGCCACCTCGCGCGGAGAACCGGCCGCACGCGCGCCCCCGGCGGCCAGCTCCTTCATCGGCGCCTCCAGCAGGTCGAAGATCGTGGTCTCGAAGCCCGCCGGCGCCAGGTGGGCCGCGATGGGCTTGCCTTGGTTCCCGAGCCCGATGAATCCGACGCGCAGGGCCATGTCCGCCTCCTCGCCGCGGGAGCCTATCACATTTACATTGCAAACGTTCTGTAAATGGCATAGCCTGGCTCCTCCCCGCCGGACCGCGGCGGTGAGGAGAGGTGCCATGAGCGCAGCCGAAGCCGCTCCCGCCGAAGCGGCCCCGCCGGGCGGAGCCGAGCCGCCCGTCCTCTCTCGGGGCCTGCCGTTGCTCGGCCACCTGCTCGAGCTGCGGCGACACCCGATCGAACTCTTCGGGCGCGTGCACCGCGAATGCGGCGAACTCGGCGAGATGAACTTCGCCGGAAATCGCGTCGTCCTGCTCTCGGGCGAGGCGGCCCAGGAGGCCTTCTTCCGGGCGCCCGACGAGCAGCTCGACCAGGCCGCCGCCTATCCCTTCATGACCCCGATCTTCGGCAAGGGCGTCGTCTTCGACGCCGGGCCCGAGCAGCGCCGCCAGGCCATGAAGAACCAGTCCCTGCGCGACAAGATGATGCGCGGCCACGGCCGGGTGATCGCAGCCGAGACCCGGCGCATGATGTCCGGGCTCGGTGAGGCCGGCGAGATCGACCTGCTCGACTTCATGAGCGAGCTCACCCTCTACACCTCGAGCGCGTGCCTGATCGGCCAGGAGTTTCGTGAGGCGCTCGGCCCCGAGTACTACCGCATCTTCTACGAGCTCGAGAAGGGCACCGATGCGCTTGCCTACGTGAACCCGAACCTGCCGATCCCGGCGTTCCGCGCGCGCGACCGCGCCCGGCGCCGCCTGGTCGCACTGTTGACGGAGCTGTTCCAGGCGCGCGAGCGTTCCGTGGCGCCGCAGCAACGCGAGCTGTTCGACATCCTGCTCTCGCTCCGCGACGAGGACGGCCGTCCGCGGTACTCGATCGACGTCGTCACCGGCATGTTCATCTCCATGATGTTCGCCGGGCACCACACGACCTCGGGCACGGCGGCCTGGACGCTGATCGAGCTGCTGAAGCATCCGGGCCATCTCGAGCACGTGGTCCACGAGCTCGACGTCCTCTACGCCGACGGCCGCGACGTGAGCCACCAGGCCTTGCGCGAGATCCCACGCCTGGAATCGGCCATCAAGGAGGCCCTGCGGCTCCACCCTCCGCTCATCCTGCTGATGCGCAAGGTGCGACGGGACTTCCAGTACGGCGGATTCCGGGTGGCTGCGGGCAAGCTCGTCGCCGTCTCGCCGGCCGTCTCCAACCGCATGCCCGAGCGCTTCCCCGAGCCCGACCGCTACGACCCGGCGCGTTACGACGAGGGCCGCGAGGAGGATCGGCAGCTGTTCGCCTGGATCCCCTTCGGCGCCGGCCGTCACCGCTGCGTGGGGGCGGCGTTCGCCATGATGCAGCTGAAGGCGATCTTCAGCGAGCTGCTGCGCCACTACGAGTTCTCGCTGGCCCAGCCCGAGGCGAGCTACCGAAACGACCACTCGAAGATGGTCGTGCAGCTCGCGCAGCCCTGCAGGATCCGTTATCGCCGCCGTGTCGCGGCCGCACACTGAGCCGAGGAGCCACCATGCCCGCCTTCCCCCGCAACGAGCTGGAGGAGATGATCCGCCGCTTCGTCGCCGCCAACGACGAGGCCGGACGTACCGGGGACTGGTCGGCCATGTCGGCCTTCTACCGCGAGGACGCCCTCTACACCTGGAACAACGGCGTCGGCTGGGAGTTCGTGGCCGACGGCCGGCAGCAGATCCACGATTGGGTGTTCGGCACCGAGATGGAGGGCCTCGAGCACTGGGTCTACCCCTACGTCCGGACGCTCATCGACGACCACCAGGGCGAGGTCATCGGGATCTGGCGCCAGCTCGCGCCCGTGAAGGATCCCGACGGACGGCCCTACGAGATCGCCGGAACGGGTGGCTCCTGGTTCCGCTATGGGGGCGACTTCCAGTGGGCCTGGCAGCGGGACTTCTTCGAC
>Ga0114931_10011048_pt1 | contig 10702 bp, 8 predicted proteins | sample 2SBtaG_FD_89579 | JGI IMG/M metagenome (GOLD analysis project Ga0114931, IMG submission 89579) | Deep subsurface microbial communities from Kolumbo volcano to uncover new lineages of life (NeLLi) - 2SBTROV14_V59a metaG | ecosystem: Environmental > Aquatic > Marine > Volcanic | place: Kolumbo...
CGCGGATCGGGGCCGAGGCGGTGGTGCGCTTTGATGCTGCGCCGGCGCGGCCGCCAGACGCGCGGCGCGCGATGCAGGAAATGCCCCCCCTGTTGCGCAGTTATCTGGAGATGGGGGGATGGGTGTCCGACCATGCGGTGGTGGACCGGGAGATGAACACCTTGCATGTTTTCACGGGGCTTGAGATCGCCGCCATCCCCGCCGCACGGCGGCGTCTGCTGCGCGCCCTGTCAGAGTAGAGATTTCAGGCCTCCGGCGGGGATATTTGCACGAAAGGGAAGGCCCGCAGTTGACGCGGCGCAGCGCAGGTCCTAGCTGAGGCGCATGGCCCGTGCTCCCTTGCTTCAGCTTCGTGATGTGTCTCTTACCTTTGGCGGGGATCCTGTGTTTGATAGTCTGTCGCTGGTGGTGCAGCCCGGCGATCGGGTGGCGCTCGTGGGGCGCAACGGTTCGGGCAAATCGACCCTGATGAAAGTGATGGCTGGGCTGGTTGAGCCGGACCGCGGCAGCCGTGCGATCCCACCGGGAATCAGCCTTGGTTACATGGAGCAAGACCCTGATTTCAAAGGATTTGCGACGCTTGGCGACTACGCTGGCAGTGGTCTGGATGCAGAGGGGTACTACCGGGTGGAGCGGGTGGCGGAGGGCCTGAAGTTTGACCCCGGTGCCAGCGTCGCCACGGCCTCGGGCGGGGAAAGGCGGCGCGCGGCGCTCGCAAAGATCCTGGCCGAAGCGCCTGATCTGATGCTCCTGGACGAGCCGACCAACCACCTGGACATCGAGGCCATCGGCTGGCTGGAAAATCGCCTGCAGGAGACCCGCGCGGCCTATGTTCTGATCAGTCACGACCGGGCCTTTCTGACCGCGCTCACCCGCGCGACCCTGTGGATCGATCGGGGCCGGGTGCTGCGACAGGAAAAGGGGTTTCAGAATTTCGAGGCCTGGCGCGACAGGGTCTGGGAAGAGGAAGACCAGAGCCGCCACAAGCTGAACCGCAAGATTAGGTCCGAAGCCCGCTGGGCGGTCGAGGGTATCAGCGCCCGGCGCAAGCGCAACCAGGGGCGGGTGCGCGCACTGCGCGCCCTGCGGGCCGAGCGCAGCGCGATGATCCAGCGCCAGGGAACAGCGGCGATCAGCGCAACCGTGACCACGAAATCCGGCAAGCGGGTGATAGAAGCGCGCAATATTTCAAAGTGTTACGACGGAAAACTGATCCTCAGAGATTTCTCGTTGCGGGTCCATCGGGGGGAACGGGTCGCGCTGGTCGGCCCCAATGGCGCGGGCAAGACCACGCTTCTCAAGATGCTGACCGGCCAACTGCAGCCGGACAGCGGCACGGTGGTGCTGGGCAGTAATGTGCAGATGGTGGAATTCGATCAGAACCGCAGTGCGCTGGATCCCGATCTCAGCCTGTGGGAAACCTTGACGGGGGATGCGGGGATGCGAGTGTCGGGGCGTGCCGATCAGGTCATGGTGCATGGCACACCGCGTCACGTGGTCGGCTACCTCAAGGAATTTCTGTTTGACGAACGTCAGGCCCGGGCCCCGGTGCGGTCGCTCTCGGGTGGGGAAAAGGCGCGCCTGTTGCTGGCTCGGATCATGGCGCGCGACAGCAACCTTCTGGTGCTGGACGAGCCCACCAATGATCTTGATGTCGAGACCCTCGACTTGTTGCAGGACATACTGGGGGACTATGGCGGAACGGTTTTGCTGGTCAGCCACGACCGGGATTTTCTGGACCGCGTGGCGACCACGACCATCGCGATGGAGAGGGGCGGCAAGGCGACGGTCTATGCCGGCGGCTGGACCGACTATCAGGCGCAGAAATGGTATGATGAAACTGTCGAAAAACGCGATAAACCAACGGCTAACAAGACGACATTGAAGAAGGAAAAGAGGGCTGGCGCGCGCGGGTTAAGCTTTACGCAACAGCACCGACTGAAGGCGCTGCCAGATCAGATCGCCCGGCTGGAGGCGGAAATCGCCAAGCTGAGCGACTACCTGTCCGCGTCGGACCTGTTCACTGCCGAGCCGCTGAAATTCCGCAAGGCGACCGAGGCTCTGGCAGACCGTCAGGTGGCGCTGCGCGCGGCCGAGGACGAATGGCTGGCGCTGGAGGAGAAGGCGGACAATTCGCCGGCCGGCTGACCAGGCGCCGAGAGGGGGCCTGCGGCTATGCCGGCATGTGAGAGCGCGCGATGGTCGTGGTGGTTTTCGAAGTGACGACGGCCGAGGGGCAGCAGGGCCGCCACCGGGGCCTTGCCGCCTACGGGTTACGGGTCACCCGGGGTCTGCGCGACCATGGCATGCAAAAGCAGCGTGACAGACCGTCGGGCCGCGACAGGGCAGGCTGATGAGGGCGCTCAGCGCATCCGCAAGGCGCCATCGAGGCGGATCACCTCACCGTTCAGATAGTCGTTTTCGATGATGAAGCGGGCCAGGGCCGCGAATTCTTCGGGGCGACCGAGGCGTTTGGGAAAGGTCACGTCGGCGGACAGGCCATCAATGATTTCCTCGCCCAGACCAGTCAGCATCGGAGTCAGGAAGATGCCCGGCGCAATCGCCATCACCCGCACTCCGATCCCCGCCAGGTCACGTGCGAGAGGCAGCGTCATGCCGGCAATTCCCGCCTTTGAGGCGGCGTAGGCGGCCTGTCCCTTTTGCCCGTCGAAGGCGGCCACGCTCGACGTGTTGATAATGACCCCGCGCCCGCCGTCGCGCTCGGGTGAATTGAGCGCCATTTCGGCCGCCGACAAGCGCAAGACGTTGAAACTGCCCACGAGATTGACGTCGACCGTGCGGCGGAAACTGTCCAGTTCATGCGGCCCGTTGCGACCGACGACGCGTTCGCCGATCACGATTCCGGCGCAGTTTATGCAGGTATTCACGCCGCCCATGCGGTCGACCGCCGCCCGGATCCCGGCCCCGACCGACCCCTGATCGGTGACATCGACGGCGGCGAATTTGGCGCCGATCTGATCTGCCACGTCGGTGCCGCGGAGTTGGTCGCGGTCCAGAAGGGTCACTTCGGCCCCAGCGCTGCGCAACGCCCGCGCGCAGGCTTCGCCCAGGCCCGAGGCGCCGCCGGTGACGATTGCCTTGCAGCTGGTGATGTCCATGATGGGGCTCCCTGAGAGAATTGAACGATCGTTCAGATACCGCGCCCTTGATAGCCGCGGGCAGGGCAACTGTAAAGGCCCGTTGCAGCGCGTTCGGCGCGCCAGCGCGGGCTATTGCCTGCCGGTCAGACCTTTTGCATCAGGAACGTCAGGTAGACGTAATATTCCCCCTTGTTCAGCAGCCCTACCAGTTTTTGCACCTCGGCCCCACCGGGAACGGTGACAGCGTCGAGTTCGGCCTCGACCAGGGTTATGCTGCCCATGTGCTTGTCCTCTCCGCTGTGGCTTTTCATCTTGCCCCCCGGCATCGGGATCATCGCCGTCCATTTCGGTGGCTCGGCCGGGGTGCTGGCGGGCCAGCTGATCTTGGCCAGCGCCTGCACCGGCAGAAACGGGTCAGGTCCGAAGGCTTTGGCCAGGGTGCCGATCAGGCCCGGAAGGCCAAGGTTCCTGTAGGCTGATTCGGCTTGCGGCGGAATCGTGACGCCGCTGGCCTTGGCACTTGAAAACAGCGCATTGACCCCCAGTGTCACCAAGCCGCCGATCAGCCCGGCAAAAACCCGTGCGGCAGTGGCCGACATGCCGTCATCTTCAAGACCGACGAGCGTCACCGTGAAATCGAGATACTCGGTGCTCGGTTTTACCATTTCCTGCGCCAGAAGGCGGCCGTGCGGCTCTTTCGTGCGCGACAGCGTCAACACGGTGCCAGTGTCGAAATCGCCGCTGAGCGGGTTGAGGGCCTTGCCCGCGTCCGAATAGACGTAGTTGCCCATCAGGACGAACTCATCCTGTCCCGGCCCTGCGGTTTCCTTTTTGCAATGCACCCGCCACGCCCAGAGGGAAATCATCCATTTCGGGCTGGGCAGCGATGCTGGCGCGCCACTGGCGCCCGTGGGTGCGCCGGTGGCAGGAGGACCGGTGACGGGCACGACCGGGGTCGCGGCGGCGATATTGGGGCCGCCGCTGATCGGGGCCGGGGCTGCCGGGGCGGTGGCCAGCGCCTCATCGGCGGCACTGGGCGGCGCCGCCTCGGCCGCTTGCGCAGCCTCGTCCTGTGCCGTTTTCACGGCCTCCTCAATAGAGGTGCCGGCCTCGAGCAGGACTCCGAAGGAAACCTCGGGGAAGGTGTGAATCGACGGGCTGAACACCCCTGCCAACGCTTTTTGTGCAACCAGCAAAGGGTCGGCTTCGGGCGGCAAACCGGCTACGGCCGGCACGCGGGCGGGCTTGTTTTTCGCGACCTCGCGGAACACTTCGCCCAAGGCGCGAAACTGCGCGATGGCCGCCGGGTCAGGCACGCTGCCCTCAAGCCGGGTGGCAACGTAGTGGTCAAGCCAGACATGCAGGTGCAAGGCAACATCATCAAGAAAATCAGACATCGAAACCTCCGTAAATCGGATTGCGGGGAAACAGACGAGAAATATGACTGGTGAAAGTTACCGCCCCAGAATAGCATGAATCGGCCGATTCCCGTAGCCAACCGGGCGGGCGCCGCACGTCAGACGCGCGGGCGGGCAGCGCTGAGCGGCGCGCCGACCTGTGAAGTCACTTTTTTCGCGCAGTTTCAACGCCGTAGGGACAGCCCGCATCCGCGCGCCGCCTCAGCGCGGCAAATGGATCGCAAAGCGGGCGCGAATTTCGGCGTCCAGCACCGCATCAAAGCGGGCGTTCGCCGGACGCGCCAGCAGCGCCTTCTTGCGGGCGGTGGCATTTTCCAGCAGGTCGGGCCTGCCCTCTTCCTCCCATTCCTTGGGCGAACTTCGGTTGCCCAGGGTCGGGTAGATGTATTCGCTCTGCATCAGATCAAGGGTCTGATCGGCGCCTAGGTAATGGCCGGGGCCGCCAAGGCAAACCTGTTTCATCACCTCAAGCCCGGTGGTCTCGTCATTGACCTCGATACCGCGCACGCAGCGCTGTGCCTGCCCCAGCAGATCGTCGCCCAGGATCAGGCTCTCGTGGCAGAACCCCAAGAGCGAGGCATGCATGCCCGCGGCCTCGTAGATCATGTTGAGCCCGGCAAGCCCCGCCATCACCGCGCTCGTCGCCTGTTCCCAGCCGGCCTGCATGTCGGGCAGTTTGCTGTCGGCCATGCCTGCCGGGGCACCACCGGGCAGGCCGTAGAATTGCATCATCTGGGCGCAGGCGGCAGTCAGCAGGGCCTGTTCGCCCGACCCCCCCGACATCGCTCCGGTGCGCAGATCGCTGACAAAGGGCCAGGTGCCGAAGATCACCGGGCAGCCCCGCCGGATCGCGTTGGCATAGACGAATCCGGCCAGGCATTCAGCGACCGCCTGCACGACCGCCCCGGCAATCGGTGCCGGAGCGGTAGCGCCGGCCTGACCTGCCGAAAGCATCAGGACCGGCATGCCGGCGCGGATGCAGGCCTCCATCGAAATGCAGCTTTCGGTGGCGAATTTCATCGGTGGAACCACAAAACAGTTCGAGGCCGAAACGAACGGGCGGTCCCGCCACCGGGCCTCGCCCCCGGCGATCAGGTGCAACAGGTCAAGCGCGCCGGCCACATAAGCGGGATCCGAAAAAGAGGTGCCCACGTGTTTGGTGGTGCCGCTGCAACAGGCGTAGAGGGTGTTGATGTACATCTCGAAATTGTCGCTGACATCGCGCGCCACCATCGGGCGCTGGAAAAAGTGGATATTGTCGAGATGCTCGGCAATGCGGGCCGCATCATGCAGGTCCTGGACCGTGGAGTCGCGGTAAGCACCAGTTTCAAGATCCACCAGATGCACCGCAGCGCCGGCGGTGCCGTAATAGACTCGCTGTCCGCCGATCCGCATGTCATGACGCGCGTCGCGGCCATGCAGGGTGATCTCCTTGGCGGCGCCTGCCAGCATGTCCTCGACCACCGCGCGGGGAAAGCGCAGGCGCCCGTCCGCGCCCTGAACCACCCCGGCGGCGGTCATGATTTCAACACCGCTGGCGGGCGCGTCGGCCAGCCCGATGATTTCCAGAGCATCAAGGGCGGCGGTATGGATGCGCTGGACCTCGGCGTCCGACAGCGGGCGGTAGGTGCCGCCGGTCATGCCGGGGCGCACCGGGCGCAGGTCGCGCGACAGGGGGGCGGCACGGGCCCGCAGGCGCGCGGCGCGGCCGCCGGAACGGCGACCAGCGGAAGTTTGGGGAGAAGACTGGCTCATGTCGGGATCAATCGGTTGGGCACGGGGAAGGGCTACTCAGGCGCGACATCCGCCGTGGGCGACCCCGCGCCGCACGTCCCCGCCGCGCGCCGATAACGCGCCCCACCAGTGTGATCAGCCAGTTGAAACTGCGCATCACGCCTCCTTTGCACCCCAGCCTGAGGCGCGTCGGGCGGTCCCGTCTTGTCTGTTTGCGCCAGCCTGTCGTTTTTGGACCATGGGCGTAAGGTCGCCGGGCCGCCTGGCGCATCACTTCGGGCGCGAGAGGTCCGCCAGCACCGCGGGTATCGTCATCACGTCGTCACGGGTGCAATCGAACTGACCGACCTGCACCCGGATCACGAAGGCGCCCTGATGACGGGTCTGGGTCAGGTAGATGCGTCCGTCGTCATTGATCCGCGCCAACAGATCGGCGGTTTGGGCGTCGTCATCGAGGTAGCGAAAGGTGAACAGCGACAGCGCCGGTGGGGTGGTGATCTCAAAGCCGGGCATGGCAGCAATGGCATCGGCCGCCTCGCGCGCCCAGGCCACGTGGTTGCGGATGCGCGCGCGCAGCCCCTCCAGCCCGTAGGCGCGCAGGGTGAACCAGATTTTCAGCGCCCGAAAACGGCGCCCCAGCGGCACCGTCCATTCGTTGAAATTGGTGATCTCGTCGGCGCCTTGGGTCTGCAGGTAATCCGGCCGCAGCCCCAGGGTGCGGATCTGCGGGGCGGGGTCGGCCAGAAACTGCACCGCGCAGTCAAACTGCACGCCCAGCCATTTATGCGGGTTGAAAACCACGCTGTCGGCGCCCTCGACCCCGGCCCACAGGGGGCGGAACTCGGGGCAGATCATGGCGCTGCCAGCCCAGGCGGCATCCACATGGCTATAAAGATCGTGGCGCCTGGCTACCTTCAGGCAGGCGGCGATATCGTCAAAGGCTCCGATGCCGGTGCCGCCGGTGCACAGCACCACCCCGGCGGGCGTCAGCCCGGCGGCGCGGTCGGCGAGGATCGCGGCCTCAAGCGCCGCCGGATCCATGGAAAAGCGCGCATCGGTGGGAATTTTCACCAGGTTCCGCTGGCCGATGCCGGCAATGCGCACCCCCTTGTCGATCGAGGAATGGGTCTGGGCGCTGGCGTAAATGCGGCAGGCGGGGCCGCCGGCCAGACCGGCGTCATTGCCCCCCCACCCCAGCGCGCGTTCGCGCATGGTCAGGATCGCGCTCAGCGTCGCGGTGGTGGCGCTGTCGTGGATAGTGCCGCTGAAAAGCGCCGGCAGGCCCAGGGCCTCGCGCAGCCAGGCAACCATCACCTGTTCGATCTCGGTGGCGGCGGGGGAGGTCTGCCACAGCATCGCCTGGGCGGCTATCGCGTTGGCCAGTTGTTCGGCCAGCATCGAGGCAGGGGCGGCGTTGCCGGGGAAATAGGCAAAGAAACGCGGGTGCTGCCAATGGGTCATGGCGTCGGGCACGATGGCGGTGAAATCGTCGAAAATGGCAGCGATTTCATCGGGATGCTCGGGCGCGCAGGTGGGCAGTTTGGCGGCGGTGTCGCCCGGACGCGTGCGGGCGCGCACCGGGCGGTCGCGCAACCCGGCGTGATAGGCACGTGCCCAGTCGGCGGCGCGCTTGGACCAGCGGTTCAGATCGTCATGGTTCATCGCTGTGCTCGGGTTCTGTGGCGGCGGCAAGAAGGGCATCAACCTGCGCCCCCGGCGCGGCGCGGCTCAGGGGCGTGAAATCGCCAGACCCGAACATCGCCTGCCCGGCCTCGATCACGGCGCGATGGGTCACCCGCGCCAGGGCCGAGCCGATCGAGATGCGCGCCACCCCGAGGCGGGCGAATTCGGCCCGGGACAAGCGGGCAAAAGGCCCCGCCGCGAGGGCGTTGACCGGCAGCCGCGTGCTGGCGCAGATGCGCGCAAGGTCCTTTGGGCTGGCAGGCATCGGTACATAAAGACAATCGGCGCCCGCGGCCTCGTAGGCGGCAAGACGGCGCAGGGCCTCATCCAGATCATACTGGCCGGCCATCACCCCGTCGGCCCGCGCCACCAGCACGAAATCGCGCCCCAGAGCACGGGCGGCGGCAGCTGCGGCACGCATGCGTTCCACAGCCAGATCAAAGGGATAGGGGGCGGCGTCTGGCGGGGCCAGGTCTTCGATGGAAATGCCCGCCAGCCCGATTTCGGCCGCCAGACGCACGGTCTGGGCGCAGGTTTCGGGAGCGTCGCCAAAGCCGTTTTCAAAATCCCCCGAGACCGGCACGTGCACCGCCGCGATCAGATCCTGGGCGTGGGAAAGGGCCTCGTCACGGGTGACATGGCCCATGTCGGGGCGCCCCAGGGTAAAGGCGTGCGCGGCCGAAGAGGTGGCGATGGCGGGCGCCCCGAGGGCAGCCAGCAGCTTTGCGCTGCCCGCATCCCAGGCGTTGGCAAGGATGAAGGGAGTGCCGCGCAGGTGCAGGTCACGAAAGGATGTTGGCATCTGGGGTGTCCTCTGGTGCTGGAGGCCTGCGCTCAGGTCTGCTTGGGTGGGGCGGCGGCCGCTGCCTCGGCCGCGAACCGCATGAGGCGGTCCAGCGCGTTGCGAAAATCATCGTCGGCGACCGTCATTGCAACCCGCACGTGACCCGCCGCCGCCGCGCCAAAGCTTTCGCCCGGCATCACCGCAATACGTTCGCGATCCAGCAGGGCATTGGCGAAATCGATGCCCGTCAGCCCGGTGGCGCGGATGTCGAGCATCAGATACATCGCGCCCTTCAGCGGCACGTGCCGGACGATATTCTGGCCGGCAAGGGCCTCTATTGCTATCATGCGGCGGCGCGCAAAGGGGGCCGCGACCTCCTCTTCCAGTGCGCTGCCCTGACCGAGGGCGAAAAGGGCGGCGTCCTGAATGTAGCCCGGCACGCCATAGGTGATGTGGGTCGCCAGATCGATCATCAGCGCAATCACCGGGACGGGCGCAACCACCCAGCCCACGCGCGAGCCGGTCATCGCATGGCTCTTGGACATCGAGCCGATCACCAGGGTGCGTTCGACCATGCCGGGTAGGGCGCGCGGGCTCAGGTGGTGGCCGTCCCAGACCTGGGTGTCGTAAACCTCGTCCGAGATCAGCCACAGATCGTGAGTGCGGCAGGTGTCGGCAATGGTTTCAAGGGTTTTTCGCGAATAGACCGTGCCAGTCGGGTTGTTGGGCGAGTTGATCAGAAGGCTTTGGGCGCCACCGGCGCGGGCAATGGAGTCCTCGATCACCTCACCGCGTGGCTGAAACTCGTCCCGGGCGCGGGTCGGCACGGCAATCGGGCGGGCCCCGACTGCGCGCAGGGTGCCGGGATAGGTGGCATAATAGGGGTCGATGAAGAGGGCGCCGTCGCCTTCGTCGCAGGTGGCGTGATGGGTGCTGAACAGGGCCGCCTGACCGCCCGGCGTGATCAGCACGTTGTCGGCGGTGGTGGGCACCCCGGTGCGCGCCGTCACCCGTTCCGCCACCGCCCTGCGCAAGGCCTGCACCCCCGGCACCATTGCATAGCCGGTGTGCCCGGCGCGCGCGGCGCGGTGCATGGCATCCAGAATGTCGGCGCGGGTGCCGATGTCGTGCTCTCCGATCGTCAGTTCCGTCACCCTGGTGCCGGCTGCCACCATCGCACGGGCGCGGTAGAAGACGCCCCAGCCATCATCGCCGCTGTCCGCGCCCGCGCCGCCGGTCAGCCCCATGATGCGTTTTGAAAGCTGCATGATTCCCGTCCCACATGTTGGCCCGAGAGGGCCAGTTTGCGACCCTCTTGTCAATCAGGGATGGATGCGTGCGGTGCTTGTGCATTTTCAAATCCCGTGACAAATGTAGGCGTGCCTTCACGCGCGCAAGGACCCTCGAGAGATGACGAAAATCCGACTGCACAACACCATGAGCCGCCGCAAGGAGCCATTCACGCCGATTGATGCGCAAAAACTGGGCATGTATGTCTGCGGCCCAACGGTTTACGACCGCGCCCATCTGGGCAACGCGCGCCCGGTGGTGGTGTTTGATGTGCTGTATCGGCTGCTGCGCCACGTCTACGGGCCGACCCATGTCACCTATGTGCGCAATTTCACCGATGTGGACGACAAGATCATTGCCCGCGCCGACGCAACGGGCCGTGCGATCGGTGACATCACCCACGAGACCGAGCGCTGGTTTCTTGACGACATGGCTGCCCTTGGCGCGCTGGAACCCACCCACATGCCCCGCGCCACCCAGTATATCGAGCCGATGCAGCGCATGATCGGCGAACTGATCGCCAGTGGGCACGCATATGAGGCCGAGGGTCACGTGCTGTTCGCGGTCGAAAGCTACGCCAAATATGGTCGCCTGTCGGGCCGTTCGGTCAAGGACATGATCGCCGGCGCCCGGGTCGAAGTCGCGCCCTACAAGAAGAACCCGATGGATTTCGTCATGTGGAAACCCTCGAC
>Ga0114931_10011049_pt1 | contig 10702 bp, 9 predicted proteins | sample 2SBtaG_FD_89579 | JGI IMG/M metagenome (GOLD analysis project Ga0114931, IMG submission 89579) | Deep subsurface microbial communities from Kolumbo volcano to uncover new lineages of life (NeLLi) - 2SBTROV14_V59a metaG | ecosystem: Environmental > Aquatic > Marine > Volcanic | place: Kolumbo...
AGGGTCGAAACGACCAGCCCGATGTTCGTCGAACGCTGGACGTTGGGACGCCCCACGTGTTGTTCAACACACAGACTCGGTCCCGGATGAGAAACGAAGATTCGCTCTTGGTCCAGATCGGTCAACCACGAGGCGTCTGCCTTGGTGGAGTGTGAAATAGCCAACGCCAGATCCGTCGACAGCAGGCTGCGAGCACAGAACCCCTGATACAGCAGTCGCACCCGGGGCGTGTGTGTTGCCGGAACGATCAGTGGCGTGAAGTCGTAGAGAATACTGACTTCCGTTGGAAACCAGCGTTCGATTGGACGCAGACAGCACCAGACTCCCAAGCACTCTGGCGGAGGCGAACCCAACGGCACGCGACGGCTCTTCGAGACGCGACGTGCCCACTGTTGCAAGTCTTGGTCTTGTGACCAACTCAACTCCGATGAAACCCGTAGTTCCCACTGTCCAGCAAAAAAACGGACCGACGCATGTCGGGACACCGCCATCGCCAAGCGAGCCGTGTAACGCCCGATGCCCGTCAAATGGCGCTCATTCAACGGATTCGCGTCGAAGTACACGATCGGCTTGGCATCGCTTGCCGAGGAGTTTGGCGACGCGGTCATTGAAGTCTCGCGGGGGTGAATCACTGCTTGCTTGGAGAACGATCTCGGCACGACACACCAGCAGGCATTGCGATCCAACGCATCCGCTAGCAGTCAAGCCGCCTGATTTCGGGCGAAATCGTACTATGCCGTGGGAACCTCAACAAGACGAGTCGCTTGAAGAGACCAAGGAAGCATCCGAGGTTCGGCGGCACCGGTTGGTCGCCACGATCGTTTCTTGAAAAACTTTCCATGCAATTTGCTTGACACGGACCCGTCCGTCCGGCTACTGTACTATTACTCTATCACAGTAGAGGGTGAGCATGTTTTTCCCCATTGACCCAACCAGCGGCGTTGCGATTTACGAGCAGGTGGTTCGGCAAATCAAATTTGCCGTCGCCGGCGGCGTACTACGAACCGGGGAACTGGTCCCTTCGGTTCGTGAGCTGGCACGTGAGTTGGCAATCAATCCCAACACCGTGGCTCGGGCCTATCGACAACTGCAAGACGAAGCGGTGTTGCGCACGATCCGTGGCACGGGCTTGGCAATTGCTGCGGGGGCTGTGGAGAGGTGCCGCCGCGAGCGTGTTCGGCTGATTCGTGATCGCCTGCGGCAAGTGTTGGATGAGGCCCGGAATAGCCGAATTGACTTCGACGATTTACGGACGCTGATCGAAAGAGAACTCAAGGCGGTCGAGCAAAAGGAACCCTGAAGATGCAAAGCGTGATCAAGTTCGATGCGGTCGCTAAACAATTTGGTACCCAGATGGCGCTGGAGGGTATCTCGCTGCAGATTCCCTCCGGCGTGGTCTTTGCCTTGTTGGGTGAGAACGGGGCTGGAAAAACAACCGCGCTGCGAATCGCCTTGGGTCTCGAATCGGCCGACTCCGGCGAGACCAGTGTTTTGGGCCTCGATAGTGCTCGGCAAGGACGCGCCATCCGCCGCCGGGTGGGCTATCTGCCCGAGCGGCCTACCTTGTACGGCTGGATGACCGTCGACGAAATCGGTTGGTTCACCGCCGGTTTCCACGGCCCCAGCTTTCAGCCGCGGTATGGAGAACTGGCCGCAGGGTTCGGGCTGCCCGGGGACCGCAAGATCAATGCCCTGTCCAAAGGAATGCGAGCCAAGGTCGCGCTGTCGCTGGTCATGGCAAACGAGCCAGAGCTACTCATTCTCGACGAACCGACATCGGGACTCGACACCTTGGTGCGACGCGAGTTTCTCCAGAGCATGGTCGACGTCGCGGCAACCGGTCGCACGGTGGTCCTTTCCAGTCACCAGATCAATGAAGTCGAACGGGTGGCCGACTATGTCGCGATCTTGCATGCGGGTCGGCTGATCGTGGTTGACCGTCTGGATGACCTCAAGCAGCAAACGCAACAGCTCACCCTCACCCTGCAAGACGGCGCCACGGTGCCGGAATTCGGCGGTGAGGTGCTCACCCAGCGATGCAGTGGTCGGCAATGGCAAGCGGTCGTGCTACGTCTTGCAGACGGCGAACTTGATCGACTGCGAGAAGACGAATCGGTTCACGAAGCCGAGTTGCGACCGCTTGCACTCGAAGAGATCTTCGTGGCCTATCTTACCCACGCCGGCCAGCCGGCTGCGGTGCCGAGAGCCGAGGGAGCGCCGGTGTCATGAACGCTCATGGATTCAGAAGATTGGCGTGGAAAGAATATCGCGTGTTGCGCCCAATTTGGATCTCGATGTTCGGGATTACGGTATTCCTCCAACTCTTGATGTCGTGGTCGCTCTCGGTTCTAAGTACACCACCCCCCGAGGCACAAAAGGTCGCCACAATACTGTTCGGCGTGGCGCTGGTTATGACGGCGATGTACTCGCTGGGTTGCACGGCGGCATTGTTCGCGGCCGAGCGCGAAGAACACACCCACGAGTTTCTCTGTCTTCACGCGCCCTCTTCCCGAGCGTTGATCGCCGGCAAGGCCGCCATCGGGCTCACAAGCACCGTGGGCCTGATAGTGATACTCTGGCTTGTGGCTGCCTTGCTATCCGGCTAACTCGTCCCGCGGGGCGATGTTCTGCGCAATTTGTGGGGCACCTTGGGGCTTGCGACACTCGAGCTATTTGCCTGGGGTACGTTTTTTTCGTTGCTGTTGAAGCAGCCGCTACGAGCCGCGATTCTGGCCGTGTTCGCGGCCTCGGCAACCGTGCATGTACTGGCCCGATCAGGAGTACGATATATTATGGTGTATTGGGCCTTCGAGCCCTATCTAACCGTGCTGCCGGCACGCCTGGGTATTCTCGCAGCCCTTGTTGTTGTCGACTTTTGGCTGGCCGGTCGTTGGCTTGAGCGACCCCTGTTGGGGCATCGATTGTCTCCCAAGCTTGGACGCAAGAATCAACATCTCGTTGCGCGAACGACCACGCAAACCAAGTTGGCTTCTCGCGCGACCAGCTTCCGTCGACTTCTCTGGCAACAGTGGCACCACACAATAGGTATGTCGGCAACGATTGGTTTCGCGGTGATTGGTTTCGCGGTGACCCTGCTGTTAATCGTGGCTGGCTTCCATGCTCGGATTGGCGGGGGGGTCGTCGTGCTTGTGAGCACCGTGGGCGCGACGCTCATCGGTGTTTGCGCGTTCCTGGCAGACAAACAAGACCAAAGCTATCGTTTCTTCGTTGAACATGCCGTGTCGCCAGCGCTGGTGTGGCTAAGTCGGCAGTGCGTGGGTCTGGCGACCCTCGTGGTGTTCAACGCGATCCTGTTTGGCGTGACGCTCGGCATAGTGGCGTTGGGGACTACTCTCGTAAACGACGCCCACAAGCCTGGGGACGAAACGTGGTCGTTGAGATACTGGCTCACTGTCGTCATTCCCTTGTATTGGACCAGCCAGGTACTGTTGTTTTCAGCCGGCCAGCTTTGCTCGATGCTGTTTCGCGGCGGTCTGCTGGCCGGTTTCTTTGGGCTAGTGCTGTCAGGGCTGTTGGTCTGGTGGGCTCTCACCATGTTTGAGTTTGAAGCTAGTTGGCTATGGTCCGTGGCTCCGGTGTTGGTCGCGATGTTTCTTGCCACGTGGCTGCGAACGCCCGCTTGGTTGCTGGAACGCAATGGCTGGCGCCCCTGGCTTCCCGTCGCATTGACGTTGGGCCTTCCGACGATCGCCCTCCTGGTTGCCGTGCCGGTGTACCGCGTCTATCAGATTCCGTTGAAAGACCCGGGCTTCTCGGTCAGCGAGTTCTCGTTACCGATCACCGCCGAACAAAAGGCCACCGCCGACATGTACCGGCGCGCTCTCGACTTGATCCAACCCCTTGGGAAGGCCGCCGAGAGAGACGAGACAAAGCCCAAGTTATGGCAGCCGCCCAGACTGACCGCGGAAAAAATTCGCTGGGTCCAGAGGAACCAAGAGTCCCTTGATCTGGCGATGGAAGCCAGCGCCCGAGATGGTTGTGTGTTCGAAGATTACAGCGGGGGCATCATCAATTCGCTCGGATACTATTCTTTGGGTGGCATCCTATCGAGCCTGTTGGTGACCAAAGCCAGAATACTCCAATCGCAAGGCGATCTGGATGGAGCCTTTGAATACTATCGGGCCACGATTCGATTCGCCAACCACTTACGTCGCCGCGGCTGGCGATACAACTGGGGGGACGCAGTTGCGGTCGAGTCGGGAGCTTACTGGTATTTGCCAAGTTGGGCCGCCGCCGAGGGCCAGACTCCCGAGCGAGTTCGCAGCGCCATCGCGGAACTGGAAAACTTGGCCCACAACGCTCGACCCATGACGGATCTCGTTAAAGCCGAATATGTCCAGACGTGGCGTATCCTTACGGCCGATTCCGATTCGCTAAACGATTTGCCACTGGGAGAGCAAGAGCTTAGACAATTGGTGCTGGCCCAGCACCTAGCCCCATGGGAGCTTGCCCGAGCGCGACGGTTGCTCAATGTCATCACAGCCGAATCGCTCCACGACATCAGCTTCGCCCAGCGGGCGCAACGTAACGACATACCATTCCAGTTCTTCAGTTACGAGTCCGCCTTGGACAACCATCGGCACTGGATGGGGTCGACTTGGTACTTGAATCACTACTACTACTACGACCAAAGATGGGCTATTGGCACCATGCAGCGTGCCGTGGTTCGACGCCGCGCGACGGTTGTCTTGATGGCGTTGGCCGCATGGCGGCAAGACCACGGCACGCTGCCTCACACGCTCAAACAATTGGTCGGCCAGTACTTCGATCGCTTACCGCTTGATCCCTACATCACAAAACCATTCGGATACCGTCGTGAGGGCTTTCCGACCCCGATCCACTTCGCCCAACCCAAGTTCGTAGCCATCCCGGCCGATTGGCCATTGATCTGGAGTGTAGGATCAGACCAATGCCAAGTCGTGCTCACCGGCACGAATGAAGAAGGCCTTGACGTATTCCAAGTTCAAGGAACCCGTGACGGCACCCTCCAGTGGCCGTCTATCCATTACTCCTATGGCTGGGTCTTCCCCCTCCCCGAATTCAAACAGCCGCGGGAGCCGGACGACAAATGAGATGTCACGGCTTATACTCATGCTTGCGTGCTGGACATCGCGGTTTCGTTGCTATTTCGTTCCAGCTTTTCAGCCTTGGGTCAGGAGAGTCAGATGTTGCACCGTGTCGATCGGTTGGTTGGTGTTCTGTTGGCAGTTGCTTCTTGGGCGTTGGTGTCGCCACCGGTCCACGCGGAGGAAGTGCGAACGTTCGAGTTCACCTACGCGTGCAAGATTAGCGATGTGACCGAGGGGGCGAAGCATGTCGACCTGTGGATGCCCGTGCCGTCGGATTGTCAGGGGCAAACCGTCGGGAACGTCACGATTGTTCGACCCAGCGGTGGGCAGATCGGCGTCGACCCGGCCTACGGAAACCGCATCTTTCACAAACGATTCGACAGTCCGCGAACGACCGATCCCGCGTTGGGCGACGAACTTGTGTTTCGCGTCAAGCGTCGCGAAGTGATCGTCGATGCCGCGAAGTCGCTTGCGGCCGTGAAATTCTCACAACCGAATGAAGAACTGGCTGTTTATCTCGCACCGAATTCGCTCATTCCCGTCGATGGCCGCGTGGCGGATATTGCTCGTCGGCTTGCCTTGCAGCAGAACAAGCCGATTGCGACCGCGCATACGGTCTACGATTACCTTCTCGAAACAATGACGTACAATTGGCGGGCCAAAGGGGCCGGTCGTGGAGATGTGCTGTGGGCATGTGACAGCCGCACGGGTGACTGTACCGACTATCACTCGACGTTCATCGCGATGTGTCGGGCCACGGGTATTCCGGCCGATCACCAATTCGGATTCCCGCTTCCGACTGACCGAAACGAGGGCAAGCTCTTCCATTTTCATTGTTGGGCAAGATTCTGGGCCGGCGAGGCCGGCTGGATCCCCGTGGATATCTCGGAGGTTGACAAGCATCCGGAACTGCGACAATACAATTTCGGTTCGCTACGCGTGAATCAACTGAAGCTCAGCCACGGGCGCGATGTGACGCTGGTGCCGCCCCAGAAGGGGCCACCGATTAATATATTCGTGTTTCCCTATGTCGAAGTAGATGGTCGTCCGCACGACGGCGTGAAGTGGACCGCGAGCTTTCGCGATATCGCCGATCTCGAAGCGCGGCGCTGATACCGAGAAACTCCCCCGTGGTTCGTCCCCATCGTTCAAGACTTGGAGACAGAACCGCGGCGAGCATTTGCCAACCAGGAGGACAGATGTCATGTCGGATGAAATTCAACAGGCCGTTCGTTCGCAGTACGGCGCGGTGGCTGCCAAGGGCCTGTCGAGCGATCAGTCGGGCGTGCGTGCGGTGGCCGAGGCGTTCGGATATTCATCTGAAGAACTTGCCTCGATTCCGGCCGAAGCAAACATGGGGCTCTCCTGCGGCAACCCCACGGCGTTTGCCAGCTTGCGGACGGGAGAGACGGTTGTCGATTTGGGGTCCGGCGGCGGGCTTGATGTCTTTCTGGCGGCCAAGAAAGTCGGCCCGACGGGCAAGGCCATCGGGATCGACATGACCCCGGAAATGATCGCTCTCGCACGACACAACGCCGAGACCGCCGCCGACGGAAAGCCGGTGGCCAATGTCGAGTTCCATCTGGCCACCATCGATCACTTGCCCTTGCAAGACGCATCGGTCGATTGCGTGATTAGCAACTGCGTGATCAATCTGACTCCCGACAAGGCGAGTGTCTTTCGCGACATTCTCCGGGTGCTCAAACCCGGCGGTCGCTTGGCGATTAGCGATATCGCTTTGAAGCAACCGCTGCCGGAGGAAGTTGGCCAAAACCTACTGGCCTACGTTGGTTGTATCGCGGGGGCAATTCCCATCGAACAATACCGTGCCGGCTTGATTGATGCGGGGTTTGCCGAAGTGGACATCATCGACAGCGGCGCCGACTTGAACACCTATTTTCGAGAGGAGTCCGCCACGGCAGCCGGTCTCTGTTGTCCCGCGCCTGGCGAGTCGTCGTTGCCCATCGCGGAGACCGCTTGCTGCGCGTCGCAACCCTCTGCCGAAGAAGAGGCGGAACTGCGCAAGCAGTTGCTCGAGATCATGCGGCACCACAACGTGAACGACTACGCGGCAAGCGTCCACATCTTCGCGGTGAAACCCGCCTGAGGGCCATCTAACCAAAATGGCGGAAGAGGCCGGCTCTACAGGGGGATGGGAGGCGTTCGTTGGACAAGGCTGTATTACCCACTGCCTATCATAAGGTTGGCCGCAGGCTCCATATTATACCCGGAGTATAACATGGAGCTTAACGACGGCCATATTATAGGGGCAATGAACCATGAACCCCTTCGAATTGAAAAGGGGACCTCATGCTGAATCAATTGCCATCGGCTTTCAGCGCCGAGAGTGCATCCGCTGCGTCGACATCGTTGAGAAGTTCCACGTGTCCCATTTTCGAGGGCAGAATGAATCGTAGCCGGCCGCCGGTGGTCTTCTTGTCCCGACGCATAACCGAGAGAACGTCGTGCTCGTTCAACCGCGGCGGAGTCGTTGGCAACTGAAGCAACTCCAACAGTCGGGCTTGGCGTTGCGTAACTTCCGGTTCGATGCGATTCAGGCGTTCAGCAATCGCGATGCACACAACATGCCAACGGCAACCGCCTCGCCATGTAGCATCTGCCCGTATCCGCAAAGGGTTTCAAAGGCGTGGGCATAGGTGTGCCCGTAGTTCAGCGCGGCCCGAACTCCCGTGGTTTCATGCTCGTCTTGCTCGACGACGTCAGCCTTGAGCCGGCAACAGCGGGCGATCACTTGTCGCAACACGGCATCGTCGCGAGCGTTGATGGCGGCGACGTTCTCTTCCAGGAAGGAGAAGAACTCGGCGTCGAGAATCACGCCATACTTGACCACTTCGGCCAACCCAGAGCGGTACTCGCGATCGGGCAACGTGGTGAGCGCCGCGGTGTCGATCAACACTCCCCGGGGCTGCCAGAATGCGCCGACCATGTTCTTCGCCCCGGGCAAATTAACGCCCACTTTGCCCCCGACGGAACTATCGACGTCGGCCAATAGAGTGGTCGGCACCTGATAGAACGCTATCCCTCGAGCATAGGTGGCGGCGACAAACCCGGCCAAATCGCCAATCACCCCTCCGCCAACAGCCACCACGACAGTCTGTCGATCGGTTCCACACGCCAACAACTCCTCCCATAGCCGCGTGGCCTCTTCAATTGCTTTGCTTCGCTCGCCGGCGGCGACTTCCCGTAGCGTGTACGGGATGCCTGCCTGCTCCAGCGACGCCAAACAAGCTCGGGCATGTGGCTCGACAACATTGGCATCAGCGATCACGACCGCCGAAGACAAGTTCGGCGCGACGCCAAGCCGCTCGGCCAGATGGCCCATGTTGCCCGTGCCAATTTCAATGTCGTAGCCGCGGGATCCCAGCTCGACGCGAACGTGCTCGATCGTCGACGGCACGTCGGCCTCCTTCACATAAGTTTCCGTGCTTCTTGTAACAATGCCCTGATCACACTATACGAGGAACAGATCGTCCAGCCAGGACAGAGACCCAGTATACTACGCCCTGATTGGTTGCGAGTGAAACCTCTCAGCAGTGATCGAACAAGAGGTGGCCACCGATGACGACGTCTGATAAGCCGGCCGTTGGACCGGAAAACAGTCCCCTTCACGGCGTACGCGTGTTGGATATGTCCCGGATTCTGGCCGGTCCGGTCTGTTGCCAGTTGTTGGCCGATTTAGGGGCCGATGTTGTGAAAATCGAGCGGCCCGGTACCGGCGACGACACGCGACAGTGGGGACCGCCGTTTCTAGAGGACGACGGGGCAAGTGCCTATTACCTCTCGGCGAATCGCGGGAAACGCTCGCTGGCACTCGATCTGGGCCATCCCGCCGCCGCGGCGCTGCTTGATAACTTGATTCGGCAAGCAGACGTATTGGTGGAGAACTTTCTCCCCGCATCGCTTGAAAAGTTCAGCCTCACGCCCGAGAAATTGGCCAAGCTGAACCCCCGTCTAATCACCTGCTCAATCTCCGGCTACGGGCGGACGGGCCCCATGGCCAATGTGCCCGGTTACGATTTGGTCATCCAAGCCGGCACGGGGCTGATGGCCATCACCGGCGAACCCCAGGGGCGGCCCATGAAGGTTGGCGTGGCCATCACCGATGTGATCTGCGGCCTATACGCCGCCACCAGCGCACTGGCCGGATTATACGCCCGTGGGAAAGACCAGAACGGAACCTCGTTCGACCTGTCGCTTGCCGATTGCATGTTGGCTTCTTTGGTCAACGTCGCCCAAAGCGCCTTGCTCACGGGAAAGCGACCTACACGTCATGGAAATGCCCACCCGCAGATTGTCCCGTACGAAGCGTTCGACACCGCCGATGGCTATCTGGTGCTGGCCGTGGGAAACGATACACAGTGGCAACGGTTTTGCAAAGCGGTCGGGCGCGAGGCATGGGGCAAAGACGAGCGATTCACCACCAACCCGCTTCGCGTGAAGCATCGATCGGAACTAATCTCACAACTCGTACCGCTGTTCTCATCCCGCACCACCGATGCGTGGTGCAAGCTGCTACGAGCGGCCGACGTGCCACACGGACCAGTGCTCGGATTGGATGAAGTGTTGAGGGAGTCTCAATTCGCGGCCCGAGAAATGATCCTCGACGCCCGCGATGCCCACGGTCGTGGATTTCCGCTGCTAGGAGGTGCCATCCATTGGCGCGACGAGCCACCCCGGCAATCCGCCGCTCCGCCTGAGTTGGGCCAACACACCGACGAGGTGCTTGACCAGTGGCTGAACCTCGACGCCACGCAAATCACCAATCTGCGCGAACTGGGTGTGGTGGCCTGAGGAGCCGATTCAACACCATGCGTTCATTCGATCCAGCCGCCGCCGAGCACACGGTCTTCGGCATAGCAAACCACGGCCTGACCGGGAGCCACGCCGTGTTGGGGTACGTCGAATCGTACCGCGAAGCGACCTTCGTCGAGCGGTTCCACTCGAGCCCGGGCCGGTGTGCTGAGGTAACGAATTTTGACGGTACACTCCAGTGGCTCAAGAGGCGTGTCGATCAGCCAGTTGGCGCGGTTGGCGGTTAGTTCGCGGCGGCCCAATTCGTCGCGTTGCCCGATCACCACGCGCCGCGCCTCTGGCTCGATTCTCACGACGAATCGAGGTTCCCCGAAGGCGACCCCCAAACCCTTTCGCTGGCCGATCGTGAATCGCTCGATCCCGTCGTGATGGCCGACGACGGTTCCATCGGTCATGACAATCTCACCACCACGTTCCGCCTCGCCAAGTCGACTTTGCACGAACCCCGCATAGTTATCGCGACCGACGAAGCAGATCTCCTGGCTGTCGCGCTTCTCGGCGACGCGGAGACCAATCGTTCGCGCCAGCTCGCGGATTCGCGGCTTCGTGTAATCGCCCACCGGGAGCATCATGCGTGAAAGAATATCCCGCTGGATACCGAACAGCACATACGACTGGTCTTTGTCTCCATCGCGTCCACGCAGCAGCGCCGGAGGCTGACCCTCCTGGGATGTCGGCACCAATCGGGCATAGTGTCCGCTGGCGACGTATTGGGCCCCCACGCTGTCGGCATAGCGGCACAACCGGCCGAACTTGAGCCAGTTGTTGCACATCACACA
>Ga0114931_10011050_pt1 | contig 10702 bp, 11 predicted proteins | sample 2SBtaG_FD_89579 | JGI IMG/M metagenome (GOLD analysis project Ga0114931, IMG submission 89579) | Deep subsurface microbial communities from Kolumbo volcano to uncover new lineages of life (NeLLi) - 2SBTROV14_V59a metaG | ecosystem: Environmental > Aquatic > Marine > Volcanic | place: Kolumbo...
ATGGTTTTTGCCAGCGAGTCGCTGTAAGACACCGATTCGGTCTCCGATCAATCAGCCAGAAAAGGGGGAGATGAATTCTTATTTCAAGCCGAAAGGGTTGGCAGGTTGGAACGGTCCCAATCGATCGGATTCATTCCACATTCTTCGGCCAGTTCTTCGAAACCGTTGATCTCCGCTTCCGTAAACAGCAATCCTCCCGCCTGTTCACTCAGGCGTGCCGCGTTGGCTTCAATGGTGCCCGGAAGCATGCAGTTCTCATTTCCGTGACCCAGCACATCTTTGACGATGGCGGTGATGTTCTCAGCCTGGGTCCTGCCCCTGGCGTAATCTCCACCGTCAATAGCTTCGGGATGAGTGACCTGAAAGAAAAAGGTTGAAGTGGTTTTTTCACCCGTTCCCTTCGCCTGTTCCGCCCGGCCTCTCAGGGTGGGGATGGAACCGCCGATGGCTGCTCCGTACAACTCAATCAGCAATCCGAGTCCGTAGCCTTTGTGACGACCGAATGGCTGCAGGGCAACGACGGCAAAAGGATCATCGGTTGGCTTGCCGTCCTTATCGACCCCGAAAGGCTGTTCCAGTTTTTTCTTTTCACGTTTGTATTGCTCAACTTTTCCCATGGCAATCTCCGAGGTTGCCCAGTCGATCACCACCGGATAACCAACGGCATCCATGGTCGGAAATCCCCAGCTGTGCGGATTCGTTCCCAGAGTGGGGTATTTACCGCAAAACGGAACCACCTCCGCCAGCGAGGAAGTGCAGTTGGTGTAGGCGATGTAGCCGCGTTTGGCGGCATCCATCACGTAGCCGCCGCCCCAGAGGTAGTGAAAGGCGTTGTCCACGGCGACGGTTCCCGTTCCATATTGGTCGGCCAGTTGGATGCAGGTCTCGATTGCCTTGCAGGCAACTGCCTGACCGAGCTTTTTGTGGGCATTCCAGATCTGCACCGCCGGGAATCGACTTTCTCTGATTTCAATCTCCGCACCGGGGGCGCAACCGCCCGATCCACTGCCGAAACATTCATCCAAATGAAGAGCCTTCAGCGCGTTGTGAGTCCGGATCCCGTGCCACGATGCCTCTGAGCACATGCGGGCGGCCGCGGCGGATTCATCCGCATGAAAGCCGCGATGTTCGTAGGCCGCTCTGACCAGGGTTTCATGTTGTTCGCGGGAAACGATGGAGTAGTCAATTGGGGTGGACATATGGGTGTAAATGACTCTGATTTTCAAAAAGTGCCAGCGCAAATTTCACGCCGGGCCTGGTGGAGTGGTGAGAAACCTGCAAAGAGAAGGAATGCCGCCGTCCCATCAATCCACCCGCGAGAGCAATTCTTCCCCCTTGAAAAAGCGGGCCACATTTTCCGCGGCTTCAAGACGCCCTCTTCTCCGTTCCTCGTGCGTGGCTCCGGCAGTGTGCGGGGTGAGAACGACATTGTCCATTTCAAACAGGGCGGGGGAGACGATGGGTTCCTCCTCGAAAACATCGAAAGCGGCGCCCGCCAGGTGACCACTTTGCAGGGCGTCGATCACGGCTGATTCGTCCATCACTTTGCCGCGGGCGACATTGATGAAAAAGGCGCCGCGTTTCATTTTGGCCAGCGTCCCGGCGTTGATCAATTGATGGGTCGTCGCGGTCAGGGGAACCAGCAGGACAACGATGTCTGATTCGCCCAGCAAATCGGCAAGTCTCCGGCAATTCGGGTCGCTACTCATTTTCGTTCTGCTGTGGATCACCTTGATGTTGAATGCTCTGGCGCGGGTTTCCACGAGTCTGGCGATGCGACCGTAGCCAATGAGCCCGAGAGTTTTTCCTCCGGCCAAAGTGCTTTCCCAGCGGAGCGGTTGCATTCCTGTTTTCGCCCATTCCCTGGTTCGGACGAAGCGGTCGGTCTCCGCAATCCGTCGTGTCAATGCCAGGAGCAATCCCATGGTGTGGTCGGCGGTGGATTCGGCGAAAGCATCGGGCGTGTTGCTTACCCGGATGTTGCGCCGCGCCAGAGCCCGCAGATCGAGATTATCGATGCCCATGGCTGCATTGGCGACGATTTTTAAGTTGGGCGCCGCGGCCAGAATTTCCTCGTCCACCTGCAATTCGCCTTGTGAAATGATTCCCTCACAATCGCCGATCAGGCTCAGGACTTCCTCCCTTGGCATGGCATTGACTCCGCGATCAACCATCACAATTTCCGCAAGTCCGTCGAGCGGACTCAGGTGTTCGACGGGGATATTCAGGGTGACCAGGACTTTGGGATGCTCGGGCATGGGGAAACAGGGTAGGGTGGTGGACCCGACAGGGTTGGGTCAGTCTTCTCCCCTGGATTGGGTGCGAATTTCAAGGAAGCGATGACGAATTTCGGGAAGGGTACCAATGGTTAAATACACGTCGTATTCATAGTGAAATCCCGGTTTGATTTCCATTTGGCTGACCGGAGCGACGTAGGAACAGGCCCCCTTAGCTCGGTTGTTTTTGTCACCGGGAGCCCGGTAACAAGTGATCATTTTTGTTCCGGGAACATCAATACCGAGACCCCTTCCCCGCTCGTCGAGATAGGCGACCCATCCGCCTGCAATCTGATGCCGCTCGTTGGGCCATCCGGGACGGATGGATTGAGGAGCAGACTCACCAGCCTTGATAAAGCAGAGGTTTGAAAAGTCTGGGTTCACAAAAACGGCCGGTAGTTCCTGATCATGAATCGGGTGGGTCACCGTGCCACGATAGGCTGCTGTGAAATGAATTTTTGCCAGGTGCCCGCTCAGTGTGATGGATTCCTCAAAGAACATTTTCCTGATCTCGTTACCCCCTGCCCAATGCCGGGGGATTGAACGTGCAAAGATCCGGTTCCCCCTGCATTCAAAATCAAGAACTCTTGCCGGTATTCCCTTCCAACTTCCCGCCTGAACGGGATTCCAGATCCAGGGTTTCACGTTCCAAGAGGATCCATCACTTTCGCCATACCATGATTGCTGGAGGTAACGTCCATAGTCGAAATGGTTCAGCAAATTGAGATCGCGCCCGCTTTCAGAAAACCAGCCTACCGCGGCTCCGGCGGATTCATTGACTCCGATTCGGATTATTCCATTGTCGAGGAACCGCCAGGTCTCCTTCACACCGGCTGATGCTGATGAAAGGAAGGCGATACCAATGAGAGAAGCGGCCAGCTTTCGCATTTACTTCTGCATTTGGGAAAATGGCATGGCCCTGCATCTGCCCGTGGAGATTCCCCCATCGATCAGCAGGGTTTGCCCTGTCATATAGCGGCTGGATTCCGACGCCAGAAAAATGATGGCCCCGTCCATATCAGTTTCCTCGCCGGGACGACCGAGGCAGATTCGCTCGCTGATGTATTCGACCCATTGATCGTCTTCGTAGAGCATCTGGTTTTGCTCGGTCTGAAACCAACCGGGGGCGAGGCAGTTGACCGTGATTCCGTGCGGTCCCCAATCATCGGCCAGGGACATGGTCATTTGTTTGACGCCGCCCCGACTGGCGCCGTAGGGAGCCAGTCCCGCAAATCCAGCTACGCAGGTAAAACTTCCGATGGTGATGATGCGACCATAATTTGCCGGGATCATGGCTTTTTGAGCAACGGCCTGGGCGAGAAAAAAGGCGCCTTTCAAATTGGTGTCCACGATGAAGTCCCAGTCTTCCCAGGTGACCTCGACGGAGGGTTTACGGCGGTTGCAGCCGGCGTTGGCCACCAGGATGTCCAGTTTTCCGAATTTGTCAAGGGCGGTATCAACGGCGTTATGGATCGATGCCTGGTTCGTCACATCCAGTACGACGGGGAGGAATTTTTGCCCGAGAGATTCGATTTCCTTTTTGGTCTGGTCGAGGGATTCCAGGGTTCGACTGGTGCCGACAATATCGGCGCCGGCCCGGGCCAGGGCGCGGGCGAAACGTCTGCCGAGTCCGCGGGATGTTCCTGAGATGAAGGCCACCTGGCCGCTTAGATCGAATTCTTTCATGGTTTCAAAATCACTTTTAACAACCCGTCTACATTTTTGTAAAGTCGCTGAAACCATTCCGCGCCGTCTTTGAGATCTGCCACGGCGGAAATGAGGGGTTCCACCTGGATGGCGCCGGAGGCGATTGATTGGATGGCCTCGTCATATTCTCCGGCACAGGCGCAGCTTCCGAACACGCTCAATTCGCGGGTGACGAGTGCCTGGAGAGGAAAGGGAACCTCGGCTTTGAGGTTCCCAATACAGGCGATATTGCCTCCTTTTTTGACGGAGTGAACCGCCAGATTGATGGTGGGGCCAAAACCGACCACTTCCACGGCGATGTCGGCGCCATCCTCATTTCCGACAAGGTCGCGAACCTGGGCGGGGACTTCATCACTGGAGAGGAGAGCGGCGTCCGCTCCCAGTTCCCCGGCCAGTTCCAGGCGCTTTTCCTCGAGATCAACAGCGATCACTGTTCCGGCTCCTTTTGCCTTGAGCGCCTGGATGACGAGCAATCCGATCAGTCCGGCTCCCACGACGACGGCGGAATCGCCTTGATGCAGGGGCACGCGGCTGACGCCGTGCAGAGCGATCGAGACCGGTTCCGCGAAGGCGGCCTGTTCGAAGGGAAGATCATCCGGCAGCATGCAGAGAATGTGCTGGGGTACTTTGACAAATTCGGCAAAAGCGCCGTTTCGGCGGTATTCGTCGCAGGAGACGCCGAGAACGTTTCGTTCGGGGCACAGGTTCGGATGTCCACTTCGACAGGCCTCGCATTTTCCGCAATAGACGGTGGAATCAAAGGTAACGCGGTCCCCGATCTTCCAGTTTTTAACAGAGGACCCCACCTGGGAGATTTCTCCGGCGGCTTCGTGTCCCATGATCACTGGCGGGATTCGTCGCCCGGAACTTCCATCCATGCCGTGAATATCCGAACCGCAAATCCCGCAGGCTTTCACCGATATGAGCACTTCGCTATCCCCAAGTTCGGGGCCGGGCACATCACCGTAATCGAATTCGTTGCGGGCAGTCAGGGTCAGTGCTTTCATGCGGGAAAGTTGGGAATATGAAAATTGATACTTGAACTTGACCCTTAAACGCAAGAGACTTTCGGGGCAAACAAAACCATGCCCCGCCCCGTTGATTCCCTCGGACGAAAGATGAAGCGACCAGTTTTGATCCTGTTTTTGCTCGTGGCCGTTTTGTTTCTGGTTCAGTGCGAGACGGTGGAATCCGGAAAGGAAAATCAAAGCGGCGGCACCATGAAGGTCGAGGGGATTGTGTATTACCCTGACGAGATCAATTACACGATTGTGGTGCCGGCAGGGGCCCAGGTAATCGGAGCGGGCGGAACGAATTGCACCTACATCATCGAGAACGAAGGCTCTCTGATGGCCCATTCCGGGACAAACAATACCTACAAGGTGATGGCCGGGGGCCGGTTTGAAGGATTTGCCCACGAAGCCACCAACTGCACGGTTCAATACGAGGAAGGCGCCATCATCGAAAAAGAGGAGACCGGTGAGGGAACGACTTTTGTGGCGGGGATTTGATGTGGCGCCTGTGCTGTGTCGGCTGATTGTTATGGGGCGCGGCTTGGTATCGTTCCCATTGCGGCAATCGGATGTTTCCGCTGTTTCTGTTATTTTTCGGCGCGGTGATGACGGCCCAGGATACCGAGGTCAGGCTGGCCGCCTTCATCAAGTTGTCCGAATTTCAGAAGAGCGATCCAGTGAAGCTTGCCGTGGAACAATGGATGAAGCGTCCGGAGAACCGGGATGACCTTGCCGTTCAGGAGGCAAGCGATGAGAAAGTGAATACGGTTGAGGAGCCACTTTTCAGGGGAAATGCTGAAAACGGGGAAAAAAAATCGTTTTCGAACACCAGATTGCCGCCTGTATTCGGTGGCGCCAACCAGGAGCGGAAGGCGGTGTGGTGGGACCTCCTCACGACGGCATTGCATCCTGCAAGGAACCTGATTATCCTCTGGGAAGAGCCTGCTCGATCCCGGCGCGGAGATTGCCGAAGGGGTTCAGGCGCGGATATCGCCGATGCCACCGATGGGAGTTCTGCTGAAACCGCGGCAGTTGGTGGATGTAATGGCATTTTTAAAAACGCTGAAAAAGAAAAAAACAGATGAGTGAAAAACAGATCAATATCGCTATCATCGGGCTGGGATTCGGAGCCGAGTTCATTCCCATTTATCAACGTCATCCCCACGCCCATCTGGCGGCCATCTGCCGCCGGGACGAAAAGGGACTGAACCAATGTGGTGACGAATTCGGCATTGAAAAACGCTATACCTCCTATGACGAGTTGCTTCAGGATCCGGATATTGACGCGGTTCATATCAATACACCTATTTCTGAACATGCTGCCCAGTCGATCCAGGCATTGAAGGCCGGAAAACACGTCGCCTGTACCGTGCCAATGGCCACGAGCGTGGAGGATTGCCTGGAGATTATACGACTGACGCAGGAAACCGGCCTGAAATACATGATGATGGAAACGGTGGTTTACAGCCGTGAGTTTCTTTTTATGAAAGAGCTGTATGAAAGGGGCGATCTTGGAAAGCTGCAATTTCTCCAGGCCAGTCATCAACAGGACATGGATGGATGGCCGGGCTACTGGCCCGGACTTCCTCCCATGCACTACGCCACCCACTGCGTGGGGCCCGTTTTGGGGCTTCCGAAAAAGGATGCCGCTTATGTGAGCTGTTTTGCCTCGGGAACCATTCGCGAGGAAATGCACCATTGCTACAACTCCCCGTTCGCCGTTGAGACGACGCACCTGAAAATGGCTGACTCCGATCTCAGCGCCAGGGTCATCCGTTCACTCTTCGATGTGGCGCGTCAATACCGCGAATCGATTGACGTGTATGGCGATAAGAAATCCATTGAATGGCCTTTGATCGAGAACGAAGGGCTGGTGATTCACACGGCAAAGAAAGCGGAGCCCGAAATTCCGGAGAGAGTTGAATGTCCCGATTACGGTCATCTTTTGCCGGACGAGATTGCCCCGTTCACCACGGGCGGCGTGTATGGAGCGGGAGAAGGTGACGAGGAACATTTGAGCTTCACTCAGGGGGGCGGTCACGGCGGATCGCATCCCCATTTGGCTCATGAATTCGTTTCAGCGTTGTCCGAAGATCGCGATCCGTGGCCCAATGCCCGGCAGAGCGCCAACTGGACATCTACCGGGATTCTGGCTCACGAATCGGCGTTGCGGGGCGGAGAAATTATCTCCTTGCCGAAGGAAACAATTTCTTCCTGACCGAAATATTTCATGAACTTTCTCGCGGCCTCTTGCGATGACAAGTCTCTGAGAAATATCCGGGTTAATCCTCTCCCGCCTTTGCGTAGAGTTTTGCCAGCCGATAGGCGTGCTCATCATAGGCGGATTCGAAAAGTTCTTCGGCGCGTTCCGTTCCGATTAACGCCGCGGCAGTCAATACCTTGGGTGGATGACCTGCCTGGGTGAGCTTTTGTGCGACTTCCGCTTTGATGGCATTGACCAGCAGACAACCACCAATAGTTGATCCCGGTGCGACCGGCTCCTTCAGTCCTGGCACTGACACCATGGCGTCGCCCGTCGGCGCTCCGGTATCCAGAAGCAGGTCGGCGAAATCAGAGAGTTTTTTCCCGGACGGATGCCTGCTCCTGCTCGCTTTCGAATGTTCGGAACTGATCAGGGCCACCACCGTTACCCCGCGTTTCCGAAAGCATTCCGCCATCTCAATGGGAACGATGTTGCTTCCGCTGGAAGAAATCACCAGGGCGCTGTCTTTCCCCGACAAATCGAAGTTCCGCAAAATTCTCTCGGCCAGCCCCGATACGTTTTCGAGGTGCATGGCCTGCCGTTGTCCGTTGGCCCCCACAACCTGGTTGTGGAAGGTGAGCGACAACTCGACGATGGGATTGAAGCCGGGGAATGACCCGTAACGCGGCCACATTTCCTCTACCATGATGCGGCTGTGTCCCGAACCAAAAAGGTGAACCATACGACCGTGCAGAATGGTTTCCGAAAACAAATCGGCGGCCTTCCGGATGGTTTCCTGCTGGCTCGCGACTCTTTCGAGAATGCCTCTGGATTTTTCGATGAATTGCTCGGAGGGTGTCATGGTTCTCTATTGGAAAAATTCAGATCCGGCGCGGTAGGCCGCCCCATAGACGCCCGCCCAATCACTCAGGTCAGCGATACGGAGATCCACTTGATTTCCATCGGGTCTCCATTCGATTCGGTCGAGCTCTTTTTTCAATGGATCGGTCAAAAGATCTCCCGCCCGGGTCAGCCCGCCCGCCAGCAGAAAAATTTCGGGGTCAAGTGCGTTGATGAGAGAGGCCACCCCGCAGGCCAGAAAGCGGACGGATCGGTTCCAGATGACGTTCGCCTCGGAATCGGCCGCCAGCACGGCGTCCAGAAGATCCCGGGTTGATTGAAATTTTCCATCGCTGCGACGCGAGACAGTGGAATCGCCCATGGCGTCCTCCAGACTCCCGGGAGTGCCGGTGATTCCCGGAACACCGTCCGGATCGAGGCAGAGGTGGCCGAAGTGACCGGCTCTCCCGAGATGACCACGAAGGAGTTTGCCATCGACCACGGCGGCTCCTCCGACGCCGGTACCCAGCGTGAGCATGGTCACGTTGTCCGAGCCCGTGGCGGCCCCTTTCCAGATTTCACCGAGAAGGGCGGCGTGGGCATCGTTGAGCAGGGGAATGGGACGTTGCCAGGCCATTTCGTCCGTCCAGCGAAACCCTTCCAGCCCGCGCATCCGGCCCGGAATGCCGGTCATGCTCCCGCCGTTGCCGGAAGGTATTCCCGGGGACGCCAGGCCAGTCGGGATGGTCCGGTCCGGACTCCATGTAAGCAGCTTTTCCTCAATGGCGACCGCCCAGCTGAACTTTTTCCCAAGCATCTTTCCGTCGTCAGTGGGAAGAATCGATTTTTCCAGAAGCTTCCCGGTGCCGGACTCGAACAGTCCGCACTTGATCTGGGTGCCGCCGAGGTCGATGCCGATCAAATGTTCCATTGTCAGGAATGTTGGCCCTCGCTGATGCTCCAGCCGCCGTCCACGGCCAAAACCTGGCCCGTTGTGAAGCGGGATTCGTCAGAGAGAAAATACACGGCGGCTCCGTTCAGGTCGGCGGGCTTTCCGATTCTCCCCCCGTCGAGCGGCTGTTTGGTTTTGATATAGGAAAGAATCTCCGGATCACCGGCAGCCCGAATGGCCATGGGAGTGTCCACCAGTGCCGGTGCGATGACGTTGGCCCTGATATTCCGGGGAGCGTAGTAGGAGGCGATTGATTTGGTAAATCCGATTGCCGCTGACTTCGCCGCCGTATAAACGTGGGTCGCAAAGAATTTTGGAGACGGCGAAAATGCCAGGGTCGATCCCATGTTGAGAAGGCTTCCCCCGGTGCCGTTTCGCTCAAATGCCTGGATCGCTGCCCGGTTGGAAAAGATCAGGGAATCCAGATTGAGAGCGAGGGTGGCTTCAATGCCCGCGTCGCTGACTTCGTGAAGGGGCCCGTCCCCCAGGCTGCGACCGCTTCCGCCCGCCACATGATAAAGACCATCGAATCCGCCAAACTGAGTTTCACAAATCTCGATAGCCCGCCGCGAAGTTTCCGGGTCGGAAGCGTTTCCGATGACTGCCAGAGCACAGGTCTCTCCCAGCTCTTTTTCGGCCCGTAATGCGTTCTCCTCGTTGCGTCCAACAATCACAAGTCTGGCGCCTTCGGCGACAAAACAGGATGCGGCAGAGAGTCCGATGCCAGTTGTCCCTCCAATAATGACGATTCGTTTTCCTTCGAGTCTTTGCATGGTGGTAAGGATTCAGTGTTCAGTGTTCAGTGTTCGGTTTCAACGGGGCAATTCCGGCAAACCGTGCTTCCTCTCCCAGTAAACGTTCAATTCGCAAAATTTCATTCCACTTGATCATGCGTTCACCGCGGGCAAAGGAGCCTACTTTGATCTGCCCGGCATTGGTGGCGACAGCCAGGTGACTGATGAAAGCGTCTTCCGTCTCTCCAGATCGCGCGCTGACGACCGGACGCCATCCTGCCTGCTGGGTGAACCGTATCGCTTCGAGCGTTTCAGTCACGGTTCCGATCTGATTCAATTTGATAAGAACCGAGTTGGCGGATTGCTTATCGACGCCGGATTGAATCCGTTTCAGATGAGTGGTAAAAAGATCGTCACCGACGATTTGGACCCGGTCTCCAATGGTTCGGGTGATTTTTTGCCAGCTTTCCCAGTCGGTATCCGCCGCCGGATCTTCAATGGAAATCACCGGATATTTTTCGCACCAGGAAATCATGAGATCCGCAAACTCATCCCTGCTGAAATCCCGGTTCTCCAGTCGAAACTGATAACGCCCGGTAGCAGGATCATAGAGATCGCTGGCCGCGATGTCCAGTGAGATCGACGCCTCCGTTCCCGGTGCGTAGCCAGCCCGTTCGATGGCTTCAATCAAGGTTTTCAATACGGCCTCATTGTTCTCGAATTCCGGCCAGTATCCACCCTCATCGGCGAGGCCGTAGAAGGAGTTCCTCTCTTTGAGAAGGTCGCCCGCGGCGTGGTATACTTGAAAGGTCATCTCCAGGACTTCGCTGAAGCTTTCCGCCCCGTTGGCAATGAGCAGAAAATCCTGGACGTCCGTCCGCCAGTTGGCGTGGGCGCCTCCACCGATAATCTGGATCTCGGGCAGGGGCAGCAGGGTTCCGTTCCCTCCGCCGAGGGTCTCAAAAAGCGCTTTCCCC
>Ga0114931_10011051_pt1 | contig 10702 bp, 10 predicted proteins | sample 2SBtaG_FD_89579 | JGI IMG/M metagenome (GOLD analysis project Ga0114931, IMG submission 89579) | Deep subsurface microbial communities from Kolumbo volcano to uncover new lineages of life (NeLLi) - 2SBTROV14_V59a metaG | ecosystem: Environmental > Aquatic > Marine > Volcanic | place: Kolumbo...
TCAGAGCACGAAAAAGGTAAAATGCGATTTTACCTTTTTCTTCATATTCAATGGCTTAACAGCCATTGAATATGACAGCACATCCTTGTGCTGCGGAAACTCTGAATTAATCAGAGTTTCCCTTTTTTTATTAAAGCGAGCGAAACTCGCTTCAATATTCAGCTTTCTGCTTTTCTCTCACTTTGGCGCTTAGCAGGCATTGCGTCTCAGCAGGGCAATTCGCCAGTGGTAGCGATTTCAGTTTTGTTGAGCCGGGGCTCGAGCTTATTCACCTGCAGCAAAACAGAAAATAACAACGCGCTCTCGGCATTGAAGTCTTGCTGTGCCTGAAATGGATCGACTAAAATCGATGTTTATCACTCCAGCCATCGGCTGGATTAATCAGCATTCCCGTTAATGCGCCGGCTTCCAGCCCTTGTTTGACTTTTTCTGAGATAAAAATTGCCAGCGGATATTCGTGAGCTCGGAATAGAGCCAGGTCTTTTGTAAAATCATCTTTCAAGACCAGTTTATTCATTCGCATGATTTTTGTTTTAAACATCTTGGTGTCGCTAGCATCTACATCAATGCAACTGATGCGACCCACCACATTGAATATGTAATGCCCCATAATTTGTTGATCCGGCATTTTTACAATCACCGGAAACAGTTGATAGTTGTCCAGAGGCAAGGTTTTGAGTTGTTGAACAAACTTTTCGCTGACTATTGGTGTTCCGGTCAATTCAAAATAATCAGGCAAAACATCATGATTAGATTCCAGTTCAACGTATATGGGTCCCTCAGTAAAACCGGTGTCGAGCATGTTACCCCGGGTAAAATGCATTCCCCAACCGGCATTCTGGTATGAAATCATACCAACCAGAACGTGCTGTTGACTTTCGAGTATGTAATACATAGTTATCTTTTATCTAAAATGGGCCCGTATCGAGCTTGGGCTTTGGGTAGTGAATGGATTTATTCGTGTGACCCTTGCCAGATTCTATCCGATATACTTTTTTCGCACCGCGAACATTAAACGACTGAGAAGTCGGAGCCGCATAAATTTGCTCAGCCAATTTACGCTCTTCTGGGTGCAGGTCCCAGCCAGAGTCTTCCAGGCTGCATAATTTTATAAATGCATAATTTTCAGCCTGCTCGATGAGTTCTTTAAGTGACTGCTCCATTTCATCCTGTGAACTTTCCTCGCAAATATCCTGATCCGTTATGACGGTAATCAATTGCGCAATCAGTGAGTCACATCTGAAAAAGTATGCTTCATCATGCCCGGGACCATGAAGCTGAACCGGCTTATCCGCATCAAGCGCTTTCCAGAACGGCTCAAACGCGCCATAACTCTTTCTTGAAGGCAAGCCGATGCAGTTTTTATCTCGATTCGGGAAAAAACCCACTTTTTTCAAAAAGTGATTTAAGACCATATTTCGGTCACGTGGACTTTTACTATTCGCATCAAAGGCAAATGCGGACAAAGCCATACAATGATGCCCCTGGTATGAATAACTCGGGGGAAAGCTGTTGCCGGGATAGATTTTTTGTCTTTCACCTGTTTTTTCGAAGATCCCTTTCATCGACTTCCTTTGCCACCCCTTATCGCTCGGCGCTACGGGTTCAACTTTTTCCTTTTTAGGTTCCTCGTGATCACCGCCGCAAAATACACAAACATCTTTGGTATTTACAATCGATGGTACGGCTACTCCCAATGTCATCTGCATAATCAGTTCCTTTCAAAACACATGCTGCATAGTTACAGGGCGCTGAAACCCGTCCCTGATATTCCAGTGTTTGCATGCTACCTATATTAGCATCTGATGCGGTCAGAACATACTACACCTCAAACCGGCAAGGCCGTCTTATCCACTACCCGCCGCAACACAAAACTCGAATGCACCCCGCTGACCCCTTCGATGCGGGTAATCTTTTCCAGCAGCAGCGACTGGAACGCATCCATATCCTGCACCACCACCTTGAGCTGGTAGTCGGCATCCTGGCCGGTGACCAGCAGGCATTCCATGACCTGGGGCAGTTCTGCGATTCGGACTTCGAAGTTGGCGAAACGTTCCGGGGTGTGGCGATCCATGGAAATGTGAATCAGGGCCATCAGGGACAGCCCCAGCTTGCTGGCATCCAGCATGGCGCGGTAGCCAGTAATGAGGCCGGATTCTTCCAGCGCCCGCACCCGCCGCAGACAGGGGGATGGCGACAGGCCGATGCGTTCCGCCAGATCCTGGTTGCTGATGCGGCCGTCGCGTTGCAGCTCTTCCAGAATGCGTCGATCATAGCGGTTGAGTTCCATAGGATAGCCTTGTTCAGAACGTTATCGAAAGATATTACCTTAATAAATAGCTTATTAGCAATATTATTGCTAAATATATGCGTAATAACAGCAAAATCGCAATAACATTTCCCATGCTTTGCATTAATCTTTCAACTGTCACCACAAGTGACAACCCAACCTGCGTCGGCGGCCTCACAAGGGCCGGCCTGACCGGGTAGACCTCTTCGCAATCGCCCTTACCTTCGAGTGATTGACGAGGCCCCAGATAGCACGAACACAGCACACAATGCCTAAACAGGAGCTTAAACCGTGAAACCCTTTGATCACCGTAAGTACCGCCCCGCTCCGGTCGTCAACATGGCGAACCGCCAGTGGCCCAACCGTAGCATCGACAAAGCCCCCATCTGGACCAGTGTCGACCTGCGCGACGGCAACCAGGCGCTACTGGAGCCGATGAACGTGGCACAGAAGCACAACATGTGGGCAATGCTGGTGAAACTGGGTTTCAAGGAAATCGAAGTGGGCTTCCCTTCCGCCAGCCAGCACGATTTCGATTTCGTACGCTGGCTCATCGAGGAAAACCAGATCCCCGAAGATGTCACCGTACAGGTGCTGGTGCAGGCACGTCAGCACCTGATAGAACGCACTTTCGAGGCTTTGAAAGGTGCACACCGCGCCATCGTGCACGTCTACAACTCCACTTCGAAAGTGCAACGGGAACGTGTGTTTGGCATGGACCAGGACGGCATCAAGGCAATTGCGGTACAGGGTGCGGAAATGGTGAAAGCCGAGGCGGCGAAATACCCCAACACCGAATGGATGTTCCAGTACTCCCCCGAATCGTTTTCCAGCACCGAGATGGATTATGCGGTTGAAGTGTGCAATGCAGTGATCGACGTGTGGCAGCCGACGCCGGAGAAACCCTGCATCATCAATTTGCCAGCCACGGTAGAGAGCGCCACCCCCAATGTGTTTGCCGACCAGGTGGAATGGTTCTGCAATCACATCACTCGCCGCGACAGCATCATCGTATCGTTACACACCCACAATGATCGCGGCACTGCCGTGGCCGCTGCCGAGCTCGGCGTACTGGCGGGTGCCGATCGCATTGAGGGCACCTTGCTGGGTAACGGCGAGCGCACCGGCAACATGGACATAGTCACCATGGCCATGAACCTGTACAGCCAGGGTATCGCCCCCCAACTGGATCTCTCCAACCCGGATGCCATCATACAAACATACACCCAGTGCACCGGCCTTCCGGTGCACCCACGTCACCCCTGGGTCGGCGAGCTGGTTTACACCGCTTTCTCCGGTTCGCACCAGGATGCCATCCGCAAGTGTTTGCACAATCAGCAGCCGGACGAGCACTGGCAGGTGGCGTATCTGCCCATCGACCCCACCGACCTGGGCCGGGATTACCAGGCGGTAATCCGGGTCAACAGCCAGTCCGGCAAGGGCGGCGTCGCCTTCGTACTGGAGCGGGACTACGGCCTGACATTACCCCGCTGGATGCAGGTGGAACTGGCGCAACGGGTACAGCAGGAAAGCGAACTTCACAGTGGTGAAGTGGACAGTGAAACCATCCACCAGATTTTCATGGATAACTTCATCGCCACCGTCGAAAGCCCGCGCCTGAATGGTTACCGCCTGGACCGCAGTGGTGGTATCGATACCGTGGAAGCACGCATTACCGAAGGCAATGTGGAGCACGTAATTCGCGGTGAAGGTGAAGGCGCGTTGTCCGCTTTCATTCACGCGTGGCAGAAACACAGCGGCCAGGATGTTGTGGTAGTCGATTACAGCGAACACGCTATCGGTGAAGGTACCGATGCGGAAGCTGCCGCCTATGTGCAACTCAACATTGATGGCAAACGGTTCAGCGGCGCGGCACTGGACCACGATACCGTGAGTGCCTCGTTAATGGCGGTGATGGCGGCGCTGAATCGCGCCGCACTCAAAGCCACCATTCTGAACCCTTCTACCGCATTTTATGATTCGGTCCTTTAGCAGGAAATAACTGCCTGGTTAAAGCATCTACACCATGATAAGGCTACGGCTGGAAAATAAGGACAGGTTTGACGCCGCCATCGAACCCGGCATCAACATCAAGCCGAAAACCTAAAGCACATCGGCAAAAGCACTGCCAGACTTTTACCTGAATCTGTGACTTCAATGCGGATAACAGAGTGCAAGACATTGGTTTCACAGTGGATTTTAAAAAATCTTAGCTTCACCCTTAGGTTAAGCAGGTATTTTTTAAACCGCTGCGGAATCAAGAGCTGGTGCTCTATGCCGTAGTGAAGTCACGGATTCAGGTTTTATGCAATAGTTCCCGATGGGAGCGTGAGCGCCTGGTCCATAGCCCCAACTGGGGTACTTACCCCATTCGAATACAGCCTGACTGCTGCTAATGTTTCTCCATGAGATACCCTGTACCCCAGTTACACTCCACCCTGCTCCGGGTCGATCAGACCTTCGCGCAGAGCGAAGGCCAGCAGTTCACTCACCGAGTGCACTTCCAGTTTCTGCATCAGGCTGGTGCGATGCTTGTCCACGGTTTTAGGACTGATGGACATGAGGCGGGCGATTTCCTTGTTGGTTTTACCGGCGATAATCATGTTGAGGGTTTGCCGTTCCCGGTCGGTGAGACTCTGGCTGTTCTGGTGAGACTCCATTGTATTCATGAACGTCTGGGCAATGAAACGCCCGCCACGCAGGATCAATGGCAACTTGCTGTAAAGTTCATCCAGGGAGGCGCCTTTGGAGAACATGCCGTCCACGCCATTATCCAGCAATGTACAGATGAGTCCGGGCGCATTGATACCGGTAAGGATAACGATGCGGGTATCCGGGCTCCAACGTTTGATGTCGGTCACCACTTCCGCGCCTCCGGCCAGGGGCATGGCAATATCGAGGGTGAGGATATCCGGCTTGTGTTTTTTGACTTGTGCCAGGGCTTCGAAACCGTTCTCGGCTTCCGCCACCACATCGATACCGGCAGGTGTGACCAGGCCGGGTGTTTGCATGGCGATGCGCAGACCGTTCCGGACTATCTGATGGTCGTCAGCGATGACTGCGCGGTACTGGCCGGACAATGATAGTTTATCCTTCTATGGCTTTTTGGCGAGCGGGCTTATCTGCTACTATGGCGCTGATGCGCACCTTAACTACAGTCAGCCTGTTGGCCCTACTATTACTGTTTTTACCGCTGAGTTCAATAGCAGATGAGCCGGGCCCGTCGCAGCAGGACGGTATCGTTATCGGCAAAATTCGCTATGTGGAAGATGCACGACAGGCGCTGAACATAGACACGGCATTACAGACTTTACAACAAGCGGATGCACAGCCACTGGATTCGATGCTGTTTAACCTGGGACCGACACAAAGCCAGTACTGGCTGATTTTTTCGGTTAAGAACACCCGTACTAAAACAGCAGAGCTGCGCTTGCTGGCTTCGGTGGCCTACCGCAAATTGTTGCAGGCATATCTGATTCATCCCCCTGCTCCGCCTGAATTAATCCTGCAAGACAATCATGCCCGCAGTTTTTCACAACGCAGTACGGAGAGTCGTTATCTCGGTTCAAAACCGTTTCAACTCGCCGGCGGTGAAACGGCACAACTGCTCATCAAGTACCAGAGTATCGGCAGCAGTTACCTGCCACTGTCCATCGAAACCGAAACGGCATTTCACCAGACCCTGTACAAAGACTCGGTTGCGGCCGCCGTTTTTTACAGCTTCAGCATTGCCGCCATTATCGTGTTCCTGCTGTTCAGCCTGGCGATGCTGGACAAGACCTTTGTCATGTACGCGCTGCTGTTTAGCCTGGGACTGTTATTCCTGGCCTCCATGGAAGGCTTTGCCTTCAAGTATCTGTGGCCCAATGCACCGGCCTGGAATCATTACTCGCCGCTGGTACTGCAATTCATCATAAGCGGTTTCGGTTTGCTGGTGTCCTATGCAGTCGCCGACACGCGAACTCAATATCGACATATACGGCAGGCAATACGGATAACCGGCAGCATCAGTTTCATCGCTATACCACTGTGTTTCGTTCTGCCTTTCGTTACCATGCTGCACGTCGCCAGTCTGTTCCTGGGACTGATGTTCGTTTCCCAGGGTTACGCTCTGGCAACCTGGCTGCACCTGGGACAGAAGCGCAATGCCGTGGCAATTGTTGCCGGGGTATTACTGGCCTTGTTCGTGGTGATGATGATTCTGTTGTCGCAGGATGTTTCTATCCTGCCGGGTTATTTCTATGTTTATTCGACTCGCGTGGTATACACCCTTGCCAGACTCGCTACCATGGCCACCATCATTGCCCATGTTAGCGGCCTGCGTCAGGACCATGAAAAAACCCTGCAAAACGAATTGCTGTTAATGCAGAAAGAAGCAGAGACTAACAAGGCCTTATATGAAGCGGAACAGAATTATTCCCGCACGCGCGAACTGGCTCATTACCGGCAACAACAACTCGCTAGTGCATCTCACGATATGCGCCAGCCCCTTACGTCATTACGTTCCACCATCGATGCCATCATGCACAAGGAATCGCCCCAGGTAAAAGACCAGCTACGCAATGCTTTCGATTACCTGGAAAATCTATGCAGCCAGTATTTACGCGATACTCGACCGGATTCAGCGGATTCAGAGAATACAACAGAAACCGTTGATGTTACTGCTCATGATGAACAGGAAACCGAAACGGTAGCGCCCTATTCCGTGGCACTGGTACTGGACACTGCCGCACGCATGTTCAGTGATGAAGCGAAACACAAAGGCCTGCAATTTCGCAATCGCAGCTGTTCCCTCAATATCCGACAACCACCGTTGGTGGTGATGCGCCTGGTGACCAACCTGTTGTCCAACGCAGTGAAACATACCGATGCCGGCCGCGTATTGCTGGGTGTGCGCCGCCGTGTTGGCGCGCTGGAAATCCAGATACTGGATACCGGCAAAGGCATGACCGCCGAACAATTGCAGCATCTCACACAAGCCTATGAAAAAGGCCCGGACTCCAGCGGTGAAGGCCTGGGCCTGGCTATCTGTCGCCAGCTGGCGGAACAGCACGGCATGAGCCTGCAACTGCAATCCAGCCCCGGTCACGGCACCTGCTGCAACATCCATATTCCACTTTAAACCCTCATGTGAACTGATTCACATTCCAACCCGACCTGGATTACGTATGGGGCAATGACCCCATACAGGCTTTCCCGCCCCTCTCATATAGTCCCTGTTAACTCCTGTGCATACAGCCGCACTGAAAGCAATACGCAGGAAACATATCAACTAACGAGAGGAATAATCATGAACAAGTCATCACCGTTATTACGTTATACTTTCCTTGTCGCCAGCCTGATGCTGGGCGGCAGCCTGGCCTATGCCGAGGCCCTGAAACCGGATACCATCTATGTCAACACTGTTGATGCTCTGTATGAGGTAGACACCAGTAGCTACACCGCCTCCAGGATCGCTGATGTCAGCCTGCCAGTCTCCGAAATCGATGATATGACCATCATCAATAACACCTTGTACGGTCTCAGCGCACGCATGCAGTTTACCCGCTACGGCGAAGCCACCGCGACCATGCAGACACTGAATGATCCACATAGTTACGATGACCTGACCAGAGGCATGGTGAGCTACTATGGCACCACCTATGCTACCGGCTATTCCGGTTTATACACCGTGGACCCGAATAATGACGGCTTCAATTTCGTGGGTTATTTCGGTCTTGGTGCCGGTGAAGATGTCACCGACCTGGCGGTGAGCGATAGCGGCGTGATCTATGCTACGGTAACATTCCATGTCACCTCTGCCAGTGATTACCTGGCGACCCTGGATCCCGACACCGGTGCCATGAACATCATCGGCAACACATACGTATACGGCACTCGCGGTCTCACCATGAAAAACGGCGTGCTCTATGCCATCAACAGCAGTGGCGATCTTTTTACACTGAACAAAACGTCCGGCGCATCCACCTTGCTTGCCAGTGGCGTGGTCCACGGCGCTTACGGCATGGCCAGTACCGATGCCAGGTTCGTATCATCCATTGCCGGCAACAGCGGCGGGAATACTCTCGACAACGCCAGTGGCGGCAGCCTGTCATTGCTATCACTACTGATAGTTACCATCATGGCGGGACTGCATCGCCGCCGGAGCCATGCCGGCAATCCCTCACATTAACCCTGTAATCCGCATAAAAAAACAGGCTTATGCAGTAACAATGTCATTACTCGATGCAACCAGACATCAACACATTGCTACGCCTGTTCATACCAGGCTTTTGTCCGATTCATGATTTTCACTACTGACAACATTACCGGTACTTCTACCAGCACACCCACCACGGTGGCGAGGGCGGCACCGGACTGGAACCCGAACAAACTAATTGCTGTCGCTACCGCCAGTTCAAAAAAGTTGCTGGCGCCGATAAGTGCCGATGGCCCGGCCACGCTATAGGCCACTTTCAACTGACGACTAAGCAGGTAAGCCAGACCGGAATTGAAATACACCTGGATCAGAATCGGCACCGCCAGCATGGCGATGATTAATGGCTGCGCCAGTATCTGCTCACCCTGAAAACCAAACAGCAACACGATGGTTAACAGCAATGCAGACAGCGACACAGGTTGCAGGTGATGTAACACGCTCGCCAGCCGTTGTTCCGCCTGGGGTTTAGAGAAAATGCTTCGGCGCCAGATCTGCGACACCAGCACCGGCAATACGATATAAATCACCACCGACAGCAACAGTGTATCCCAGGGCACCGTGATGGCGGAGATCCCCAGCAACAAAGCCACAATAGGTGCAAACGCAAAAATCATGATGACATCGTTAAGCGCCACCTGGGTCAGGGTGAAATGCGGTTCGCCACGAGTCAGGTGACTCCAGACAAACACCATGGCGGTACAGGGAGCCGCGGCCAGTAAAATCAGACCGGCGATGTAACTGTCCTGTTGCTCCGTCGGCAACCAGTCGGCAAACACCACGCGAATGAACAGCCAGCCGAGTAAGGCCATGGAAAAAGGTTTTACCGCCCAGTTGATAAACAGGGTCACGCCGATGCCTTTCCAGTGTTCCTTTACATGTTGCAGGGCAGCAAAATCGATCTTCAGCAGCATGGGGATAATCATGAACCAGATAAGCAATGCCACCGGCAAATTCACCTTGGCAACTCCCATGCTGCCAATCGCCTGAAATGTTCCGAGCAACAGATACCCCAGTCCTATACCGACAACAATGCACAGAAACACCCACAGGGTCAGATAACGTTCAAAAAAGCCCATCTCTGCACCGGCGGCTTTTTTTGCCGTCGCTTCACATTGCGCTGTCACTGTCTCTGCTCACATCGATGGCTAAACTCAGGCACTGCAGCTAGCTCTCGGGCGATTGGGCATATCAGCCAGGGCCTGCAGGTCCGTAGCAAAAGGCGCCAGAGCCTGGTTTGCTGTGGCGGTAATTGCCAGTACCTCCCACTCCCAGTCTGTTAGTTCGGGATGAATCTGGTAGTAAATCCACTGGCCAGCGCGTCGGTCTGTAACCAGGCCGGTAGCACGCAACAGCGCCAGGTGGCGGGAAATCATGGGCTGGGACAGTTCCAGAGCGTGGGTCAGTTCACATACGCATAACTCCCCCTGCAACTGTAACAGCATCAGGCAACGCAGCCGAATTTCATTGGCGAGGGCGGAAAAAAAAGTATTGGCATCGAGCTTCATAGCGAATAATATATGGATAATCGTATATATGGCCAAGCATATTTACTGAACTCGAACTTTCTATAAAGGCAGGTACTGGCATGAACCACCCCATCCGCGTGTTATTTTTATGCACCGGTAACTCGGCACGCTCCCAGATGGCAGAGGCTCTGCTGCGCAACTACGGTGGCGATGATTTCGAAGTCTACAGCGCCGGGACTAACCCCACACAACTGCACCCCATGGCGGTTCAGGTGATGCAGAAAAGCGGCATCGATATCTCACAACAACACAGCAAACACCTGGAGCAATTCCTCGGCGAGAGCTTTGACTACATCATTACCGTGTGTGACCGTGCCCGTGATAACTGTCCGACATTTCCCGGCGATGCAGAACGCATTCACTGGAGTTTCGACGATCCCGCCATCGAGATGGATGATAAAGAAGCGCAATACCAGTTATTCAAACGTGTCAGTAGTGAGATCAGTGAAAGGATACGCACCTGGGTGGCCATGCACAGCAAGCGCTTGCGTGAGATAAAAGCTGCTGGAGCAATCCCAAAATAGAACCTGAATCCGTGACTTCACTACGGCACAGAGCACAAGCTCTTGAATCCACAGCGGTTTAAAAAATACCCGCTTGACCTAAGGAAGCTCGTATTAATTCATCCGTGAATCATTCGCCTGGAGCGAATGATCGCGTCAGCCCCGAAGGAGTGAGCCTCATGGA
>Ga0114931_10011052_pt1 | contig 10701 bp, 5 predicted proteins | sample 2SBtaG_FD_89579 | JGI IMG/M metagenome (GOLD analysis project Ga0114931, IMG submission 89579) | Deep subsurface microbial communities from Kolumbo volcano to uncover new lineages of life (NeLLi) - 2SBTROV14_V59a metaG | ecosystem: Environmental > Aquatic > Marine > Volcanic | place: Kolumbo...
TGTCCTTATTTTTCACTTTGAAAACAGTCATTATATCAACATGACTCTTGTTTTCAAAGCAAAAACTAAGAACAAAATAATCAACCCAAAAACCTCAATTTATTTATTCACCGTTCCTAAAATATTCAGAACCCACCAAATGGATTGTCGAAATAAAATACGCTCCTGGGAACGACCACCAGGCAACTGCTATCAGCAAGGCATTTCCTTGCCGGATGGATAAAAGTTCGAAATATGTGGATGGAATGGATTTTTTGAAATGGAGGAAAACCAAATTACTTTAGGCAAAAATGCTTGCAAAAGGAAGATTTTTTCTATAAAAATTCTTTTATTATGAAAGTTTTTTTTACTTTGCATGGTGAAATATGTTCAATCAAATCCCGTGAACATGAACATATCACAAAACACCGCTTTTAAAAGGCTTCAGGTTTCGTATTGAAAGCACCTGAATTACCCACCGCGTAGATTGGAACACCGAAATCTCGAGCTATTCCTTTTAACCCAAAATTGAACATATTTTGACATTTACAAAAAACAATTCCAGGTCTTTACTCGCCGCTTTCATCATATGTCTTTCCATCTCGGTACGAGCGCAGGATATTCATTTTTCGCAGTTTTACAATGCGCCTCTGAGTTTGAGTCCTGCCTTAACAGGCATTAATGGCGGCGATATTCGCTTTGCTGGCACCTACAGAAAACAGTGGAACAACGCGTTGGCTGCTTTTACCACTTTTCATTTCAGCGTGGATGCCAAGATATTCAATCCGAGGATGGACAAAGGCTTTTTCAGCGCAGGTCTTCTCTTGTTCAATGACGATGCAGGCGACACTAATCTCAGCACCCTCACGGTGGGGGTGACGGGTTCCTACACCCGTCGCATCGATAGTGAAAATTTTCTGACAATTGGGGTGTTAGTGGGGGTCAGCCAACGCCAATTCGATACCGGCGGGCTTACTTTCGACCGCCAATATAACGGCGATAGTTTTGACCCTGGATCGCCTACTTTTGAAAATTTTAATAACGACGACATTTTGTATCCCGACATTGGGGCAGGGGTCAACTGGCACGGTCAAAAAACAAACAAGCGCTCGAAACTGGATGTCGGGGCAGCCGTTTATCACCTCAATCGCCCCAATCAGAACTTTCTGGACAACGGTCCGAAAAGCAGCCTTCCGGCGAGGTTCAGCTTGTATCTTCGACCAAGCATGCAGGTTGCAAAAAACTGGGATATAGTGTTGAGTGGCACTGCCCAAATACAGCAATCGTATGTGGAAACGGTGGCAGGCGGCGCGGGGCGATGGTATATGAATAACGAACATCCATCCAAACAAATAGCGATGCTTTTTGGCATGGGGGTGCGCTTTAATTCCATTGGGGACGCTGTTATTCCGAGAGCCGAATTTCGCTATCATTACTGGAATTTTGGGTTTAGTTATGACATAAATGTTTCGGGCTTTTCAGCCGCTACGAACCGAAATGGCGGTCCCGAATTTTCATTGCGGTACATCATTCAAAAGGTGCGGCCGCATAAATCTTTTAAGAACTGCCCATTGATTTGAAGGGTAGAAGAAAGATGAATAGACAAAAGATGAAAGACTTTTGGCTAATTGTGGGTGTGACTTCAAGCCAGGCCGGCAATAGAAATAAATCCCCAAAAACGAAATTTACAATAACTATGAAAAAGATAGTTCCATCCCTCGCTGTCTTCTTTTTTTTAGCTGCTGCTGCTAATGCGCAACCTTTTCAATCCTGGATGAAAGCAGCCGATAATTCGTTTGCTGAAAAGGACTACTACTCTGCCATGAAATATTACGAATCGGCGCTTGAAATTGAAAAAGACCGGATGGATGTTCTTTACAAATATGCCGAATCGGCGCGCCTTTTCAATGCGTACACCTTTGCCGAGGCCACCTATGCCGAAGTAATTCAAAAAGATTCCACCCACCAATTTCCGATGGCGGTCTTTTGGCTGGCAAGCATGAAAAAGCATTTGGGGAAGTTTGCCGAAGCTCAAAATCTTTTTCAAAAATTCCTCGATAAATCCGGCAAGCGGGAGAGTTCTCATACCCGTGTTGCCAAAGAACAAATCGAAGCCTGTGGTTGGGCAATAGAGATGTCGGCAGAACCGGATGAGGACATTGTGATTCAAAAGATGGCCGATACCATCAACACCCCTTTTTCCGAATTTGCCGCTGTGGAGGTGGGCAATTCTATCTACTACTCTTCTTACAGCTTTACCAAAGAAGATGAAAAACAATACCCACCGCGGCAATACGTCAAGATTTTAAAAACGGATTTAGACCAACGAAACCCTCAATTGGTCTCGTTTAATGACGATAATCGCCACACGGCATACGTCGCTTTCAATACCCAAAAATCCAGAATTTATTACACCCTTTGCGACTACGTTGGGGAAGCGGAAATACGTTGTGAAATCTATTACCGCGACTTGGCCGCAGATGGGACTTTTGGGCAGGCGGTAAAACTTCCAGCCACCATCAATCGCGAAGGTTTCACTGCCACGGAACCAAACATTGGCTACGACGAGGCGAAGGAACAAGAGGTTTTGTTTTTTGTTTCCGGCCGGCCGGGAGGGAAAGGAAAACTCGATATTTGGGCTAGTTCAATCACCGAAGACAGCGTCTTCTCCAAGCCCTTTCCGCTCGATTCCATCAACACCCCGCAAAACGATGTGACGCCCTTTTTCCACAGCCCTTCTCAGACCTTGTATTTCAGTTCGGAAGGCTATACCGGTTTGGGGGGCTATGATATTTTCAAAGTTTCAAAAAAAAGAGGAAATTGGAGTACTGTGGAGAATTTGGGGGCGCCTTTGAATGGCAGTTATCAGGACACGCATTTTTTTCTCAATGAAACAGAAACCGCGGGCTTTCTTTCTTCCAACCGCCCCGGTTCTACCTTCATCGAACCGGAATACGAAGCCTGTTGCAACGACCTCTTCGAGTTTACCGTCAAGGTCATTGACCTCGATGTTTTGACCTTTAATTTAAAAGACGCACAAGCTCTCGATGGTGTGCAATTACAACTATTCGAACAAACCGGCGAGGGAGAACATTTGCTGAGTTCAATCACTAATCCCGATGGAAATGATTTCAATTTTGAACTGAAAAAAGATAGAACCTACAAGCTGTTGGCCTCCAAAGAAGGCTTCGTAGATTTGAAAAAAAACATTGACCTGACCGACCCGGCCTTAACGCAAAACCGTTCGCTGGAGCGGAAATTATTCCTCGTTCCCACGCAAGTGGACTTAAAAGCATACACCTTTAACTCAAAGACCTTGCGCCCCTTGAAGGATGTGGAAGTTCGCTTAGCCGTAGATGGGCAAGAAGTAGAATATTACAACAATAAAAAGGCGAACGATTACTTGTTTACCCTTCAGCGAGGTACTGTTTACCAACTCATCGCCGCCAAAGTGGCCTATATCCCCGATACGGTAAATATTGATTTAGCAGGCATTGGCGATTCCATGCTTATTGAACGAAAACTATTTTTGCGACCTAAAGAAATCGAAGAGTTCCCCCCCCTGCTGCTTTATTTTGATAATGACCAACCGGACCCCCGTAGAAGGAGACCTACGACCACCACCACCTATCAAGAAACGTATGAAAAATATATGGCAAGGAAAGAGGAGTTCAAACAAGAATACGCAGGTGTGTTGGTAGGCAGAGATAGCTTCGTCGCTGCCAAGAGGATGGAGGCTTTTTTTGACAGAGAGGTCAAAAATGGATTTTTGAGCTTGTCGGTCTTTTCCGAAAACCTGCTACTAGCCTTGGAAGACGGCTTTAAAGTAGAGCTTGAAATTCAAGGCTTTACCAGCCCACGGGCCAAAGCGGATTACAATGAATTGCTGTCTAAACGCCGGGCGAATTGCCTGCGAAACTATTTTGATTCCTATGCAAAAGGCGCTTTGAAACCCTATTTGGATTCCGGGCAAATGACGATGAAGGAAATCGGTTACGGCGAAAACCTCGCCCCCCAATTCATCAGCGACCGCCTCGATGATGAACGCGGTTCCATTTTCAGCGTCGTCGCTTCCACCGAGCGAAAAGTTGCCATCATTGGGGCAAGAGTTAGTCCGAATAATTAATGCTTCAATGCTTCAATGCGATAATGCTTCAATGGATAATGCGAAAATGCAAATTAAAATTGGGATATGACCGAGAAAGAAAGGTTCATTGAAAAAAAGAACCAAGAAATTTGCAGTGGATGTAATTCGGTTTTGCGATTCATTGAAAACATATAAAGCTTCATCTGTTATTACGTACCAACTTGTAAAATCAGCAACATCAACAGGAGCAAATTATCGGGCAGGATGCAAAGCAAAGTCGAAAAATGAATTTTTCAGTAAAACATGCATAGTTGTAGAAGAAGTTGATGAATCAGAATATTGGCTGGAAGTAATAAAAGAGGCAGGCTTGTCAAATGATGAAAAGGAGTTGGAAAGACTTCTGTCGGAAGCAACTGAAGTATGCAAAATCATGTCAAAAGCTAAGAATTCGACCTACAATAAAAAGTAAAAACCTTTGAAGCATTGAAGTATTGATAACCCAAGAAGTTAATTTCAAATGAACCAACAAGTAGCATATCACCTAAAGTACCGAATAGCCTTGCCGCTTGTGTTGTGCCTTGGCCTACTCCCCTGGTGCCTGAAGGCGTCGCACATCATCGGTGGTGAAATTCATTACCGTTGTTTGGGCAATGACCAATATGAAATCACGCTCGACGTTTTCCGGGACTGTCACTTTGGACAAGCAGATTTCGACAATCCGGCACATGTCGGGATTTATTTCAAAACCGGCGCCCTACTAACCACCTTGAGTATAGCTCCCTTGTTCATTGAACCGCTTCCGGTGGATGTGGGCGACCCCTGCTTATTCGTTCCACCGGATGTTTGTGTAGAGAGGGCGAGGTACCGGGTGGTCACGGAGTTAGCTTTTACACCAGGCGGATATAACATTGTTTATCAACGCTGTTGTCGGAACCAAACCATTACCAACATCCTGAATCCAACGGAAACGGGGGGGACTTACAGCCTGCACCTATCTCCAAAAGCGATGCTGGAATGCAACAGCAGCCCCGTTTTTGATAACTTTCCCCCGATTTTTATTTGTGTCAACAAACCAATCAGTTTCATGCACAATGCTACTGATGCAGACGGCGATTCCCTGGTTTATAAACTTTGCACCCCCTTGGCAGGCGCTACTTTTGACCAACCACAACCGGCCTTTCCCGACCCGCCCCCCTTCGATTCGGTTGTTTGGGCGCCAGGTTTTGGATTGGATAATATCCTCGGCAGCGACCCGCCCCTTCGAATCAATTCGCAGACCGGTCTTTTGACGGGATTTCCGCATGTTCAGGGGCAGTTCGTGGTGGGTGTTTGTGTCGAGGAGTATCGCGATGGAGAGTTGCTGACGGCTGTTCGGCGCGACTTTCAATACAATGTGGGGCTATGTGGCGAAATTCTCGCAAAATTTGAAGCCCCTGCTGCCCAATGCGACGACCTCAGCGTTCAATTCCAAAATGAAAGCGCCCTTGCCTCCAATTACCAATGGTTTTTCAACTGGCCGGATTTGAACTTTTCTTCCACCGAAGCCAACCCCGTCTTTACCTATCCGGATACGGGGACCTACGTCGTTGCCCTTATTGCAGAACCCAATAGCCAATGCGTGGACACGCTTTTTAAAGAAATATTTTTGCAATTCAACTCCTTAACGCCTGACTTTCAGACTTCTGTGTTCGACTGTTCGGGAAGTTCGGTACTTGCTTTGCAAGACCTTTCCGTTGATAACGTTTCGCCTCCTTCGGTATGGAATTGGTCGGTTGTTTATGGAAATGACAGCCTGACCTCTGTCGAGCAGAACCCGTTTTTCGTGGTTCCCAATCCTTCCTCGGGAACCATTCGTTTGCGCGTCCGCAGCGTCAATGGCTGCGAACAAATGATTGAACAAGCCTTCAGCACCGACGGAAATAACCCCGCCGATGCGATTGCCGACCAAACGATTTGCCTCGGGCAATCCGTTGGCTTAAACCCAATTGGCGGTGCCGCAGGTTTTACTTTTCAATGGGCTGCCCCGATTCCTCCCGATGAGCAGAATGATTCAAATCCGACGGTTTCTCCTGCCGCGACGACCACCTATTCGGTCCTCATTACTGCTCCGAATAACCTCTGCCAAACGACCAAAGAAGTGACGATTGAAGTGCTTCCCCTCCCCGAACTCGATTTTGAAACGGACGCGGATTGCGATGCCGTCACCGTCAATTTCACCAACCAAAGCGCCAACGCCACCTCCTTCGTTTGGGATTTCGGCGACGGTACTTCGAGTGTGGAAGCAAATCCGGTGCATGCCTATCCCTCGATTGGAACCTACACCGTCGCTATGATGGTGGGACCGGATGCTTTGTGCAGGGATACCCTTGTCAGGGAAATAACCTTGGCGGAAAAAGCCCTCGAAGCGGATTTTGGGTTCGATTATACAGACTGTACCGACGAACAAATTACCATCCAATTTTCCGATGTTTCTGTAAATAGTCTTCAAAATACCGCTCAATGGGAATGGACCTTTTCCGGCGCGGGTTCTTCTAACGAAGCAAATCCCGTGTTTACCATTTCCAACCCTCAAATCCTAAATGTTCAACTGACTATTACGACCGAAGAAGGATGCACTTCAACTATTTCCAAAGACTTGAATATTGAATTCATCGAATTCAACTTCCCCGATTCGGTACTGACTTGTTGGAATGAAGCGGTTGAATTGAATCCAAATGGCAACCCCAATTATCGTTATCTTTGGTTTCCGGCCACGGGATTGGATGACCCTAGCAAGCCCAACCCGGTTGCACAACCTTCTCAAACGACCACTTATTCGGTGGTGATTACCAATATTGCCGCGGATACTTGTCAGCTTGTCAAACAAGTGAAAGTTTTCGTTCCGCCCCGCATTGACGTTCAGGCAAACGATGCCTTCACTACTTGCAACGCCGAGGTCAATTTGACCGCTTCGGCAAGCGTCCCCGTGGATTTCACCTGGTTCGATGAAAATGGGGCTTCTGTGGCAACGGGAAACAGTCTCCCTGTTGCCGTTTCGGGCATCCAAACCTTTACCGTGGAGGCGACGGATGAATTTAATTGTAAAGAACAAGCGACCACTGTGGCGAGTGGCGGTCCGGTGAACATCAGCACGGCCGGCGACCAAATCATTTGTTCCGGCGAAGCCCTAAACGTCGAATTGATAAACAACGACCCCAACGACATTTTGAGCCTCGAATGGTCTCCTTCCGAAGCCTTCCTGACCGACCCCACCGACGACCCCACCCCCCAAGTTGCGGTCGTAGCAGGTGCGCAATCTTTGTCCGTCCAAGCGACGAATCAATTTGGTTGCACCGCCACGGATTCGGTTTTCGTGGCTATTGTGGATAGCAATATCCACCTCGATTTTGAGCATCAGACACAGTGCAACGGCGCGACGGTGGATTTTATCAATACGAGTACGAATGGCTTCAATTATGTTTGGAATTTTGGAGACCCCACCACAACGGATGATGTTTCCACCTTGGATAATCCCTCCTACACCTTTCCCGGCATTGGCGCCTACACCGTCTCGTTGACTATTGGTTTTAATGTCGGTTGCGTTGATACCCTGTTCAAACAAGTAGAAATTGTAGAACCCGATTTCATTCCCGATTTCACTTTTGAGTACCTCAATTGCGCCACCGATAGCATCCTGATTCAATTTCGCGATGCCTCGATTAACTTTCTCAACAACACCTCCGAATGGCATTGGGAATTTAGTAACAATGAAACCTCCGACTTGCAAAACCCGGTGGTTACGTTTCGGCAAGGCGATGAATTGGTGGCGCAATTGACCATTGGAACACCAAACGGTTGTAGCGGTTCGGTAGAAAAAACCTTGAAAATCGAGTTCATTCAAGTTGACATCCCCGATTTAATTACCCTCTGTCCGGGCGACACCATTCCTTTGAATCCTCAGGGGAGTACTTCCTACACCTACGATTGGACGCCTGCAAACGGATTGAACGACCCCTCCCTTGCCAACCCAATTGCTTTTCCTTCGGAAACGACGGAGTATTCTGTCACCATCACCAACATTGACGAGGATACCTGTTCCATTGCCCGGACGATAACTGTTTTTGTGCCGGATGAAATCGGCTTGGAAGCGACGCTTGACACCTTTACCTGCGGGACGCCGTCCCTCTTAGAAGCGAACTCGAATGCCCCCGCCATTTTTACCTGGTTTGATGGGCAAGGGGCGGTCGTTGGAACGGATTCGATTTTGGAGGTCAACCCGGAAGGGGAAGAAACGTATTCCGTTCAAGCCACTGACGCCTTTAATTGCATGGAGACAGATTTTGTCGCTGTCGCAAACCGGCAAATTGACATCAACATCGCCGGAGGCAATTTTCAGGCTACCTGCCCAAGAGATTTCATGCAAATTTGCGTCATCAATTTGGACCCCGGCGATTTGCTCGAATATCAATGGACGGTTTTTAGCGGAAGCGGTCAAATTTTGAATGGTGCCGATACCCAATGCCCCAATGTTTCTACCGAAACGGGAACGACGGTTTATCAGGTCGAAGTGACGAATCAATTTGGTTGTTCGGTCATCGAAGAAGTGGAAGTGTTGACCTACGCGTTCGAGGCGAGTGTTCAAGACAGCATTCAAATTTGTCCAAATATCGCCACCGCTATCAATCCGGATGGCAATGCGTCTTTGACTTATAAATGGTCGCCTTCGACGGGGCTGAATGACCCGAATGCATCCAACCCGGTAGCTGAACTTTCCCAAAGCACGACTTACACGGTGACCATCACCGGTTTCAACGGACCGGATACTTGCAGTGCCGTCAAAGAGGTGACGGTTTTGGTCAATCCAATTATAGACCTGCAAACCACCCCGTCGGCGGATACCGTTTTGTGCGAACCGACTGATTTGACCCTCGCTTCCTTTACCAATGCCGAGGTGAACTACACCTGGTCATTGAATCCCGACTTTTCCAACCCCTTCAGTACAAGTAGTGCAGCCAATGTTACGCCGCAGGGGGCTAACGATTACTTTGTATTGGCAGTGGACGATTTGGGCTGTCGGGATTCCGCAAAAATTAGCGTCAATAGCTTCCCTTTAGATTTCGACTTGACCGAATCTGTCAATTTCTGCAAAGAAAACGGTTCTGTTTCCATTGCCGTGCAAAACAATGCTTCCGACCAAGACCTCAGCTTCGTTTGGTCGCCGGTAGATTTTATTATTGGTAGCAACAATTCGAGTACCATCGAAGTCAATCCACCGGAAAACACGACTTATTCCGTGACCATTTCCAATCAATTCGGCTGCACCGCCCAAGACAGCAGCAGGGTCCTATTCTTTGACCTCGTTCCTGCCCTCGACATCACGGTGCAAGGGAAAGACACGCTGTTGTTTGGGGCAGATGAATCCACTCAATTAGTCGCCACCTTCGACCCAAGCTACACCTACAGTTGGGAACCGGCCATTTCGTTGGACGATGCCACCGTGAACGACCCCTTCGCTTCGCCGGATGAAACGACGCCATACTTCCTGACCGTCAGCAATGAAGCGGGTTGCACGGCAACCGATACGGTGACCATTTTTGTTGAAAACCCCGATTGCCGCGAGCCGTTTTTGTTCATCCCCATGGCTTTCACCCCAAACGATGACGGCTTCAACGACGTCCTTTTCGTTCGGGGCAAAAGCATTGAGTCTCTCACTTTTGCCATCTACAACCGCTGGGGTCAAAAAGTATTCGAAACCAATGACAAAAACGAAGGTTGGAATGGCACCTTCAAAGGAAAACGCCTCACCCCCGATGTCTATGGTTACTACATTCAGGCGACCTGTTTCAATGGAGAAAAATTTTTTAAGAAGGGGAACGTGACCCTGTTGCGGTAGCGATTTTCGGCTTTTCAGGGCCTCGATTCTATCTTCACCTTTCTCCGGTTATTCTACCAACACAATTTTCTTCACAAAACCTGCTCGCTGCGGAAACTTCAATAATTTTCCAATTCCTTTCAATTTTAGAATGTTACTCATAGTCTTTGGCTTATAGTCAACACATAATGATATTTGCCCAATGGATGTCAAATTAAAAATTGGTCGAAGAATAAAAGAATTGAGAGATAAATCAAATTTGTCCCAAAAAGATTTGGCTTATTCCTCTGATTTGGACAGAAGTTATATCGCAAGTGTAGAAAACGGACAAAGAAACATCTCCATCGTTAATATCGAAAAAATTGCTTCTGCCCTCGGCGTATCGTTGAAAGAATTTTTTGATAACGATTTATTTTATGACAATACAAAAGGCAGTCCGCGATTTCAAGATATTGATTGAAGGGTCAATCAAAAAAGGAGGCGGAAAAGCAAAAACCGCTATGATTAGGACTTCAAGACCAATCCTGACTATCCATGAGGCGGTCAAGCAAAAATTAGTAAAATGTGGCATCGATGAATCAAAAATTTTCCCTCCCCTCGGGCAAAGAACACCTGAATTGAAAATTGCCGAAACTTTCAAGAAAAAAGACCAGGACATTTGTGTTAGGAACGGTGAATAAATAAATTGAGGTTTTTGGGTTGATTATTTTGTTCTTAGTTTTTGCTTTGAAAACAAGAGTTATGTTGATATAATGACTGTTTTCAAAGTGAAAAATAAGGACAA
>Ga0114931_10011053_pt1 | contig 10700 bp, 8 predicted proteins | sample 2SBtaG_FD_89579 | JGI IMG/M metagenome (GOLD analysis project Ga0114931, IMG submission 89579) | Deep subsurface microbial communities from Kolumbo volcano to uncover new lineages of life (NeLLi) - 2SBTROV14_V59a metaG | ecosystem: Environmental > Aquatic > Marine > Volcanic | place: Kolumbo...
CAGATCGTGTGTGGTCCTCAGGTCCTGGAGGAGATTGAGGACCTGGGCCTGGACCGAAACGTCCAGCGCCGAGACGGGCTCGTCGAGCACCAGGAACTCCGGCCTCACCGAGAGGGCACGGGCGATCCCGACCCGTTGTTTCTGCCCGCCCGACAGCTCGTGCGGGTAACGCCCCATGAGCGTCGGGTCGAGTCCGACCTCGGCGAAGAGGTCCCGTACCCGGCGGCGGGCGGCGTCGCCGCTGGCCAGACCCTGGATCTCCATCGGTTCCCGAACCGCGGTGCCGACCGTCATGCGCGGGTTCAGCGACCCGGCCGGATCCTGGAAGACTATCTGCATCCGCCGCCGGAACCGGCGGAGGGCGCCGGCTCGGAGGGTGCCGATGTCGATCCCGTCGATGAAGACCCGACCGGCGGTGGGCTCGATGAGGCGAAGGAGGCATCGTCCGAGGGTGGTCTTGCCACTGCCGCTTTCTCCTACCAGGGCCAGCGCTTCCCCGCGGTCGATATCCAGCGAGACGTCCCGGACCGCGCGAACCGGATCCCGGCGACCGAACCAGTTGGTGGCGTCGCGGTAGTCGCGGGTGATCCCCACGGCGCGAACCAGCGTTTCGGCGGTCACGTTGGTTCGTCCGAGTCGACGAGCCAGCACGCGGCCCGGTGATCCCCGCCGACGTCGACGTCGGGCGGAGATTGGCTCGCACACCGTTCGAGGCGGGAGGGGCATCGGGGGTGGAATCGGCAACCCGCCGGCCAATGAGCGGCGCTTGGGACCGTGCCCGGAATGCCGGCCAGGCGTTCCGTCGGTCGATCAACCCGCGGGACGGCCTGTAGCAGTCCCTGGGTGTACGGATGTCGGGGATGATCGAACAGGGCCTGGGTCGGTCCGGTCTCCACGATGCGGCCGCCGTACATAACGGCGATCCGGTCAGCAATGCCGGCGACGATGCCGAAGTCGTGGGTGATGAATACCATCGCCATGGCAAACCGGTGCCGGAGTTCGCGCAGGAGGTCGAGGATCTGGGCCTGAATCGTGACATCGAGGGCGGTCGTCGGTTCGTCTGCCACGAGCAACCGCGGCCGGCAGGAGAGGGCCATGGCGATCATTACGCGCTGCTGCATCCCGCCGCTCAACTGGTGCGGATAGGCGTGCGTCCGCTGGGCCGGTTCGGCGATGCCGACCATGTCGAGCAGTTCCACGGTGCGGCGATGCGCTTCGGCCCGGGAAGCCGGTTCGTGGGCCCGGATGGCTTCGGCGATCTGGGCGCCGACGGTGAGAACCGGGTTGAGGGTCGTGGTCGGTTCCTGGAAGATCATCGCGATGTCGTTGCCGCGAAGGTGTTGCAGGGCGTTCGGCCCGAGGTCGAGAATATCGGTCCCGTCGAAGACGATGCGGCTGGCCGGATCGATGAGGCCCGGTGGCTGGGGGACGAGTCGGAGGAGGGAGAGGGCGGTCACGCTCTTGCCGCAGCCGGATTCCCCGACCAGGCCCAGGGTCTCCCCGGGCTGGACGTCGAATGACACGTCGTCCACCGCGTGCACGACGCCCTCGGGGCTCTCGAACGTCGTGGTCAGATGCCGGACCGAGAGTAACGACGTCATCGGCTGCGCGGATTGAGGGCGTGGTGGAGCCCGTCGCCGAGGAGGCTGAAGGCGATGACCGTCACGAGGATGGTGACCCCCGGAACCACCGCCAGCGCCGGCTCGGTGAACAGGTAGGTCTGACCGACGTTGATCATGCGGCCGAGGGACGGGGTGGGCGCGGACACGCCGACGCCGAGGTAGGCCAAGCCCGATTCGATCAGGATGACGTTGCCGATGCCGAGGGTGGCCGTCACGATGATCGGTGCGGCGAGATTCGGCAACACGTGGCGCGTGAACTTCCGCCAGGCCGGGAGCCCCAGCGCCCGCGCGGCGAGCATGAACTCCGTATCCCGCATCGCCAGGGCTTCGGCCCGGACCAGGCGCGTGACATGGAACCAGCCGGTCAGGCCCAGGATGAGGGTCATGGCCCCGATGCTGATCGTCCGCCAGAAGGCGAACAGGACCAGGAGCAGGAATACCCGGGGGAACGCCATGCCCACGTCCACGACGCGCATCAGCACCCCGTCGAGACGCCGGAGGAACGCGGCGGTCGTTCCCATGGCCGTCCCGATGACGATGGCGATGAACACGGCGGGAAGGGCGATCGCCAGCGACGTGCGCAGCCCGTGGAGGACCCGACTCAGCTGGTCGCGACCGGCGAGATCGGTGCCGAGGGGGTGCGCCCAGGACGGGGGTGCGAGACGATGGGCCAGATCGATGGCCACCGGATCCCGGGTGATGAGGACCGGGGCCAGGACGGCCGCGGCGCAGACCACGCCGCTCAGGACGAGCCCCAGCGTCATGGCCCGTCCCCCCACGAGGCGGGGTGCGACCCGGACCACCCATCGGTTCCGGATCTCGAGGGGCATCGCCAGGGCGCCCGCGGCAAAGAGCGGCAGCGCCAGCGCCACGGAGGCGGCCAGGCGATCGAGCGGCGAGCCCCGGGTGAGTAACTCGAGGATGCGGCTCCACCGCCAGGCCAGGAGACCGATCCCGAGGGCAAATGCCGTCCACTTCCAGCGTCTCACGACGACACCGTGCGCGGATCCGCGATGCGATACAGGATGTCGGCAACCAGGTTGCCGAGCACGACCATGGCGGCCGTGAGCGTGGTCAGGGCCGTGATCATCGGGTAGTCGTAGGTCTCGACCGCTTTCGCCGCTTCCCACCCCAGGCCATGCCAGGCGAAGACGTACTCGATGAACACGGCGCCGGACAGCAGCACCGGCACGAACATGCCGAAGAGGGTCACGATCGGCATCAGCGCGGTGCGGGCGATGTGATGAATCACCACGCGTCGGGGCGGAAGTCCCTTGGCCCACGCGGTCCGGACGTAGTCCCGGGCCAGGACATCGAGCATCTCGGCCCGCATGTAGCGGGCGGTCCACGCCCCGCTCACCAGCCCGAGCGTCAACGCGGGCAGCACCAGGTGGTGGAGACGCTGCAGCAGTTGCCGTCCAAAAGGAAGAAGGTCCCCGGTGACGACGTCCATGGTGCCGCCGGTGGGGAACCAGCCCAGGTTGACGGCCAGGAGGTCAATGGCGAGCAACCCGAGCCAGAAGGCGGGGATCGAGAACAGGGTCAGCGTAACCAGGGAGAGCAGATGATCGAGGCGTTGATCGTACCGGGCCGCCTGGACGGCCCCCACGGCGATACCGAAGGCGAAGTTCACGAGCAGGGCGCCGAACCCGAGCAGGATGGTGTTGGGGAGGGCGCCGCGGATGCGCTCGGCCACCGGTCGGAACGTGCGGTGGGAGAGGCCGAGGTCCCCGTGGCTGAGCCGACGGAGATACGTGACATACTGACGTGCGATGGGCTGATCGAAACCGAACAGGTGCCGGTTGTAGTCGACGACTTCGGGCGGAACGTGCCGGTCGGTGACGGTGGTGTAAGGGTCTCCGGGGGCGAGCCGAATCAGGAAAAAGGTCGCCGTCACGACGAGAAAGACGATCGCGACGGCCTGAACCAGCCGGATCGCGAGGAATCGGATCACGGGTCCCGGCGGACGAGGCGATCGCGGTCGATCATCGCCCCGGGGCGAATCCTCCAGGTCCAGAGGGTCGTGGCCCACAGGTCGGGGCGAATCGTGACATTCTCGAACCGAGTGTGGACCGCGGCGTTCATCAGGGGCGAAGACAGCAGGATGGCCGGGGCGTCATCGAGGAAGATGCGGTAGGCGGCCTCCCACGCTGTGCGTTCGTCGGTCGAGTCCCTCGCATTGCGGGCCTGCTCCACGTACCGATCGAACTCCGGATTGGAGTACGCATCCCAGTTGCTGGCGGCGATGCCGTCGGTGGTCCACAGCTCCACGATGGTGCTGGGGGTGGGATCGGTGCCCCACGTCATCATGATGGCGTCGAAGTCCCCGTCCTGGGCGCGCTGGCCGAAGACCGCCGGCGCGAGTTCCACCACGTTGACCGCAACGCCGAGGGGCTGCAGCTGGCCCTGGATCAGGACCGCCGAGCGGATGCGGGATCCGCTGGACGCGGGCGCGATGACGTCGAAGCGCAAGGCCTGCCCGTCGCGGTCGAGCACGCCGTCGCCGTCGTGGTCCCGCCATCCCAGGCGGGCGAGCTCGGCGCGGGCGGCAGCCGAGTCGTACGGGATCTGGGGGAGATGGTAGGCGAACGTGCGGAGCATGGGGCCCATGGGGCCCTTGGCCGGAACGGCGTACTCACCCCACACGGCCCGGGTGATGGCGACCCGGTCGATGGCCATGGTCAGCGCACGCCGGAGGGCGCGATCGTGGAACAGCGGGTGCGGCCGGGTCCGGTCGGCCGGGTTACGGAAGTTGAACCCCATGTACCCGTAGTACGGCGACGGGTACTCGATGACGCGAATGTGCGGGATCTGTCGGGCCCGATCGACATTGGGAGGACCAATGATGGCCCCGGTGATATCTGCTTCGCCGGTTTCGAGGGGAGCCACCATGCCCGTACCGTCGGGGAACGTGCGCCAGATCAGTCGGGCCAGGCCGGGCCGTCCGAGAAAGAAGTTCGAGTCCGCCGCCAGTTCGATCGCCTCCTGGCTGACCCAGCGCACGAGCCGGTACGGCCCGCTGCCGATCGGGTGTCGGGCAAACTCGTGGCCTGCACGCTGGAGGGGGGGGATGGTGTCCAGGATGTGTTTCGGCAGGATACGCATGTGGTGCGTGGCATCGAAGAACTGTTCGACGTACGGATGCGTGAATCGGAACACCGCCGTCTGTTTGTCACGGGCGGTCACGGACACGATACGATCGAGCAGGTGTCCCGCCGACGAATTGGTGGCGGGGTCGCGGTAGACGGCGAAGGTGAACGCGACATCCTCGGCGGTCACGGGCTGTCCGTCCTGCCAGCGGGCGGCGGAGTCGATCCGGAACGCGATGGTCACGCTGTCCTCGAACGTCCACGAGCTGGCCAGTTTCGGAACGAACCCCTGGTCACCCACCGTATTGAGGTTGAGGCCCATGTCCGCGAGGCGGAGAAAGATCTGATCGGCGACTTCCCACTCCTGGTTCGTGCCGATCACCGGCGGGTAGAGGGTGCCGACATCGCCGATGGTGACGATGACCGCGGTGCCGCAATACCCGTCGCACGCCGGTGCCGGCTCGCACGCGGCGAGGGTGCCGACAAGGCCGAGCAGGGCGACGAGGGGCGGGTGTGAACGGGACATCGTGGGGTGCCGTCGCAAGTGGGGGTCTGCCCGGACCGGTTGCCGATGTTCAGCGGCGCCACGTCCAGGCCGTGTGTCCGAATGTATGCGTTTCCGGCAGGTAGGTCGAGCTTTCCTCCTCGGTCCAGGAGCCCGACCAGCGCGCGCGGGCCGCGGCGACCACGGCGTCCGCGACTTCGTCGAACGTCACGGAACGCCCGAGCACGTCCGCGAGGGAGGCGGCCTGCGCCGCCGGACCCGGCGGGCCGCGGGTCAGGTGCGCTACGAGGTTCTGGGTGTTGGTGAGGAGTACGGAACCGTGCTGCAGGAGGGCGCCACCCTCCCGTCGTTGAGCGCTCCCGACGAGCTTGCCCTGGGGGACGACGAGTTCGCCGCCCACCGGGGTGCTGAAGCACGCACCCGCCCCCAGACCCGGTACCCGGGCCGGCGCCCCGGCGGGACGTGTCTCCACGCCGAGGTGGGCCAGGGCATCGGCGATGACGGCGTGGATGGTGGCGTACGCCTCGCGCAGGGCACCCAGGTGGTCGACCGGGGCCGCCACCGCGTAGGTGAGTTCGTGCTCGTGCCACACGGCCCGGCCTCCGGTCGGGCGCCGGACGGTATCGCAGCCCCGCCGCTCGATGGCCGCCCGGTCATAGCGACGCAGCGCTGCCTCATTCCGGCCGAACGAGAGACACGGCGGCGACCAGCGATACAAACGGAGAAACGCGCGCCCGTTCCGGGCGGCGGTCAGGAGCGCCGCATCGATGGCCATGTTGTCGCGGCCGGGGCGTCCGCGGGGATCGCGAAGCAGCGTCCAGTCCGCCACCGTGGTCAGGCCGATGGGGCCGCCGCGGGCTCGTAGGCCTCCACCGGCGGGCAGGCGCACACCAGGTGACGATCGCCGTACGCGGCGTCGATGCGGCCGACGAACGGCCAGATCTTGTGCTCGCGGGTGGCTGCACTCGGGAAGGCGGCCCGCTCGCGCGGGTACGGCGCATCCCAATCCGACGCCAGCAGTCGATGGAGCGCGTGAGGCGCGTTGGTCAAGAGGTTGTTGTCGCGGTCCGCGATACCGGTCTCGATCTCCCGGATCTCTTCGCGGATGGCGATCATCGCATCACAGAACCGGTCGAGTTCTTCACGCGATTCGCTCTCGGTCGGTTCCACCATCATCGTGCCCGGTACCGGAAACGAAATGGTTGGAGGATGGAAGCCGTAGTCGATCAGACGTTTGGCCATGTCCTCGACGGTGACACCGGCGGAAGCCTTGAACGGGCGGGTGTCGAGAATGCACTCGTGCGCAATGAGGCCGTTCGCCCCGGCGTACAGGAGGTCGTAGTGGCCGCGGAGGCGGCGGGCCACGTAGTTCGCGTTGAGGATCGACACCCGGGTCGCTTCGGTGAGTCCGTCGGGACCCATCATCTGCAGATAGGCCCAGGAGATGGGCAGGATGGAGGGACTGCCCCACGGCGCAGCCGACACGGTGCCGCAGGGAGCCTCCCGCCCCAGCGGGACCACCGGATGGTCGGGCAGAAACGGGGTGAGGTGGGCCGCCACCCCGATCGGTCCCGCGCCGGGACCTCCGCCCCCGTGGGGGATGCAGAAGGTCTTGTGCAGGTTCAGGTGGCAGACGTCGGCGCCGATGTCCCCGGGCCGGCACAGGCCGACCTGGGCGTTCATGTTGGCGCCATCCATGTAGACCTGACCGCCATGCTCGTGGACGATGTCGCAGATCTCCCGAATGGCTGCTTCGAACACCCCGTGCGTGGATGGATAGGTCACCATCAGGGCACCGAGGGTATCGGCGTGCTTGGCCGCCTTGGCCCGCAGATCGTCGACATCGATGTTGCCCCGCTCGTCCGTCCGCACCACCACCACCCGCATGCCGGCCATGACCGCGCTGGCCGGGTTGGTGCCGTGGGCGGACTGGGGGATGAGACACGTGCGCCGGTTGTCGTCCCCGCGGCTCTGATGGTAGGCGCGGATCACCAGCAGTCCGGTGAATTCGCCCTGGGACCCGGCGTTAGGCTGGAGGGAGATCGCGTCGAAACCGGTGATCTCGGCCAGTTGGGTTTCCAGGTCATCGAAGAGTTGTCGATACCCGAGCGCCTGTTCGGAGGGCGCGAACGGATGAAGTCGCGCGAACCCCGGCCAGGTGACGGGGATCATCTCGGTCGTGGCGTTGAGCTTCATCGTGCACGATCCGAGCGGGATCATCGCCGAGGTGAGGGAGAGATCGCGATCCTCCAGGCGTTTCAGGTACCGCAGCATCTCCGTCTCGGAGCGATACCGGTGGAAGACGGGATGATCGAGGAACGTCGAGTGTCGTTGCAGCGCCGACGGAATGACCGCTCCGGGCGACTTGGCGGGTTTGGCGTTGAAGAGGTCGAGCAGATCCCCGACATCCTCCGCCGTCGTGGTTTCGTCGAGGGCAATGCCGACCCGGGACTCCGACAGCGAACGCAGGTTGATGTGCCGCTCGGCGGCGGCCGCGAGTGCCTCCCCGATGCGGGCGGGGTCGCCCTCCACCACGATCGTGTCCACAAACGCATCGTGGACGATACCGAGGCCGGCCGCGCGGAGGCCTGCGGCGAGATCGGCCGTCAGGCGATGCACGCGGGTCGCGATGTTCCGGAGACCCTCCGGCCCGTGGTAGACGGCGTACATGCCGGAGATGACAGCCAGAAGCACCTGGGCCGTGCAGATGTTACTCGTGGCCTTCTCGCGCCGGATGTGCTGTTCCCGGGTCTGCAACGCCATGCGCAACGCCGGCGTACCGTCCGCATCGTGCGAGACCCCGATGATCCGACCGGGGACGTGGCGTTTGTACGATTCGCGCGTGGCAAAAAACGCTGCATGGGGTCCGCCGTAGCCCATGGGGACCCCGAACCGTTGAGCGTTGCCCACCACGATGTCCGCCCCCCACTCTCCGGGAGGGGTGAGCAGGGTCAGAGCGAGGAGATCGGTCGCGACCGTGACCAGGGCCCCTGCCTGGTGCGCCTCCTCGCAGAGTGCGCGATGATCGGCGATCCCGCCCTCGGTGTCGGGGTATTGCAACACGATGCCGGTCACGGTGTCATCGAGGGCGAAGTCCTCGCGGGCGCCGACCTCGATCTCGATCTCCTGGGCCCGGGCGCGGGTCTGGACCACGGCGAGGGTCTGGGGATGGCACCGGGCGTCGACCAGGAACCGCGCTGTCTTCTTCCGGCTGACGGCGTTGGTCATGGTGATGGCTTCCGCCACGGCCGTGGCTTCGTCGAGCAGCGACGCGTTGGCAATCTCGAGGCCGGTCAGGTCCGACACCATCGTCTGGTAGACCAGGAGTGCCTCGAGCCTGCCCTGGGCGATCTCGGGTTGATACGGGGTGTAGGCCGTATACCAGCCGGGGTTCTCGAGGATGTTCCGGAGAATGACCGGAGGGGTAACACAATCCGCATACCCCATCCCGAGGTACGATCGGCAGATCGTATTCCGGTCGGCCAGTTCGCGCAGCCGATCCAGGGCGGCCGTTTCCGTCAGCGCGGGCGGAGTCGCGAGGGGATCGCGCAGCCGGATGTCGGACGGGACGACGTCGGCCATGAAGGCTTCCATCGTCTCGTAGCCGAGGACCCGGAGCATCTCCGCGACGTCCTCGGGTCGCGGTCCGAGGTGCCGTGAGACGAACGCGTCGGGGCCAGGGTGAGGGGGTCGTTCGGTCATGGGCCTCGGTGGACGTGAAAGGTGAATTGCCGTCATTCGATCAAAGATCGACCGCGTCGCCGGGGTTGAGCAGGCGAACCTCGGCGACGTCGCCTACCGCCCGACGGAATCGCTCCGGGTCAACCTCAATGATATCAAAGGTATTGAAATGCATGGGGATGGTGAGACGGGGCTTTACCATGGCTACGGCCCGGCCGGCGTCCTCGGGACCCATGGTAAAGTTGTCGCCGATCGGCACCAGCATCACATCCACCCGCCCCTCGAGCAACTGCATTTCGACGGTGAGAGCGGTATCGCCGGCGTGATACACCGTGAGGTCGTCCACGGTGACGAGGTAGCCGCACGGAAAAGTGGTAAACCGTCCCGACTCGTCGGCATCTACCCCGCCCCCGTGAAAGGCCACCACCATCTTCACCCGTCCAAACGGGAAATCGCGCGAGCCGCCGATGTGCATGGGATGAACGTCCGCACCCTCCTGGCGGCAGAACATGGCCAGTTCGTTGGGTGCGACGATGGGAACGCCGTGCCTCCGGGCGATCGCGAGCGCGTCGCCGAGGTGATCGCCGTGACCGTGCGTCACGAGGATGGTGTCCGGGCGCGGCAGCTCATCGGGGCCGACGTCGGCGAGGGGGTTGCCGGTGAGGAACGGATCGAGAAGAATGCGGGTGCTCGATCCGACGAGTTCGAAGCAGGCGTGTCCGTGAAAGATGAGTGTTGGCATCGTTGGTGTTGGTCCTCCACATGCAAAAGCCCCGGCGGGCCGGGGCGTGCGTGCTGCGATCCGGGGTCCCGGCGGCCCGGTTACTCGCCGATATGCTGGGCGTAGTCCGACGGGCCCAGGGTTTGTTCGATCTCGGCCGGGTTGTTGGGACGCAACTTGATCATCCACCCCTCCCCATACGGATCCTGGTTGATGAGGCTCGGGTCCTTGTCGATCGCCTCGTTGATCTCCACGATCTCGCCGCCGACGGGCGTGAACAGTTCGGAGACGGCCTTGACCGCCTCGATGGTGCCGAAGACGTCCATCCGGTCGAACTGGGTCCCCACTTCGGGCAGGTCGACGTAGACCACGTCGCCGAGTTCTCCCTGGGCGTAGTCCGTGATCCCTACGGTAATCACGTCATCGCCGGGGGCCTGGCGCAGATACTCATGCTCTTCGGTGTAGCGGAGATCGTCGGGAATGGTCGACATAACCGTGGGTCGTGTTCGGGGACGGGTCAGGAGGGCGTAGGTTATCGACCGCCCGGAACGGTGTCAAGCAGCTTTCACCGGGGGCGGGAAAGCGCCAACCGGAGGCCCGGCCGGTGGATCCGTCGCAAACCACTCAGCGGTAAACAGGGGTCGCACCGCCGGATCGTTCAGGGCAAACGGTGGCGCCTGGGTGCCGTGCGCCTCGATGGCCCGTTGCTTGGTGTCGGCCCACGGGCGGATATCGAGTCGAACGGCGATCTCCCCGAGGGGTCGGGTGTGGAGCGATTCCGGGAAACCGGCCATGGCGTCCCCGTCACACGTGATGTACGCCAGCCGCGAACGGGTGCGGGTGGCCAGCCGGCGGTGAGCGATCGCCGTCCACCGGGAGGTGGCCCGATGATCGGGATGACCCGTCAGTCCGTCCGGTCCGAAGGTCAGCACGAGGTCCGGGGACAGCTCTTCCAGGGCGGCCGCCACCGCCTCGGGGCCGGCCGGGTCGTCCGGCACCAGACCGCCATCCACGAAATCCAGCACCCGGTGACTCGCCAGGCGCAGGATCCGGGCGGCACTCCCCAGGTCGGCTCGCCGCCG
>Ga0114931_10011054_pt1 | contig 10699 bp, 10 predicted proteins | sample 2SBtaG_FD_89579 | JGI IMG/M metagenome (GOLD analysis project Ga0114931, IMG submission 89579) | Deep subsurface microbial communities from Kolumbo volcano to uncover new lineages of life (NeLLi) - 2SBTROV14_V59a metaG | ecosystem: Environmental > Aquatic > Marine > Volcanic | place: Kolumbo...
GTAAATTCTTCTACTGAAATAAACAAAAGACCGTTAACTCATTATTCATAAATATAGATCAATCTTCCGCCATCGTTAACTTGTGGCAGGAGCTAAACCATGTATTTTCAAATTCTTCGTCATTTAAAGACCGACATCAGGGGTGCCACGGCCATCGAGTATGGCCTTATCGCGGCTCTTATTTCGGTCGCCGCCATTGCCGCTTTCACGGCTCTCGGCGGATCGCTGACCACTCTGTTCACCGGCGTGTCGACTGCGTTGACCAACGCCACCCCGACGGGTTCCTAGGACAGGTCCCGACGTTCAAGAGCACGCGAAGCGGCCCTTATTCCGCGTGAATGGGGGCCGCATCGCCGCTTAACCGGAAAGCCGCCCGTAACGGGCATCCGGACAAGGCCACGACCCGCCAGGGACCGTGGCCCGGCAAGACCAGGGAAAGCACCGGATTTCGGAACTGGATAAACTTTGGATTTTCGAGATGAATATTGGCCCTATCGCGGACACCGTCCTGATACTGATTTTCGCGGGCCTTCTTGTCGCCGCCGCCCATAGCGATATTCGCCGGTTCGAGATTCCCAACCGCCTGCCGGTTGCCATCGTACTGCTTTTCCCCTTTCACGTTATCGCCCTGCAATCCTTTACTGGCGCCCCGGTCGGCTGGCTGATCAGCGGCATAACCGCCGTATCGGTCTTTGCCGTCGGCACCGCGCTCTTTGCCTTCGGCCTTTTTGGCGGCGGCGATGTCAAGCTTTTAAGCGCCGCCAGCCTGTGGGCCGGACCCCATGCCCTGCCGGCGCTGCTGCTTGTCATGAGCGTGACCGGCGCCGGGCTGGCGCTGGCCTTTATCGCCCGCGCCCGGCTGGCCCCGGCCGGTCGGAATACCGGCGAGCGGGCGCTGGACGCCACCGAGACCGCTGGCATCCAGTTGCCCTACGGGGTTGCCATCGCCCTCGGCGGTCTGGTTGCCCTGGTCGGGCCATTCAGCCACGCCCTGTCAAACTGGAGCATCGCCCATGTCGTTTAATTCACGCAGCCTGATCATGGGGCTGGTCGCCCTGGTGGCCGCCGTCGGAACGGCGATGCTGGCCCGCAGCTGGCTTCTCGCCGAAAGAAACCAGAACCCCGGCACCCAGCCGGTCGCCACCGTTACCATGACCCAGGTGATGGTCGCCAAGGCCTCGCTGCCGAGCGGCCATATCCTGCGCCCCGACGATGTGCGCTGGCAGAACTGGCCGGACGACGGGGTGGGCGAAAATTACCTGACCAACAAGAACGGACAGTCGCTCGATGCCTTCGCCGGGGCGGTGGTCCGACGGGGCATTGCCACCGGCACCCCGCTGACCAGCGAACAGGTGGTAAAACCGGGCGATCGCGGCTTCCTCGCCGCTGTCCTGACACTTGGCATGCGGGCGGTTTCGGTACCGATCAGCGCCACCTCGGGAATTTCCGGCTTTGTTTTTCCGGGCGACCGGGTCGACCTGATCCTGACCCATGAAGTGGCCAGCGGCGGCAGCCCCCACCGGGCCAGCGAGACCGTGCTGGTCAATGTTCGGGTGCTGGCGGTCGATCAGCGGATGGATAATCAGCAGAACACGCCGGCCCTCGGCAAGACCGCCACTCTGGAACTGACCCCCCGGCAGGTGGAACAGATCGCCGTCGCCCAGCAGATGGGCTCGCTTTCCCTGTCGCTGCGCAGTCTGGCGGTCGCCAGCGCCGAACCCGGCGTCGGGCCGGAGCCGGTCGATGCCGCGCCGGGCAAGGGCAAGTCATACACCTGGGACAGCGATGTCAGCCGCCTGACCCCACCGGTGAATTCACCGACCTCGTTGCGCCGGGTGATGGTTTCGCGTGGCGGCAAGGTATCCGCAGTCCAATTCGGGAGCGTCGGCAAATGACCCAGTCCAGAACCCTTCCCCGCTGCCGCCTGCTGGCGGCGGCATTCGTCCTTCTCGCCTTTCCGGCAGCCGCAGCGGCCCAGGAAGCCGCCGAATACGGCACCATGGCCGCCGCCGGGGCACTCGGCGTGCGTGGCATGATGGGCATGGACCAGGGGGCGGCGAATGCCGCCCAGGGGGCCCTTGGCAACGCCTTCGGTGCGCCGCCGGGCAGCCCCCCCGGGACCGCTGCCACGGCGGGTATGGTTATCCCCTGGACGCCGAAGCCAGGCCAGGCCACCGGCCTTGCCGGGGCCGAAATCGTCAGCAGCGGCAACAGCATACCGGTCGAAGTCCAGAAAGGCAGCCTGATCCGGCTGAAAAGTCCAGCGGCCACGGTTTTTATCACCAATCCGGCGATCGCCGACGTGCAGATAAAATCGCCAACCCTGATCTATGTCTTTGGCAAGACGCCGGGCGAAACCAGCCTTTATGCGCTGGCCGCCGACGATAGCATTTTGTTTAACGGGGTAATCAGGGTGAACCATAACCTGGCCGGCCTTAATCACGCCGTCGCCAGAATGATTCCCGACGCCCGGGTCGCCGCGATGTCGATTCAGGGGGCCATCATTCTGACCGGCCAAGTCCGCTCGCCAGGCCAGGCGGAAGATGCCCGCCGCATTGCCATACGCTTTGCCGGCAAAGACGCCGAAGTGATCAACCGTCTGCGTATCGCCAGCCCCAGCCAGGTTAACCTGCGGGTCCGGATCGCCGAAGTGTCGCGCGAAATTATCAAGCAGATCGGCTTCCGCTGGGACGCCCTGTTGTCGGGAACCGACTATCAGGTGGGTTTTATGGCCGGTGGCTCGACCTCGTCGCGCGGCGATAATGCGATTTTCGGCTCGGTCATTTCCGGCAACCTTAACCTTGAGGGGGTTATCGACGCGCTTGAAAGCGAGGGCCTGATATCGGTTCTGGCCGAGCCCAACCTGACCGCCCTGTCGGGCGAAACGGCAAGTTTTCTGGCCGGTGGCGAATTTCCCATTCCGGTGCCGCAGGACAATAATTCGATCACCATCACTTTCAAGAAGTTCGGCGTCGGCCTGTCCTTTACCCCGACCATCCTGGCCGACAACCGGATTAACCTGAAGGTCAACCCGGAAGTCAGTCAGCTGACCAGCGCCGGCGCGGTTTCCATCGGCGGCTTTTCAGTCCCCGCCCTGACCACCCGGCGGGCCGAGACAACGGTCGAACTGGGCAGCGGCCAAAGCTTCGCCATCGCCGGACTGCTGCAAAACAATGTGGTCCGCGATCTTTCGAAATTCCCCGGGCTTGGCGATATTCCGATCCTTGGCGCCCTGTTCCGTTCGGACAATTTCAAGCGCAATGAATCGGAACTGGTAATCATCATCACCCCCTATACGGTGCGCCCGGTCTCCGGTCAGAGGATGGCTTCGCCGCTCGACGGTCTCGATCAGTCCAACGATGTCGAACGTATCCTGAAGGGGTTCAGCTATTCGCCGCACCCCAATCTGGAAACCCCGTCAACCCGCGATGGCAGTGGACGCCGGCTGATCGGCCCGGCCGGCTATTCGCTGAATTGAGTCCCTTGAGATTGGGCTTGGGCAAGAACGGAATCAGGTGAGTATGGAAATATGAAAATGGCAAAAACAGGTCATAATAGACTCATACCCTTCATCGCGGCAGGGCTGCTTGTCGTGCTGGCCGGCTGTGCCTCGGAACAGGCCCAGTGGACCGGCGCCGCGACAATGAAGCGCAATTCGGTCGAACTGGTCCGCCTGACCCGGGATGTCGCCGTCAGCGACGATGAAAGCCCGATCAGCGAGGCCGCGGACGCTACGCTGCGCGACTTTTTCCGCCAGTCCGCCTTCGGATACGGGGATCAGGTTTCCATCGACGGTGGCGATGGCCCGGGCGCTGGCCTGCGGGCCCGCAAGCTGGCCGCCTGGCTGGCTGCCATGGGTATCCGCGCGACCGTCTCGCCAATCATCTACGGCGCCTCGCCAAAAGCCGGCGAGGCCCGGGTCATCATTGGCCGCTATGTCGTCCACCCGCCAAAATGCCCGGACTGGACCAAGGCGCCGACCCGCGACTTCGAAAATACCGAAAGCAGCAACTTCGGCTGCGCCAATGTCACCAATCTGGGGCTGATGGCGGCCAATCCGCGCGACCTGATTGTCGGCAACGGTGGTGGTCGGGCGGATAGCGAAGTCCTGTCCAAGGCGGTCGAACAATACCGCCTCGGCAAGGCCAAGGACCCCAGCAGCACTTCCACCGGCGCCGAGGAGGACAACCAATGAATGTCACCGCTCTTCGCAGCCCCGGCGGCGCCCCGGACGCGGAACGGGAGCCCTTCAGCGCTTATATTCTCGATGACGAAACAACCGAGGCCCTGGCCCCCATCGTCATGGAAAAAGGCTGGGAAACCAGCCGCATTCATAGCGGCGGCATCGCCAATGCGGTACGCTCGCTGGCCATTGGCGCCCCGCCTCATCTGCTGATCATCGACTTGTCCGATTCCCAGGAACCGCTGGCCGACATCACGGCGCTGGCCGAGGTTTGCGAGCCCGGCACCATGGTGATTGCCCTCGGCAAGACCAATGACGTCACCCTGTACCGCGACCTGATGGCGGCGGGAGTCTATGATTATCTGGTCAAGCCGGTGACCGGTGACGACCTGCGGGCGGCCATCGCCGCCGCCGAGGACATCAACCAGACGGTCCCCGAGACCGACCCCCTGCCCGGTGCCGTCGGTCGGATAACCACCGTTATCGGTACCCGTGGCGGGGTTGGCGCCAGCACCGCGGCGATCAATGTCGCCTGGTCGATGGCCCATGATCTCGACCACAAGGTGGCCCTGCTGGATCTTGACGTTCATTTTGGTTCGGCGGCGCTGGCTTTCGATCTGGAACCCGGACGCGGGCTTTACGATGCGCTCGAAAATCCGGGGCGTGTCGACGGCCTGTTCATCGAACGGGCAATGGTCAAGGAAAGCGAGAAACTGTGGATTCTGAGCAGTGAAGCACCGCTTGGCGAAACCATGGTACCCAATCCGGCGGCGCTCGATCACCTGCTCGGCGAATTGCGCAACCATTTCCGCTCGGTAATCCTCGATCTGCCGCGCGGTCAGGTCGGCCAGCAGCAATTCGTCCTTGGGGAATCGAAGCAGATTGTCATTGTCGCCGACCTGACCCTGTCGTCCCTGCGCGACACCATCCGTTTGCTGGCGCTGGCCAAAACTGTGGCGCCGGAAGTCCCCATAATACTGGTTGCCAACCGGGTCGCCGGTGGTGCCCGCGATGAAGTCAGCCAGCGCGATTTCGAAAATGCCGTCGAACGCCCTGTCGATGCGGTCCTGCCGCTTGATGTCAAGGCAACCGCCACTGCTGCCAAGACGGCCAAGGCAATTGGCCAGCTGGATGGTAACAGCAAGCTGAACGTATCGTTGCGCGACCTTGCCCGCACCATATCGGGTGAAGACACAACGTCCGCGAAAAAGCCTTTCTGGCAGCGCCTCAAGAAAAAATCGAAGTAGCTGGTTCAGGCGATGGCTGGTGGTTTTGGCAAAAGAACGAATGATCTGAAAAGCGCGAATATTGCCCAGTTCGGTCGCAACGGCGGCGTCGTGCCGCTGCGCGCCGCCCGGGCAGGCAAGCCGAATCCCGGTCGAAGTAATTCCGACGGCGCCCTGATCGATCAGGTCGTCGAAGCCTTGCTGCCCGAAATCTCGGGACGGTTGAGCCCCGAGGACGCCGCCTTCAAGCCCCGCAGCGATGTCGCCAGTGAACTGAATGATCTTGTTATTACCCTCTGCAATGAAAAAGATTTCACCGTCAGCGATCTGGAACGCCGGGACATTGTAACGGCGCTGCTTAACGATTTCGTTGGCCCGACACCGGGCGACAGGAAATCGGCCAATGGCCGCGCGTCGGGCGGCGCGCAAAGCAACCGGGCCAATATCGACGAGGCCAAGGAACGCATTCAGCCGTTGCTGATGGAACAGATCGACGCCACCGCCGCCAACGAGGTCAGCCGCCAGGAACTGGCCGAACAGATTGGCGAGTTGGTCGGCGAATTGCTGGGCCAGGAAAAATTCAATCTCAACCTGCGTGAGCAGCGCGACCTGGTCACCATGCTGCTTAACGACATGCTGGGTCTGGGGCCGCTGGAGCCCCTCCTGGCCGACGAATCGATCACCGACATCATGGTCAATGGCCCCAACCAGGTGTATGTCGAACAGAAGGGCAAGTTGCAGCTTGCCGACGTCAAGTTCCGCGACCACGGCCACCTGATGAACATCGCCACGCGCATTGTCAGCCAGGTCGGTCGCCGGGTCGATGAATCGTCGCCCCTGTGCGATGCCCGCCTGGCCGATGGCAGCCGGGTCAACATTATCATACCGCCGCTGGCCATCGACGGGGCGACGATTTCGATCCGCAAATTCGCCAAGCAGAAAATCACCCTCGATGTCATGGTCCGCCAGAATAATATCTCGGAACAGGTGGCAACCATCCTCAAGGTGGCCTCGGCCTGCCGGCTGAATATCCTGATTTCCGGCGGTACCGGTTCCGGCAAGACGACGCTGCTCAACGCCATGTCGCAGATGATCGATCACGGCGAGCGCATCGTCACCATCGAGGACGCGGCGGAGCTGCAGCTCCAGCAACCCCATGTGGTGCGGCTCGAAACCCGCCCCCCCAACCTTGAGGGGCGCGGCGAGATTACCATGCGCGATCTGGTCAAGAACGGCCTGCGCATGCGCCCCGACCGCATTATCCTCGGCGAAATCCGCAGCTCCGAAGCGCTCGATATGTTGCAGGCCATGAATACCGGTCATGACGGCTCGATGTGTACGGTCCATGCCAATCGTTCGCGCGAGGCCCTGACCCGGCTTGAAAACATGGTCGGCATGGCCGGTATCAACCTGCCCAGCAAGGCGATCCGCACCCAGATTTCGTCGGCTATCGACCTGATCGTGCAAATTGCCCGGATGCGCGATGGCATGCGGCGCATCCAGCAGATTACCGAAGTGGTCGGCATGGAAGGCGACGTGATCACCACCCAGGACCTTTACACCTACAAGTTCGAGGGCGAGGACGAGGACGGCAACCTCAAGGGCCGTTTCATTTCCAGTGGCGTGCGTCCGCATTTCGCGCCGAAGGCCGAATATTACGGCCTCGACCGGCCGCTTCTGGAAGCCATGTAAGCAAGGACAGGCAAGGACATCATGCCAGCAGACAGCATCAATCCCGATATCATCGTCGCCACCATTTTCTTCGGTGTGCTGATCGTCGGCGCGGCCATCGTCATCGCCAGCGAACTGCTGGCCGCCCCCGGGCGCAGGCTGAATATCCGTATCGAGGCGATCCGCGAGCGCTGGTCCCCCAACCAGAGCATTGTTCAGGCGGTGCGGGTCAAACGCGGCGCCGAGGGACAGGGCCGGCTGGAGCAAACCCTGAAGCGCCTGGTGCCCAATCCGGCGGAATTGCGCAAGCGACTGGCCAAGACCGGGTTGTCGATCGAACTGGGGCATTATGTGGCAACCAGCCTTGTCCTGGTTGTCCTGGCGACGACCGGCGTGGCACTGTTTTTCCAGTTCAGCGCCCTGCTGTCCATCCTCAGTGGCATTACCGTTGGTGTCGGGCTGCCCCATATGCTGACCGGCAAGCTGATCGACCGGCGCATCAGCCGCTTTACCCGGCAATTTCCCGAAGCCATTGACCTGATGGTGCGCGGTTTGCGTTCGGGCCTGCCGATTTCCGAATCGATGAATTCGGTGGGCCAGGAAATCGAGGACCCGGTGGGTATCGAGTTTCGCCGCATCGTCGACGCCATCAAGCTGGGCAAGGACCAGAACCAGGCGCTTATGGAAACCGCCGAGCGGGTCGATACCGCCGATTTCCGCTTTTTCATGATCAGCCTGTCGATCCAGAAGGAAACCGGCGGCAATCTGGCGGAAACCCTGGATAATCTGTCCGATATCCTGCGCCGGCGCCAGCAGATGAAACTGAAAATCAAGGCAATGTCGTCAGAAGCCCGGGCCAGCGCCATGATCATCGGCTCGCTGCCCTTCATCATGGTCGGTATCCTGATGCTGGTGAACTACGATTATGTCAGCACCCTGTTTACCGACCCGCGGGGGATGATGATGAGCGGGTTCGGGCTGTTCATGATGGCCCTTGGCGGTGGCGTCATTTCGAAAATGGTCAAGTTCGAGATATAGGCAGGGGAAGGCTTTCGTCATGGATCAGGTACTGCCCTTCGGCATCAGCTTCGAGGCCGTCATCACCCTGATGGCCGGCGTCGCCGCCTTTACGGCGGTCATCGCGGTGTGGAACGCGGCCCTTACCCGCGACCCGATGCGGGGCCGCCTGAAAATTCTTCAGGCCCGCCGCGACGCCCTGAAATCGGGCTATATCGCCCCCCGCAAGCGGCAGCGGTCGCCGCGCCAGATAAAGAGTGTCGGCCTGATGCGCAAGCTGGTCAGCCGCCTTCATCTGCTGCGCAGCGAACAGGCCCGCAAGACCGCCGACAAGCTGGCCGAAGCGGGCTGGCGAGGCAAGGACACGGTGGTTATCTTCCTCTTTTTCAAGGTTGTCCTGCCGGTCGCCGCCGGGGTGCTGGCGATTATCTTCCTTTATGGCCTGGGGGTTAGCCAATTACCCCCAATCGCCCGCCTGCTGGTGGCCATGGGACTGGTCCTGCTGGGCATGGTGACGCCCGATATGTTCGTCAGGAACGCCATCATCAAACGCCAGGAGGCGATCCGCAAGGCGACCCCCGATGCCCTCGACCTGCTGGTCATATGCGCCGAAGCCGGGCTGACCCTCGATGCGGCGCTTAACCGGGTATCGCGGGAAATGGGGCAGTCGTTCCCCGAGGTGGCCGACGAATTCAGCCTGACCGCGATTGAACTGGGCTTTTTGCCGGACCGCCGTCAGGCGCTGGCGAATTTGGCCAAGCGGGTCAATGTGCCGGCGATCCGCAGCGTCGTCGCCACCCTGTCGCAAACCGAAAAATACGGCACCCCGCTGGCCCAGAGCCTGCGCGTGCTGGCCGATGAATTCCGCACCGAACGGCTGCTCAGGGCCGAGGAAAAGGCGGCCCGCCTGCCGGCTACCCTGACCATCCCGCTTATTGTCTTCATCCTGCCGGCCCTGTTCGTCGTCCTGATCGGCCCGGCGGCGCTTAACGTGATGGACGAATTCTCGAAATTCTAGAAAGGGTTTTTTTGGGGCTGGCCAGGGTCAGTCCCACCCCGGACATCCTGATTCTTTGTCTTGTGTGCCGTGGCCGAAGATAAGGGACAGGCCAGAGATAAGGGGACACAATACTTAATTATTGTCGGTGACTAAGGTGCTCGCCGATAATTAAGTATTGTGTCCCCTTATCTCTCCCCTTATCCCGGGTGGGGTGCGGACTGGCAACGGCGCGCCAATAAGTCGGCGAGAGGCCAGCCCGCTCAGCTAATAACATTCCCCTTTCTCAGCGCCGCCAGACGCCCGCTATCGAGGCCCAGCAGATCGCCCAGAACCACTTCGGTATCGGCCCCCAGGGTCGGTGGCGCCCGCTCGCAGGACAGCGGGGTTTCGGAAAAACGCATCGGGCCGAGCGACTGCCAGACGGTGCCGGCCAGCGGGTGGGGCAGTTCCCTGAACAGCCCCCGGGCCCGGACCTGCGGATCGTCCATAACCGCCGCCAGATCGTTGACCGGGCCGCCCGGTATACCGGCCCCGGCCAGCGCGTCGGTCCATTCGACGGTGGTCCGACCGGCGATAACCCCGGCCAGTATGCCGATCAGCGCATCGCGGTTGCGGACCCGGTCCTGATTGCTGGCGAAGCGTTCGTCAGCGGCCACCTCCGGCACCCCGGCAAGATCGCAGAAACGGCGGAACTGGCGATCGTTGCCGATGCCCACAACAAGGTGGCCGTCGGCGCTCTCGAACACCTGATAGGGAACAATATTGGCGTGGGCATTGCCAAGCCGCCCCGGCACTTCGCCGGAAATCAGATGGTTCATGTTCTGGCTGCCCATGGCAGCGATGAGACAGTCGAGCAAGGCGAGGTCGATATGCTGGCCGGCGCCGCTCTGCTCGCGATGGGCCAGCGCCGCCAGTACCGCCACCCCGGCATACATACCGGTCAGGATATCGGCGATGGCGATGCCCACTTTCTGTGGCCCGCCGCCCGGTTTGTCGTCGGCCTCGCCGGTGACGCTCATCAACCCGCCCTGGCCCTGGATAACGAAGTCATAGCCGGCCCGTTGGGCATAAGGCCCGGTCTGGCCGTAGCCGGTGATCGAGCAATAGATCAGCCCCGGGCAGGCCTCCTTCAGGCTGTCGTAATCAAGGCCGTATCCGGCCAGCCCGCCGACCTTGTAATTTTCGATCAGGATATCGGCTTTGGCCGCCAGATCCTTGATCAGGGCCGCCCCGTCGGGCTTCGAAAAATCGATGGCCACCGATTTCTTGCCCCGGTTGGCGGTCAGGTAATAGGCCGATTCCCGGGTCTCGTTGCCGTCTTTATCTTTCAGGAAAGGCGGCCCCCAGCTTCGCGTATCGTCGCCCGTGCCGGGGCGTTCGACCTTGATTACCTCGGCCCCCAAATCGGCCAGCAACTGGGCCGACCAAGGGCCGGCCAGCACCCGGCTGAGGTCGAGCACCCGGATATGGGACAGAGGGCCCGGCACGCGCTTAGCAGAAAGCCTGAATGCCGGTCTGGGCGCGACCCAGGATCAGGGCGTGGACGTCGTGGGTGCCTTCATAGGTGTTGACGGTTTCCAGGTTCATCATATGGCGGATGAC
>Ga0114931_10011055_pt1 | contig 10697 bp, 10 predicted proteins | sample 2SBtaG_FD_89579 | JGI IMG/M metagenome (GOLD analysis project Ga0114931, IMG submission 89579) | Deep subsurface microbial communities from Kolumbo volcano to uncover new lineages of life (NeLLi) - 2SBTROV14_V59a metaG | ecosystem: Environmental > Aquatic > Marine > Volcanic | place: Kolumbo...
GTCGAATCTGCTTCGACGGTGTTGTTTCTAAAAATTTTACAATTGAATCGCTGCGCAAACAAATATCGTTGGTCCCACAACAACCCGATTTATTTCACCGCTCGATTCGCGAAAATATTACGCTTGGCGAAGATATTTCCGACGCGAGATTGATCGAGTTAGCGGAAAAATCGGGTAGCATTCATTTCATCGATAAACTACCGGAAAAATTTGACACCATGGTCGGCGAACGCGGCGTAAAACTTTCTGGAGGTGAAAAACAGCGTATTGCCATTGCGCGTGCATTCCTTGTAAACTCACCCATATTGGTGTTAGATGAAGCCACCAGCGCACTGGACTCGTTGACCGAAAAGCAAATTCAGGTTGCGATTTTCAAGTTAATGGAGCACAAAACCTCTATCGTCATCGCTCACCGGTTATCGACGATTTTACGCATGGATCGTATCCTGGTATTGGAAAAAGGCCGTATCATTGAAGAAGGCACCCATCAGCAGTTGCTGGCCATGCAAGGCCGCTATTTCGCGATGTGGCAGCACCAAAGCGGAGATTTTCTGGATTTACAATAGTAGCTCAGTCCATCGACTTGGTACTGTCCATTCATAGATAAAACGCTGCGTAACCGCGCCATCCAGCCCAACGCTGGACAATAATCGTTCATCGCTGATTCATAATCAAATGCTTAAGATCTCTGGAATTCGGCCTATTTTTAGACTATAACCCATGCCAAGCACCACACAGAACGCGATGAGAGGCAACCCATCGAAACTCGCAACGTGGATTGATAACACTATGATCAAAACACGAAAATCCATCACAGCAATCGTTGTTTTCGCGCTAATCCTGCCGCTTAGCGGATGCGTGTGGCTGCGGTTGCTGGAACTCAAAAGTCAGTTGGGAGAATTTGACAAAAATTTCGCATCCAAAGTTGACGAAAACGGATACACATTGAGCTTCAAGCAACCCGTGATTTTTGCAGAAGACCTGAGCTATTTAAGCAAACTGCAACCCAGTTGGAAAGAAACACGCTCTGATGGGCAACGTTGGTTTTACAATTTCAAAAAAATTGACGCAAGCGGCCGGTTCGTATCGCCGCGGGTGAGCATCGTCCATCAATTGGGTTTTTCAAATAACCAGCTGCTGAATACTTGGATTTTCCCACCAAACCTTTTAGCCATGACTCCAGCTCCGTTTTTGGAACTTTCGCTAAGAGGTCTGGGCTTTTCCAAAATATTCAAATCCAAACGTCAGGTTAAGGCTACATTCGACAAGCTGCCAAAAGTTCAAGCACCGATTCCGACAAAAGAGAATGTTATCTCGGTACTTGGCGATCCGATAGAGATTCAGCAACAGGAATACGGATCGCTGTACATCTATCATTTTCAACTCGATACAGACAGCGTAGAAGAAGGCTACGAAGACCGAAAATTCATGGAGTTTAAGTTGGGTTTCGCAGCCGACAACGAGGTTTTACTGAAGCTATGGAGCAAATTCATGGGCATGAAAATTTCCATCGATTACACCAAGCTTAGCGCGAAAAAATCCGCTTAGGTAGGAGTCAGGATAGTTAGCAACGCCTGTGCGTGTTCCGCCGCGTCCAAACCCAATCTGGTCAGATAACCACCGTCGGGCTGGGTAATTAAGCCTTTGCGGTGCAAACGTTGTGCAGCATAAATAGCCGAAGAGCTCGCATCCTTGTGCACTTTGATCCCTTCCTGACGAGTCGACAAATTGAACAGACTTAACAATTCCAGTTCTTCCAGAATTTCTGGTGTATATGTCATAATGCTTCCCGAAACGTTATTCGAATAAAGATGTTGCAGGACTATGCTGTCACAAATCCGCAATTTTATACAGTCGCGACAAACTGCTAACCCGCATCTCTCACCAGAGGGTAAGATGATCGCGTAGAGATTTGTTTTCACAAGGCGCACCACACGAACCACGGGCGGCCATTCCAAACGGAAAATATTCTGTGGAGACGTAGCTACTCAACACCAGCTTATCGCAAACTCTTTTAAACCCGCGGCAGCACAGATTTATAACGTCGCAACAAACCATTGGTAGAAGAATCGTGCACATCAGGCTTTAAGTCATCATCTATTTCCTGCATTAGCGCTATAGCCAGTTGTTTGCCGAGCTCAACCCCCCATTGGTCAAAAGAATTTATTCCCCAAATTATGCCCTGGGTAAATATTTTGTGCTCGTAGAGTGCAATCAAAGCGCCAAGCGATTGCGGTGTTAAGCGATCGACTAAGAGCATATTACTGGGTTTATTGCCGACGAAGGTTTTGTGCTGCGCCAAAACGTTCAAGGCTTCGCAATTAAGGTTTGCGGACTCGAGTTCTTGTTTCGCCTGCTGCGTCGTTTTGCCCGCCATCAATGCTTCTGCTTGAGCGAAACAATTCGCCACCAATATCTTATGGTGCTGCACGAGGCCCGATTCATCCTCCAGCGCGACGATAAAATCCACTGGAATCAAATGGCTACCTTGGTGTATTAGCTGATAAAACGCATGCTGACCATTGGTCCCGGGTTCACCCCACACAATTGGCCCGGTTTTATACGCAATTGACTTTCCATCATGGTCTGTGGATTTTCCGTTACTCTCCATATCGCACTGCTGCAAATACGCAGGAAAGCGGTGCAATCTTTGGTCATAGGGTAATACAGCATAGCTATCCGCACCTAGAAAGTTGCTGTTCCAAATTCCAATCAACGCCAATATTACCGGCATGTTGGCGTTTAGCGGCGCGGTCCGAAAATGCTCGTCCATTTCGAAAGCGCCATCTAAAAGCTCTTCGAAGTGCAGCATGCCTATACCCAAAGCAATTGAAAGACCAATTGCGGACCACAACGAATAGCGTCCGCCTACCCAATCCCAAAATTCAAACATATTCGCAGGATCGATGCCGAAATCCGCGACTTCCTTGCCATTCATCGATACGGCAACGAAATGTTTAGCAACTTGATCCGGCCGGCCGCTTTGCGCCACGAACCACTGCCTCGCCGACCTCGCGTTGGTCATGGTTTCGAGTGTCGTGAAAGTTTTGGATGCAACCACAAACAGCGTTGTTTCGGCGTTTAATGAATTGACTGTATGCGTTAAATGCGATCCGTCAATATTGGAAACGAAATGCGAATTGATCTTGGGTACCGCAAAATCCACTAGCGCCTCGGTGACCATGTACGGACCGAGGTCCGAACCGCCTATACCAATATTGACAATGTCGGCAATGGGTTTACCGGTGTAGCCGGTCCATTCACCGCTATGAATATCGGCAACAAACCGTTTCATGGACGCAAGGACGCTGCGTACGGCGGGCATTACGTCTTGACCGTCAACGAATATTTTCCGTTTAGAGCGATTCCGCAGAGCGGTATGCAACACTGCGCGATTCTCGGTTAAATTTATTCGCTCCCCCAAAAACATTCGCTGCCGCCACGTGCCGAGCGCACGACTATCGGCGAGCGCAACCAGATTGGCCATGGTTGCCTCGTTAATTCTGTTCTTGGAATAGTCCAGAAAAACACCTGCCGCTTCAAGTGTATAGCGCGGAAAACGCGCTGGATCCTCGCGAAACATCAGACGCATGTCTAATTCATTGACTTGCGCGTGATGTTTCTTAAGATCTTGCCAAGACTTCGATTCTGACACGACTAGCATATTTCAAAAACCAATATCGAGCCTAACCTGGAGTCCCCACCAGAATAACTGTCCTCTAGCGAAACATCCGGGCCAGCTTTTGCGGAATTCAGCCGTCGTAAGTCGATTAGAATAGATATCGAGATGCGGCCGGTAGGAATTTATGCGGCCTGAAACGGAATGGTATGGCTGGAACGAACTATTTCATTTTTCTCATTCACATAAATGAGTTGCGGCTTGAAGCGTATCAATTCTTTTTGATCCAATCCAGCATAAGCACAGATAATGAGCAAATGCCCCGGTTTCGCGAGATGCGCGGCGGCACCATTGACCGAAATAATCCCGGAATCATTTTCAGCCCGAATCGCGTAAGTTGTGAATCGTTCACCATTGTTGATATTGTATATCTGAATCTGTTCATATTCCCGAATACCAGAACGATCCAATAATACGCCATCTATCGCACAAGAGCCCTCGTATTCTAACTCCGCATGAGTTACACAGACTCGGTGCAGCTTGGCTTTCAGCATTGTTGTTTGCATAAACGCACTCTGTTTGCCCAAAAAGCGGACGCAGATTATGCACCAAAGCCTCCACTTGGGCAATAGTGGGGGTTTTTCATTATACACCCTGGCTAAAGCTAACGGGGGGCGGCTTTTTATTTAAATCAATAGTTTCCCCTATTACCGAATGCGCTATTTCGCGAGCTTGTTGCATGGTTTCCGTGGAATCGGGCTGGAATTGAACAAGGTCTTGATCTTCAAGTTTCGGCTGATCCCGGCGCAACTGGAGCGTTTGCGTCGGAAAAGCAAACTCCACCCCCATTTTTTTTGCAATGCGTAGCATATCAAGCAAAAATCGGTGCCGTTCGCGCAATTCCGTGCTCCAATCCGGCGTCTCCCAAAAAACATAAACCAGAATATCCAGCGACGAAGCGGCCAGATCGTTTAAGTAAATCTGGAAATAATCTTTGCGCATATACGGATGGATACGCACCATTTCACGCACCGCCTCACAAAACGCTTCAATCTTTTCCGGCGGAGTATCGTAGGTTAACGAAACTTTGCATTTATAACGCCGAAAGCGGCGTTTGCCCATATTATCGATACTCGCCGTGATCAACGCCGCATTGGGCAGGATAATTTCAGAATTATAGAAAGTTCTGATTCGGGTACTACGCAGACCAACTTCCTCAACAGTGCCTTCTACATCTCCAATTGCGACCCAATCACCTACATGAAAACTTTGATCCAACAATACTGTCACAGACCCGAACAGGTTTTGCACCATATCCTTCGCCGCGAGTGCAAAGGCCAAACCACCCAAGCCAAGACCCGCAATCAATCCGGAAAGATTCAGATTCAGATTCGACGCGACAAAAAGCAAGCCGGCAACCGTTACGAACACCTTTAAGGTTTTTCGCGCCAACGGAACCAGAACATCATCCAGTTTGTTGTGCGTGCTGCGGGCATAATGTTGCAGATAGGCCGCAACGAAATCGACCATCCTATAGCAGGCCCAAACTCCAGATGTTCCGGCCAGAAGTTTCACCGCGACCAGCAACATCAAAAAAATCTGGACCGGCAAACCCAACGCATTCAACCCACCCCACCAAACGCCGGACATCAGAAGCAAACCCAAGGGCCGCAACCAGTCATCCGGCAACAACCAGAGTTCAGCCATCTTGCTACGTTTGCGCCACAAACGCGCACCCGATCTCAGCAGCAGTGCCGTCAACTTATCAAGGACAAATCCAATTGCGATGATTACTATAATGCCGGCCCACTGCCAGTGCTCCAACAATATCCATCTCTGCTTCAGAGCATTGGGTAATTGTGCACGCAATCTCAAGTACCATGGCAGATAAACCACAGGCACACTGCTACTTTCTGGGTTCTCCTGCTTTGGAAGGCTATCCAGAATCCTCGGTAGCTGCCGTACAGTTTTGCTACTGAATAACCAACGGCCATCGTTCTGCCGCACTATTGAAATAATACCATTGGTGTATTTCCGAACCGTGAAGGGTTTCCCTTGCTTGCGTGAAGGAAGCTTTTTTAAATTAACCCGTCCGCTACGATTCAGCACTTCGCTTAAAATCCAAACCGTCTCCCGACTCTTCTCAACTCGAATTAGCGGATTAATATCTTCAAGATTCAAAGTAGAAATTGCTAGGCTAAGCAAATCTGTGTCGCCATGAACCACTGATTCCATGGAATCCAGAAATGTTTCCATAGTCTCGCGAGGCGAACTTAAGCCGGTAACATCAACCTGATCTTTATTTTTTATTTCCGCGGATGCCGACTCATCACCGATTGCGAACACCGGCAAACTAAGTAATAAAGTCAGTACGAAAACAAATTGTCTTGCCATTTTTCAATCCTATACCATTTATGTAACACCGCGCTTAGCCCCTAAGCGTAACTTGCAGATTGTCGATCAGTCGAGGCTTACCTAAGCGCGCCGCAGTAAGTATTACTAATGCTTTATCATCGGGTGCAGCGGGACGTAGATCAGAAACCCTGCGTACGCAAAAATAATCCGGCACAAACCCGGCCATAGTCAAACTTTCCTGATACTGTTTTTCTAGCCGAAGATAATCCCGATCACCTTGATCAATTGTTTGTTTCGCATCGCAGAGCGTACGATAAAGTATTGGCGCCACTTGGCGCTCCTTCCGGGTAAGGTAAGCATTTCTAGAACTCAATGCCAGTCCATCTTTCTCTCGCACGGTCGCAATGCCTCGAATAGTGACGGGTATATTCAAGTCGTCCACCATGCGTCGAATCAAAACCAGCTGCTGAAAATCCTTTTTACCAAATACGGCTAAATCCGGTTGTACCATATTGAATAATTTGCAAACCACTGTGGCCACACCAGCAAAATGCTGCGGTCGAACCTGCCCGCAAAGCTCTTTGGACAAGTCCTGAACTTCAACCACGGTACAATGATTTCGTGGGTAAATTTCTTTTATCTCAGGCACAAACAATAAATCCGTTTTATGCTGCTTGAGTTTCTGCGCATCGGCAGCCGAGGTCCTGGGATAAGAGGCAAAATCTTCGCCTTCGCCAAACTGAGTTGGATTCACGAATAGGGTTGCGACAACCTTATCCGCAAGTGCTTTTGCCTCATCGATCAACCTTAAGTGACCACGGTGCAAATTCCCCATAGTCGGCACCAACGCGATCGATTCCTGCTTCGATCTCCACCGATTCAGTTCGGCCCTAAGGGAATCAATCGTTTTAACAAGTTGCATAACACTATTCTAGCCTGGATTTTTTAGCAGAATAACCAGCCCCCGCCCTCTGGCAAGAAATCCGGGCTAATGACTCATTCAAGACTCTGAATAATGAAGGGTCATATCAGCATGCATATTAGAACTCTTCATATACCTTTCGATGATCAAGTTGAAGTCTCTTCAAAAGCTGTGTTCTACACCTGGAAACTGTCCACTACGTACCGCTGCTACATAGGCGCTGACAGCAGCGCCAATATTTCCCGCCTCGTGGAGGAAGTTTTTAGAAAATTTGGGCTGTTTACCCTGCACAACCCCAAGCATATCGTATAGCACAAGGACTTGACCATCGCATTCCTTGCCGGCGCCAATACCAATGGTTGGAATATCCAATGCTCGTGTAATTTCAGCGGCCAAACTCGATGGCACACATTCCAATACTAATAAACTGGCGCCTACATCCTGCAGCAAGCGTGCGTCTTCAACGACGCGGCTTGCAGCCATGTCATCTTTTCCCTGCACGCGATACCCACCCAACTGGTGGATAGATTGCGGTGTTAGTCCCAGGTGGGCACAAACCGGAATACCCTGCTTCACCAGATGATTTACCACCTCAACGCGATGCATCCCCCCTTCAAGCTTCACCATTTGAGCGCTGCCTTCACGCACCAAGCGCGCAGCATTCTCTGCGGCCACAGAAGGCGTTGAATAACTCATAAATGGCAAATCAACCACAATCATTGCTCGTAACCTGCCGCGTGCCACGCACCGAGCATGGTATACCATATGCTCGACTGTAACCGGCAAGGTCGTATCTTCGCCCTGAACAACCATACCCAGCGAATCTCCAACTAGAATGACGTCTACACCTTGCTTATCCAACAACGCGCTATAACTCGCATCGTATGCGGTTAAACATACTATTTTCTCTGCCCGCTGTTTCATCGCCTTGAGATCGACAACAGTTAAATAGGTATCTTTTCCGGTTACACTCACTGAAGATACCGATCCGATAAGCACATCAAATTGCAATAAACACCAAATTCGCCGGCAGTATCGGAAAGCATTCTTTTAATCGATGTAGGTTCAATCTGATTCATTTCAGCCGTCTCAAACCATCCTTTGGACATTGACTCAATAAAAAGCTCAACGACCCTCTGCCCGGCACTTCGATGCCCGGGGCAATCTCTGCGAGAGGATAAAGAACAAAAGCACGTTCCGCAATGCCAACGTGCGGCACGATCAAGTCCGAAGTAATGATCATTTCTTCACCATACAGCAGTATATCCAGATCTAAGGTCCTCGGCCCCCACCGCTCGCCAACCCTAACCCGGCCTTGCGCGGTTTCTATGCACTGTAATCCTTTTAACAAAACGTGCGGCGCCAATCCGGTTTTTACCGCCATCACGGCATTTATATAGTCAGGTTGGTCCGGGGGACCCATAGGAGGACTGGAATACAAGCCCGACAGGGCTATTTCTTCAACGCCGTCTATATTTCCGATTGCAACTCTGGCCGATTCAATCTGTTCGATCGGTTCCGCAAGATTGCTTCCCAAGCCAATATATACGCTGGTTGTTTGTTTGCGTTTCAATAGTGAGAAATCCAGTCTAATGAGATATTCGCTTTACCGATCCACCTGTGGATCGCTTTCGAGATTTGCGTTTGGCGCCAGATGTCATTGTCTTACGCAGCGACTCGTCCGCATCCTGAAACCTTGTCCACCAATCCGCGATCTCAGAATCCACTTCTCCGGTTGCCGCCCGCAACAGCAGAAAGTCGTATGCAGCCCGAAACCTTGGATGATTCAGCAATTTATAAGGCCGCTCGCCCCTGCGGCTCTTAAAGCGCATTTGTAAGTTCCACACCTCTTTGATCGACATACCCACCCTGCGTGGAAAAGCAATATGTGCAACCTGCACACGGATAGCGTCCTTAGCGGCATTCTGTGTCGCGGCTGATTCACTCTCCCCATTGGCTAAATTAACCTGGATACGCTTTCTAACCGGCTCCCATAAAAATGCGGCTATCAAAAAATACGGCATAACAATTTTGTTCTGAATAATTCGCGCATCAGAATTTTCCAAGGCCTTGGCCAGAAAAACCAACGGAAACCCATCCACCTCATGCGCTAGGCATTGTTCAGTTTCGGGAAACAATGACCCAAACAAGTGATAATGCCTAAGCATCTCAAACGCTTGTACAGCATAGCCGGATAGAAATAATTTGAGTACTTCGTCGTAAAGTCGAGCGGGTGGAATATTTTTTAGCAGCGGCGATAAATCAAATATTGGCGCTTCACAGCTGGGATGAATACTGAACCCAAGCTTGGTTGCAAACCTAACCGCGCGTAACATGCGCACGGGATCTTCATGGTAACGTTGCACCGGGTTACCAATCAGGCGCAGTGTACCCGAGCTATGATCAACCATTCCGTTTACATAATCGACCACCGAAAAATCATGGATACTATAGTAAAGTGCATTGATGGTGAAATCGCGACGCCAAACATCCTCGTCTATCGTTCCGTAGATATTATCACGTAGAAGTCGACCATTTTCGACAACCCGGTCTCCCTCGGCATCAGCGCCTCGAAACGTAGCAACTTCAATAATTTCACGTCCGAAGCAAATATGCGCCAGCCTAAAGCGGCGTCCGATCAAGCGGCAGTTTCGAAACACCGATTTGATCTGTTCAGGACTCGCATTCGTGACAACATCGAAATCCTTAGGCTCTCGACCCAATAACAGGTCGCGTACACAGCCTCCAACCAAATATGCTTGATACCCGGATGTTTTCAAGCGATACAAAACCTTTAAAGCATTGTCGCTAATCTGAGCACGGGAAATATTATGCTCCGATCGCGAATAAATTTTACACACGGGCGGAGTCCCAGATTTGCCATTCAGACGTTTGGCTAGATTTTTTACGAAACTAAAAATAGGAAAAAATTCCCGATTATGGACAAAAATTATGCATCATATCACTATGGTTTTTATACACTCAAGAAACATCATTTTTAGTCGAAAACACCAAATCCCAGAGATAAATCATCAAATTATTTCTTTATAAATAATCGTTTTTATAGACCATACAAAACCAGATTGTGGATAAAAAGTACTCGGGTAATTCATGAGTGAGTTACAAAGAGCCTTCTAATGATAATTCACGTAAAGTGATTTATCATAACTAACTGTAGTAAAATATTCAGTACAAAGGTTAACTTACCAACGACATAAATTCGCAATCAAACAATCAGCACCATCTCATTACAAGACGAGAAACACGATACTGAAATTGAGTAAAATTGCTCGTTTCAAACGCGGCGAATGAAACAACGGCCATATCTGATCGTAGCAATGTGCACAATGCTCGCAAGCCAACTAAGCACCAAGATTTTAACACAAACCGTAACGCATCAATGAAGGGGTAACATAGTATGAATTACAAAGCATTATTAGATGAATTAATCGCGACGCCATTATTAACCAGTTTATTTATCGTTGATTTCGCAATTCTAACGTTCCATAGACCGCCCGCTTTTTTTTCAATCCTAATGCTCGGCGGATTAGTCGCTTTGGCAATGTACTTCGGACAAAAATTCGCAATCTTCGACATTAAAAAGGGAAACCCAATAGCCAGCGGCGAAGTACCTAGCGACAGCGCCGAATTACGGTAAATCAAGCAATCAAGATTATACAAGCCATGTACGGTTGTATACCTTTCGCGTTCAAGAATGCCCGTTTTGAGTGCGTAGATTTTCGTGAAGGGCTAGGCGTAGAACCGAAGGAATAGTCATCTCTTTCAAGGTTCTACAACAAC
>Ga0114931_10011056_pt1 | contig 10697 bp, 6 predicted proteins | sample 2SBtaG_FD_89579 | JGI IMG/M metagenome (GOLD analysis project Ga0114931, IMG submission 89579) | Deep subsurface microbial communities from Kolumbo volcano to uncover new lineages of life (NeLLi) - 2SBTROV14_V59a metaG | ecosystem: Environmental > Aquatic > Marine > Volcanic | place: Kolumbo...
AACGCCGAACGAAAGACGGGCAGCTCGTTCCACAAGTGTTGGGAGTCGAGCAGGGGATGGCAACGACCGGCGTATTCGCAACCGGCGTGGTCCCGTCCGCACTAAGATAGGTGAGAACCGGTTCGATATTGGATTGCCCCAGACCGGTATCGTCACGCGTTTTGATTCGCACGGCGATCTGGTCTCCGGCATTGCCAGTGATCGACCAAACGTCGACCTTGCCGGCAGGCAAGTCTTCTTTGCGCTTGATCGTCCGGGGAATACCGCTGAGGCTGCCGGCAATGCCGGCGCCCGCGACCTCTAAGGCTTCGCTCGAGCGCGCGTCGAGGAGTCCTCCGATCTGCTGCGCCATCGTCGACTCCATCGGCCCACCCACACAGTCGAGTAGATTGGTCAGATTGCACACATAACCGGGAATGAGAGCCTCACAGCCGGCGTTCAGGGTAATGAAGTTGAGACCCGGCGTATCGGCACCGCACAGTTGCTCTTCCGTGAGAGCGTCACACGAACGTTGAATTTTGGTTCTCTTGCTGTCCTCAGCGGCTGCGATGCGGTCGGTTTCCTTTGTGCATCGGGCGTCGGCGTCATCCATGCAGGCGGAGAACTGGGCATTGGAGTTACGATCGTCCGAGTCGCAGCACGGCGGAGGATTATCGCTACACGAAGGACCGTAAACGCCGTGTCGCAGTTGATCTGACATTCGGCGATCTCGTTGGTACAGCGCAACGTGCGCTTGACGACAACGTTGGCGTAATGCGCTCCGGCTCTGGCGATCTGCTTCTGGCATTTCAGAAGCGGTTGGACGTCGCTCTGCGCAACTGCGTCCGCTTGCCTGTTGGTCAACGCGGCTATCGCGACCACGACGAGAGGTGCAACCAACACAGCCGCAAGCGCAAGCCAAGTCATTCTTCGCCTGGTTTTCAGCATGACGTCCTCCTTCAAAAACTCGCAATAGCGAGTCGAGGCTGCAATGCTGTCACGCCGAAAGGCTGTTTGACAAGGCTGTTTTTCGCTACGGCTCGAGGGCTGAGTCCCCAAACGGGGGTGTCCGCCCGTCGGCTCTTATTTTTTCTTGCACTTCAAGGTGTCGGCTTTACCGTTGAACTTGCAATCGACGGCCGCGAACTCCGTCTCGGTACATTCGCCCGCCGCCGAGTTTCCGATAACCACCACCACGTGGACGGGAACGTCCGCCGCCGTCACCGGATAAGTGCCGTCTTTGGCCTTCACCTTGATCTTGACCTGATTCGGCGCTTTTTTGCCGCGGTCGATGACCAAGACTTTCGCGACTCCGTCGTTCAGACCCGGCTTGGTCTTGTCGGTGAAGGTGAACTTGGTCCCAGCGCCGTTGACCTTCCAACCCGTGGTACCGTCGAACGGCCCCGGAGGAATCGTCACGTCCGCGAGCGTCGCTCCGGCGGCGGACTGAACGAGAACCCGCGCGCCGTCGGCGACCAGATCGAGCATCGCAAAATTGGTCGAAGCGGCTAAGGCGAATTCTCCTTTGACCAAAAACCCGTCGTTGCCGGGCGCGGTGTCCGTATTGATCTTTTTGACGGTCACGCCCGGTTTGATCGCTAAGTTCTGCTGGCCTCCCGGGTTCGTGCAGTTGTCGAGACCGTCGAGTACATCGTCGTTGTCGAGGTCGGGTACCACCGCAAAGGCTTCGATCTTTTGCGACTGCCCGGACAAACCGACGGACACCCCGTCGAACCACATCGATACCGTGCCGGCGGGGAAACGTGTTATGTTGCAGACGTTGCCACTTCCGGCACAATCTTGGTCGGTGGCACACGCAAGCGAGTCGAGCGAGCACGAACCCGTATTGCAGGACTCCCCGCTCGGACAGTCTTCATCACCGGCGCACGGGTTGCCACTCACATCGCACACGCCGGCACCGAAGGTTCCGTCGTACGACAGCAAATCAAACTTTGGATCGTGGGACGGAAAACCGGGCGGCGTTCCCGAGCCCTTCTTGAACACCATCTCACCCGACATCGTGGCACGGTCGAAGGAGAGAAAATCGATCGCTTCGATGTCGGTGGTGATGCCCTGATTTGTGCCGTTCGCGTCCGCATTCAGGTTGCTCGAGTCGAGAAACAGCGAGTAGCTGCAGGCCTCGACGGTGCCGCCGGCCGCGAACGCCGACGGGGTGCAGCGCAGGAGATCCTCATTGCGAAAGTGCAGACCTCCGAGGCCCGCGTTTCCCGAACCCTGCGTCAACGACCCGATCACCGGACACGAGTACTGCACACCCGGACCGAGCCGAATGTCGTCTTCGCATGAGCCATCAGGAAACAGTTCGAGGGCGTCCCACGGCTTCGTTGTCTCGTCTTGCTGCGTGAGATCCCCGTTCAAGTACATGGCGAAAGTGCCTACCGTATACGGTGTGCTCGCCTGGTAGGGTAATGTTACATCGTCGGGGACGTACACGGCGATGTCTTTCTTGGTAATGGCACCGACGCCGGGAAGGTTCTCGTCGTTGAGAGCCACCATAGTCAGGTTGCCGTTGGGCGCGATATCGACCGCGCGCAGCTGGCTCGTCAAACCGATCCCCGGGGCATTCCCGTCAAAAAACAGTTGCCAGTGACAGCCGGTGATCGGCAGGGTCGAATCGATCGGCCGGCACATCAGCAGTTGGTTCTGTGCCACGTCTACGCATTCTCCCGACGCCACCGTGCACGTAGTGCAGTCGGTGTTGCAGATCGTGGTTGCCGTACCCCCGGAAATGGAGATGACAACTTTCGGTGCCACCGTCAGCGCAGCGGCCGAGGATGCGCCGAGCAACGCTACCGCGTACACAGTCACGGAAACGAGGTAACGCGGCACGCGCCGCCTGCGAGCGAAACGAAACTGAGCTGTCATACCAGACGCCCCCTTTTCCCGGTGTTCTTGAGCAGTCGAGCATCGGCCGGGTCGGTTGCACTGCCAATCCCACCTGCAGAGCAGGCGGACGGGCCGTGGGCCCCTGCAAGGCCGCACTGAGCTTCCCACGGAAACAGGGGATTCGTCAACCGGCTTGCATTCTTCTCGGCGCGAAGCGAAACCGAGCCATGCGGCTTCACGACCTCGAACGCATGGACGCCGTCGAAACGGAGCACTGGTGGTTCGCGGGAAAGCGGATCCGTTTTCGCCGACTGCTGGCCGATCGGCTGGCGCAGGGGGGCCTACGTATTCTGGATGTGGGATGCGGGACGGGCGCAGTCAGTCGAGAACTGTCCGGGTTCGGCACCGTCTGCTCGCTCGATCTCAGCCCTGACGCGCTGCGTTTCGCGCAAACCCGCGGAGTGCGACATGCGGTCGTCGGAGATGCAGCGCAGCTACCGTTTCGCGCGGCCGCGTTCGATCTCGTCACGGCATTCGACATCATCGAGCACGTCGAAGACGACCGCGCGCTGGCGGCCGATCTTCGCCGGGTGGTGGCACCGGGTGGCGCACTCGCAGTGCACGTGCCGGCGTGGCCTTTTTTATTCGGCCGCCATGACGAAGTGCTCGCCCACAAGCGGCGCTACACCCGCCGATCCCTGGCGACTTTGCTGACGACAGCCGGTTTCCGCCTCGAGTACCTGGGTTGGGTGAGTTGCGCGATCTTCCCCGCGGCTGTGGTTTTACGGTCGGCGGAAAAATACGTGTTTCGCCGCGCGGCGGTCGCAAAACCCGACGCAAGCGCGGATGTCTATCCTCTGCCCAAACCGCTCAACCGGTTGATGCTCAACCTATACAAGCTCGAGGCGGTCTTGGCCGCCCGTCGGGCCCTTCCGTTCGGCCTTTCGCTTGCGGCCCTCGCTTCCGTCGAGCCTGGACGGTCGTGAAAATCCGAACGGTCGGATCAGCGTCCGCCGAAACGCCTACGCAACGCAATGGCGACCAGATCGGCGAGCATCCGTAGTGAGTCTGAGAACACATGCACGTGGGACTCGGGATCGTTGCGCCATGTGATGGGAAGCTCGTGGATTCGCAATCCTCGTTCTCGAGCAAGCAAAAGCAGTTCGACATCAAAGGCGAAACCGTCGATGTGCGACTCTCGGAGTAGGGGCTCGAGCACTTCCCGGCGAAAGCCCTTGAACCCACACTGAGTATCAGCCACCCACGCCACTCCGAGAAGACCCGCGAGAACGTTGAAGACCCTTCCCATGCTTTCTCGATAACGCCGTTGGTGAACGATGATCGTCGATTCCGCAGCCGCGCGTGTACCGACGACGATGTCTGCGTGTTGCAAGGCAGCCAGCGCGCGATCGAACTCCTCGGGCGGCGTGGAAAGATCGGCATCGGTAAAAAAAACATAGCGGCCACACGCTTCGGCCAGCCCCCTACGTACCGCGAATCCTTTTCCGCGGTTGCGTTCGTAGCGTATCAAACGGCGCCGACCGTGGTTCCCCGCCCATTTTTTCACTACGGCCGAGGTTGCATCAGGACTACCGTCGTCGACAACGATAATTTCGTGATCGGGTTCATGCTCGGCAAGCCAACCCTCGAGACGTTGTAGGCAACGACCGATTCGCTTTTGTTCCCGATAAGCCGGTACGACCACCGAAATCTGCACCGGCGCCCGCTCAGCAATCGTGGCCATGACTGCCCCGCTTTCCGCCATCGTCAGCGCTCGTAGACGAACATCGTTCCGGCACGCGCGACGGGCGTCTCCTTTTGTAGCCACGAGTATGTGTAAGGCTTGACCCAGCGCATACGGCCGCCTTCGATCCAAAAGTACGGGCGACCCATGAGGAACGAAGCCGAAACCGCCGTCGGCCCTTTCTGTCGCGTCCCTTCCAACGGAAGGTAATCGATCCCATACACGGCCGGATCGACACGACCGAAATAGGCGAGATTCACGCGCCGGTATCCCCTTGTATGCATGAGTTCGCGAAGACGGATCAGGTCCTGTCCCCAGTCCAGATTGGAATCAATCAGTAACCGATACCCGCCCTGCGGACCACCGGCCAACTCGTTGAAATATTCAAAATACGCCGGGGCCACTCGTACCCCGCCGCTAAAGAACCACACCAGCAGAGTTAGCGCCACAACCGCGGGCACCGCGACAGCCGGCGGTCCCTGGCAGCGAGCCCGAAGCCAAGAACGAATCGGGCTCGCCAACAGCCCGCCCGAGGCGATGAACAGTAAAGGGTAGACGGCGAGCACGTGGCGAACCCCAATATCGAGCGAGTTGAACAAGGAATTGGCGCCAAATACGAAAAGAACCGGAACGTACAGACAGTAGGCACGCTCGCCCCGATCCCTGCCACACGCCCACACTACGACGGCGACGGTGGCAGTCAGCACCAGCGGCAGCGGCGTTTTGAAAAGGAACGCCGCCAGATGGTAATACCACCACCCCTCGGCGGATAGTTCACCGGCAAGGAAATAAGAAGGATCGTGGCCTTTGCCGACGTTCATCACCATATCGACGCCGTTGACGAACGGCATCGGCAGGGGCAACCGCAGCCCTGGCACCGCATCGCGCAGCGTCGCCAAGGCTCCGCCGGCGGCAAGACGCGCCGATGTCAACGGCGCGAACGTCCCCTGAAAGCCGTAGCCGATGTTGAGCACCGCCAACGACGCCAAACCGACGATTACCATCAGCCCGATCCAGCGCACGACGCCTGTCGGCTTTCCGGCAATCACGCCTTCGCCGGTAGACGCCGGAGCGCCGGACGGCCGCCGGATACGTTCCTCGAGGGCGCGAATCAGAACGAGCGCAGTTACGACCGCCACCAGAACGAAACCCGACAGCTTCATCAGTGTCGCCACACCGATCACCGCACCGGTCAGAAACGCGCGCCCGACCGTCGGGCGTGCGAGCATGCACCAGGCGGCGTACAGCGTAGCCGCGAACCCCAACGCGCCCGCCTCGTCAAGCGTAACGAGGTGGGTATGCGTCAGCATCGACGGTGAAAAGCTGAACAAGAACACCGCGACCAAGGCCGCCGGCCATCCGTATAGCGCGTTGGCCCACACGAAGACCAGCAAGCCGAGCAGCGCCCCCATCGCAATCACCACCCCTCGCGCCGTGACGAAAAGTTGTTGGTACTCAGAGGCATTTTCGCGCATGAACCGGTACCCTAATCCCCAACCTCCCAGGCCCGGCTGTGCCAGAAACGCCGGAGCCCGAGCTGCAACGGGAACCGCGGCAAGCATGCGGGCAAGAGGCGGGTTGATCGGGTCGAGCTGAAAATCGCCCGTGTAGAGCATGTACAGACCCACGGGCAGGTGGAGAAACTCATCGATCGTCACCGAATCGCGCCGCGCGGCCATCGATCCCTGCACGACAAACAAGACAAGCAGCAAAATCGCCAACCAGCGCGCCCGCACGGGAACCGATCGCAGCCCAGTGTCCAATCAGCCCCCCAAACGCATCAAGCCGTCGCGCAGTATTTGGTTGTCGGGGTCGATCGCCAGCCCGGCACGAACGTCCAGAAGGGCCTGTTCGTTTTCCCCCCGGCGCGCATGAAAGCGCGCGAGCCACGTATAGAGTCCGATCTGTACCGACCGAGCTACGCCGTTGTCGATCGCCAAACCAAACGCGTCGGCGGCAGCATCGCGGCGGCCGATCGCGCTGAGCATTTGCCCGTAAGCAACGGCACCGTGAGCATCGCCGACCGGCCATTGCCACCAAGCCCTGTGATCGCGCAGCCTCCGCCAAACTCGCTCTGTGTAAGTCGGAAACAGACGTGCAGCCTCGCGAATTTTTCCTTCATTGCCGGCTCGTCGGACGAACACGGCTGCTGTTTCGTCGTAGTATATCAACGCCCACCCGGACCCGGCGGCGGCCAGGTGCCGAACCAGCGAACGGCGATTTCCCCAACGATGAAACAAGATAGCGGTATTGATTTTGTAGCGATCGGCCTCCGCGGCCCAGCGCCGGAAGTCACCGAGTCCTCTCAGATACTCCGAAAAAAAATCGGCGTTGTAGACTTCGAGACGGCCGTCGATGAACACACCTCCGTCCACGGGACTCGACCACGTCAGATATCCTCCCGCGGTGAGGTCGTTATAAAGCTTGGGTTTCAGTCCGAGCCGCCTGGCGAAGCGTGACGCTTCGATGGGAAAGTTGACATCGAGGACTCCGCTCCCGAACTCAACGGTGCGATTGTCCCAGCGATAAAACCCGTTCGTCGCCGTCCAAGCGATCATCGCCACCGCCGCGCACGCCAAGACGCCGGACGTGAGCAAATGAAGGGCGGCAAACCAACCTCCCCGCCACTGCGGCAAACGGGCAATCAGGACCGCCGCTTCTTGAGCTACGAAGGGCCCCGCGCCTATGACGAACAACCCGGTATTCCGCCGCGCCTGTAGCGAAAGATACGCCAGAGCCAACACGATACCGGCCCCGGCAAGATCAAACCGGTCGGCCCCGCGCGGCAACCCCGGAAGCCTGCCGGCGTCTTCGCGCCGTCTCGCTATCCATGCGGGGCGCGCCGCCAACACCGCCGACGAGGCGAGTACGAGGAGGGCGAAATAGAAATAGACTTGGTATGCGCCAATAGCCAGGGTCGGGAAAAAACCGGAAAAGGGTCGGATGAACTCTCCAATGGAGGCAAACGCCGGGTTGGATCCGTCGATACGCGAGAACAGCTCGAACGGGAACAAAGCACCGCGTACCCAATAGGGGTTCAGCAGGGTCACCGCTGTCGCCGCCGCGCTCACACCTAGGAGACGTCGTCTGCCCGAGCGGCTCATAGCCGTCGACTCCCGCCAAAAACGAGGAAGCACATGGGCTTGCGCAAGAAAGGTCGCCGCACAGGTCCACAGCAAACAAAATAGACCGACGATAAACAACGCATGCGAGTTCACCCACACGAGCATCAGAGGAACGGCCATCCACAAACGGCGGCCGTCGTCACGGCCACGCGTCGCCAACAGCAGATTGAGCGCCGTTAGATAAAAGAAACTCAGAACCTCAGGGCGCAAGACGAAACGCTCCTGCACAACGACCAACGCCCACGCGGCCAACAAGACCGCGGCGACCGATCCCAGCGACAAGCGCATCCCACGCAGCAGCAGCCACACCGCGGCCGTGAAGCCCGCGCACGAAAACACCACCAGCAAAGGAGCGCCGCCGACGCGATACAAACCGTAGATCATCACATCGAACAGCCATTGGAGGTTGATCCAAGGGTGATCGGGGACGGTGAAGGACAACGTATCGTGGTGGGGAATCGTCCCGTGTGCGACGATCCAACGACCCGACGCCAGGTGCCACCAAGTGTCGAAGTCGCCGATGCGACGGAAGGCGAGGACCGCCGCCACGGCGATCACGAGCCAAACGAGTACTCGATCGAGGCACTCGCCGGAGCCGGCCGCCAACCTCGCAGCGGGCTTCAACGGCGATCGCAACACCGATCCGCCTGAGAAGAGGTAAACGCTCGCGCCCAGCGATCGGCGGCTATGAGTTCCGCGACACTCTGGTAGGTGGCCACTTCGTGTTCGTTCATGGCCGCCTCGACCAGACGCGGAATATCGGTAAAGCCGATCTCCTCCGCCAGAAAACGATCGACGGCGATCTCGTTGGCGGCGTTGGCCACGGCGGGCATGGTGCCGCCCGCCCGCAGGGCGTCGTACGCAAGGCGTAAACACGGGAACTTGTCGGTATCGGGACGGAAAAAACTCATGGTCCCCATACGCGCAAGGTCCAGCCGAGGGAGATGTCCGAGATCGAGCAACTCGGGGTAGGTGAGAGCGTAGCCGATCGGGATCGACATGTCGGGAACGGCCATGATGGCGACCGTCGACCCGTCGCAGTATTCCACCATCGAGTGCACGATGCTCTGAGGGTGTACGACCACGTCGATCTCGCACGGGTCGCGGTCGAAAAACCAGCGCGCCTCAACCACTTCGAAGCCCTTGTTCATCAAAGTCGCCGAGTCGATCGTAATCTTGTCGCCCATGCGCCAGGTCGGATGGTCGAGGGCTTCCGCTCGGGTAACGGTGACCAAGCTCGCGGCTTCGCGTTCGCGGAAGGGTCCACCCGAGGCTGTTAGCACGAGGCGCCGCACGTATTCCCGCTCGCGTCCCCGGAGAGCCTGAAAAATGGCGTTGTGTTCGCTGTCGACCGGCAACACCTCGACGCCGTTGGCGCGAGCCCTGTTACGCACCAACTCGCCGCCGATCACCATGACCTCTTTGTTGGCGAGGGCCACATCGATTCCGGCGTCGATGGCCGCCAACGTAGGTTCGAGGCCCACCGCACCCACCAGCGCGGACAAGCACACGTCGGTGCCGGCGGCGGTCGCGACCGCGCATAACCCTTCGTTACCGCAAACGACCTTCGGTCCGTCCTCGCCGAATGACGCCGCCAGTTCCCTCGCGTCGCAGGCGTCGGCGACCGACACCAGCGCAGGGCCGAACTCATCGATCTGATCCTTGAGTTCGGCCACGCGTTTACCCGCGGCCAGGGCCGTGACTCGAAACCGATCGCGGAAGCGGCGGACGAGCTGCAAAGCCGTGGTTCCCACCGAACCGGTGGAACCGAGAATCGCGACTCCCTTGCGCCCGACCCGTACCATGGTTTGCTGCATATTAGCCCACGCTTGGGCTGTCAACGACGCTCGCGTACCAACCAGCAGTTTGTTGATTCGACCGACGCCTTGCGCCCGGCGCCTTGCAGCCGCCGGGCGCTCTCGCTATGAGCCGTTCGTGGTCGTTCAGAGCCCGGTTGGTACCGGGTTCGTTGGAAAGAGGTGGAAATCCTCTACTGCCCCGCAACTGTGAGGGGGGACCAAAGCCGCACCGTGCCACTGGAGAGTATTCCGGGAAGGCGCGGCGAGTAGGAAGATCCCCGAGTCAGGAGACCTGAGCGACCCGCCGATTTGATCGTGCCTTTCGCGGGAAGGGAAGATCGAAGTCGCCGCCCCACAGCGCCCGGCTTCGCGATGGTGTGCGTGCTCGCGGCCGTGTTCGGCCCCCATGCGGCCGCACCCGTGCGCGCCGAGCCCCCTCCCCCGACGAACGCGCCCGTCACCTTGCAACCCGTCGTCGTCGTGGCCGAAGCACGCGATCGCTTTCAATCGCGCGAAGACGCCGCCGGGTTTTCGGACGTCGTCTACACCGACGACGCCTGGCGCGGATACAAAACCGTCACGGAACTGCTCGAACATGCCGCCGGCGTACAGGTGACCCGCTTCGGCGGGCGCGAAGATTTCGCGACGATTTCGGTGAGTGGCGCCGGAGCCGGCCAGGTCAAGATTCTGCTCGACGGTGTGAGCTTGTCTCGCGCGCAAAACCGCGTGGTTAATCTTGCCGATCTTCCTCTGGACTCGGTCGAGAGAATCGAGATCTATCGCGGCTTCACCCCCTCGCGTTTCGCCGGCTCCGACGCCGCCAGCCTCGTCAACATCATCACCAAAAAAGGCAAAACACCCGGCTACCGAGTATCGAGCAGTTACGGGTCATTCGGTACCGCGAAGCTCGGGGTACAAGCCTCGGCACCCTCGGTACTCGGCCTGGTATCGGGCTACCTCACCTATCGCCGCAGCGACGGCGATTTCCCGTTTACCGACGACGGAGGAACGCCCCGCAATCCCTTCGACGACGTACGCCGCCGGCGTATCAACAACGAGTCCGAATCCATCGATGCACTTGCCAAAATCACACGTGACCTCGGCGCGCACGGATCGCTGAACCTGAGCAACAACACGTTCTACAAAGATGAAGGCGTCCCCGGGCAGGGAGGTGTGAGCAGCGACCGAGCCGGTCTTCGTACA
>Ga0114931_10011057_pt1 | contig 10697 bp, 11 predicted proteins | sample 2SBtaG_FD_89579 | JGI IMG/M metagenome (GOLD analysis project Ga0114931, IMG submission 89579) | Deep subsurface microbial communities from Kolumbo volcano to uncover new lineages of life (NeLLi) - 2SBTROV14_V59a metaG | ecosystem: Environmental > Aquatic > Marine > Volcanic | place: Kolumbo...
AACTAGGGGTTGGGATGAAACACGGACCATGGTAACATACGGACCGCCCCAAGTATAGAATGAACGATTGAATATGACGAAAATACACATTGCACCTTGTTCGGCCAACCTACCGCTTTCTTTGGAAGAGCTCCAAACCATGTGGCGTTCCCTCAACGTTTCGTATTTTGATAGTCGGCTTCCTCCGATAGAAATTCAGTGGAGTACCCGTTTGACCTCTTCGGTGGGCCTATTTGTCAGTCGAACGGGACCCCGGACCCGCCAAGTTCTTCCTGAAACACGTCATGGGGCAGGGCGCGTCATTCGGTTATCCCTTCCGCTTCTCCGCGAGCAACCCTTCGCTGAAATCCGCGGGACCTTGGCTCATGAGATGATTCATCAATGGCAGTTTGATGTGAAAAAATGTTACCCCTCCCATGGTCGAGAATTTCGACGAGTGATGAATCTCATGAATGAGGATCACTTGGGCATCACGGTTTACCACGCGTTAACCAAAGAGGTGGAAGCCTTATCCAAATACACCTGGCAATGCCAAAAATGCGGACGGGAATACCATCGTCAGCGAAAGAGCCTTTCTCCCAGGATTCATCGCTGTGGGTATTGTTGGGGGGATCTGCGAGAGGTCAGTGCGTTGACTCGGTGGAGTCGCTTGCAGGGGGAAACGAAATCGAAGCGACAGATTTCTCCGAACGACAGTGAATCAAAGTCGATTCAATTGGTATTGGGGTTTATGTCAGACTCACATTGACCATTTTAGTGGTTCGCGATCTGAGCTGCTTGTGATGTCCTCTCGTAACTGGCTAAGCCGTTGAAAATCCTTCTTTTGCTCTGGGAGTTGGTAGCGGATATCGATTTGCACTGTTCGCTCCATGCATCGCAGGGCTGAGACGAAGTCTCTCTTCTTTTGATATAGACTGGCTAACATCCGCAGGACGGCTGCCTCGCTTGGCTCATTGCCCAGTTTAATGAAATGCTCGCTGGCGTTATTGAGGCATCCTTCGGCTTGACGAATCTCTCCCTGCATGAGAAAAGCGTGACCGAGTTGGCTGTAGGTATTGGCGAGGCTGACTTCATCGCCGACGGCTCGGTGAAATTCCAAGGCATATTTGAAATGGCCAATGGCATCTTCTAATTGTTCAGTGGCCACTTCCTGCAAGGCTAGGTTTCCGTAGAGAATGCCGAGGGCCCGATGATTATCGGTTGCGGTTAAGACATCGATGGCTTCTAAGTAATAGGCTCGAGCTTTGGCATAGTCTCCGGCATCGGCTTTTACGTTTCCAAGATTGGCCAAGGTTTCGCCAATGGTATTGGGATTAGATTGGCTTCGCTGAATGGTAAGGACTTCTTGGTAGCAGGCCTCGGCTTGGTGGAAATCTTCCAGTAGGGCATTCACATTGCCGAGGTTGCCTAAGGCTGAGGCGAGAGATTCCCACGTCCCTTCGTTTCTTGCTTCCTTGACAGCTTGGACGCACCAATATTGTGCTTGGGTGAGATTCCCTCGATGGAGGTAGATTTGAGCTTTTTGGGTTGCAGGAGTCATGCTCTAGCTGAGGAGTATCGGCGGCTTTCTGAGCTTTTTAATTTTGGGCGTGTCGTGATGTATGTTTGAAACTGGACGAGATAGGAATGTGGGACGCAGCTGTTGGACGGTATGGTTATCGACGGAAGGAATCCTTACCTTTGACGATCAATGCGAGTAATTCATCAGCCTGTTTCCCTGCCTGTCGGGTTCGCCACCAACGGTATCCAAACCGGTAGGCCACCAGACCCCCAACCACAAGCACTATGATTGTCATACCATCATCCATAGGCATAGTGTAGAGGATATTTTGGGTTCGGAGCAAGGCTTTTCAATACGGAAATTGACGGAGTTTATGATGGACACGCACATGCTTGGTTAACTGAGAGATCGCCTAATATGGAACTTTGGATTCTTCTTATTGCGTTAATTTTGATTTTAATTGGGGCTGAAGCCTTTACGAATGCCTTGGAGCATCTTGGGCAACGCCTGGGTATTTCCGAAGGCGTGACAGGGTCAATTTTTGCTGCGGTGGGGACGGCCTTGCCGGAGGCCATGGTTCCTATCGTGGCGGTCGTGGCAAGTTCTGCCAGTCTTGAAACCCGGCACGAAGTGGGTGTTGGAGCTATTTTAGGAGCTCCACTTATGCTGTCGACCTTGACCCTGTTTATGATGGGAATGTTCGCGGCACATAGTCGAGGGTGGAACAGTTTTTTTCGTCCGGAACCTACAGGATTGCGGCGGGATCTGCATTGGTTTTTGTTTGCATTCGTGTTGGCGACGATTGCGGTGTTCGTCCCGGTGGAATGGCGAGTGACTCGCGTGACATTAGCGATTGGACTTACCCTCAGTTATATGATTTACATCATGCTGACCCTTCGCGCTTCCCGAAATCTCGTGGAGCAAGGCCATGGGACGGAGGCTGATCATCCGCTGTTTCTCACCAGGATCTGTCTTCCGGAAAATCTGGTCACGATCGTGCTGCAATTGTTGTTAGGACTAGCCCTGATCGTGGGGGGCGCGAAAGGGTTTGTGTACGGGGTCGAGCATTTGGCGGCCTGGTTGGGGATTTCAACATTAGCGTTGTCGCTGTTGATTGTGCCAGTGGCCACCGAGTTGCCGGAAAAGGTGAATAGCATACTTTGGATACGGCGCGGTCGGGATACGCTGGCGTTTGGGAATATTACGGGAGCCATGGTGTTTCAAGGCAGTCTTCTGCCCGCGTTAGGCGTGATGCTCACCCCCTGGGTGCCTCGGAAGGAGGTCCTTCTTGGGATGGGCTTGACCTTTTTTGCGACGACCTATGTGTTGATCATGGCTAGGCGGCAGAGGCTTCAACCGTATCATGTGATCCTCAATGGTTTGTGCTATCTCATTTTCGTGGTGTTAGTGACAATCTTGTAGGTAGAAGAATAGGGTTTTTCTATGCCAAAGCCACGCGTTCTTGTCACCAGGCGAATTCCCGAAGTAGCGCTGCAAGCTATACAAGCGTATGCAGAGGTCGAGGTATGGGAAGGTGAAGGGCCTATTCCTCATGATGTTCTGCGCAAAAACGTGGCGTCCATTGAAGGACTCTATTGCTTATTGACGGATGCGGTTGATGAAGAGATATTGGACCGGGCTCCCAAGCTTCGTGTGGTCAGTACCATGGCCGTTGGGTATGACCATATCGATGTAGACGCCTGCACGAGGCGAAAGATTCCTGTTGGAAATACTCCAGGAGTATTGACCGAGACGACCGCTGACTTTGCGTTTGCGTTGTTAATGGCTGCCGCTCGTCGAATTGGTGAGGCGGTGGAATTTGTGAAAGCTGGGCTTTGGAGAGCTTGGGATCCCGCATTGCTTGTTGGCCATGATGTGAATGGCGCAACCTTGGGCATTATTGGATTTGGTCGAATTGGTCAGGCTGTTGCGCGGCGTGCTACTGGATTTGGCATGCGAGTGTTGGTGTGTCATTCGCACATCATTACTGACGAAACCCTTAGGCAGATTCATGTGGAACAGGTATCATTTGATCGAATCGTTGCGGAATCGGATTTCTTGAGTGTCCATGTGCCTCTTACAGCCAAGACCCAACATTTGATTGATCGAGAGGTCTTTCGCCAAATGAAATCGACCGCGATCCTGATCAATACGGCACGGGGAAAGGTTGTGAACTCCAATGCGTTATATGAGGCTCTTCGTGATCGAACCATTTCCTATGCAGCTTTAGATGTGACAGATCCTGAGCCCCTACCAGGGGAAGACCCTTTGTTGACCCTTCCCAACTGTTTAATCGTGCCCCATATTGCTAGTGCCTCAATGGCCACTCGCACCAAAATGGCAGTGATGGCTGCGGACAATCTTCGTGCGGGTTTGGCCGGAGAGGAGTTGCCCTATTGTGTAAACCCAGAAGTTTTCCAGGGTTAGAGTTCAAGAAAATATTGTGGTCACGGTGTCCTTTCTTATAAGATGTAAGAGTTTTGTTTTTGACTAATTAACAGCCCATGATGGCTAAGGGGAAGATGAAGATCTTATGAAACAACCAGTCGTCACTTGTCTAGACATGGAAGGAGTCTTGACCCCAGAGATTTGGCTGGCCGTTGCGGATAAAACTGGCATCTCTGATCTGAAAGTCACGACACGGGATATTCCGGATTACGATGAGTTAATGCAATTGCGGCTCAAAATATTGTCTGATCATCGGGTTCGGATTGGTGATATTAAAGCTGTGGTGGCTGAGTTGGGGCCTCTTGAGGGAGTCCCAGCCTTTTTGGATTGGCTTCGGTCTCGATGCCAAGTGATCATCCTTTCTGATACCTTCTATGATCTCGTTGCCCCGTTGATGCAGCAGCTCTATTATCCCACGATATTTTGTCATACCTTAGATATTGACGATGAAGGGTTTATTCGAAATTACCATCTTCGCCAAGCTGACCAGAAACGCCATGCCGTTGCTGCCCTCAAGAATTTGAATTTCCGAGTGCTGGCGGCGGGTGATTCCTATAATGATATTTCTATGCTAAAAGAAGCCGACGCGGGGGTGTTATTTTGCCCTCCCGATTCAATTAAGTCTGAATTCCCTCAATTTCCGGTGAGCAGAACCTATAGGGAGCTCCAGGATGAGTTTTGTCGTGCTGGGGATCTGGCCCCGTAAAGAATTTCGGTCACGGCCCTTTAAATATTCACATGGCTGAAACGTTCAACTCAAGTCACTAGGATTGCTAATCGTATGATGACCCTGTGCGGGACTGTCGGAGGAATTTTGAATAAAGGCAGATTGTATCTGCCGTGAGATTTTTGAAACTCCGAAACTCGGTTTTTGCTGGGTAGGTCCAGGTTCTGATTGCGATGTCCGTGTCTGGGAGAAGGAGGTATGGAAATGATTCGGTTGTCATCGTGTTACAAATTTTGGTGTGTCCTCATTATCGCGGCGCTTAGCCTATCAGGGTGTTTGGGCGCGCGAGAATGGACCTATCCACCGCCTCCGGATAAGACCTATGTGACCACGCCTGGGAAGGACCCCATTCAGGCGACCCTAGTCGTCCTTCCTCTTGAAGATTTGCGTGGGACTGAGGAGAAGGATGAATATTGGAAAGTGGCCATCCCCTTGGTGCCGCATGGTGTGGCATCCTACGATCGTCCAGAGACGGTCGTGCATCCTGAACAAGTTGATGAATTATTTTTCGATCCTCCAAAGGATTTTGCCCGAGCTTTGGCAGATGAAATCAGAGAGGCCAATATTTTTTCTAACGTGACTCTGTCAGAAAGCCCGACTCCTCCTCCAGGTGATTATGTGTTGCGAGGGCGTCTGCATTCTACTCGCTGGGAGCGTCGGCTCACTACCTATCTGTTGGGTCCTCTTGGAACCGTTCTTTGGATGGTCGGACTGCCCATGGGTGAAACGACCACCGAAGTAGAAATGGATCTCCGCTTATCCCCCGCAGGTGATCCGTCACAGGTGTTGTGGAGATTTGCCATGAAATTTAATGGGGCTGTAAATGATGGTGTCTATTATGGTTTAGAAGAAGAGGTTCAGAGTTATCCTGTAGCTCTTCAGGATGCATTGCGTCCAGCTATTCACGATTTGGTGGATAAGTCAAAAACGCGCATAATTAAAAAATAACCTTATGGCAAACAGTTTGAACCGCCTCGCATATTGAAAAAAATGCTTTTTTGAGGAAATCGTCTTTCCTTAATAAATGTCCATCGTGCCATTAGGTATTTGTAACTACTTTTGAGTGAATTTTTTGTTTTTAAAGTTTTCCCCAGAAACGGCCGATAACGTGTAGCATATTGAGAGTTCCGTAGCCGTAAAATCAAAACGGATCCTAATCTCAAGCCAAAATGTTGATGTGTTAGATTTTTCCTAGGATGTCTGAGTGTGGATGCAATCGTGGTGTTGGTCACAGCTTCTTCGGAGGAGGAAGCCACTGCTTTAGCGAAAATATTGGTTAATCAACGACTCGTGGCTTGTGTGAATATTCTCCCGAAGGTGAAATCCATCTTTCAGTGGGAGGGGAAAGTGTCCGAAGAAGAAGAATGCCTTATGATTCTTAAAACAGTAAGGTCACAATATAAGCCACTTGAAAACACCATTATTGCTCAGCATAGTTATGATGTCCCAGAAGTTATTGCATTGCCCATTGTGGATGGCTCCGATTCTTATTTGTCTTGGGTTCATAATATGACTCAAAAGCCCAATATTTAAAAATTATTCAGTGATGTTCCTTCATCTTAGTCACGTTGAACTCCTCCATTTTGTCGTTGACCCTCTAGGATCAACTCCAGTAGAGTATTACAAACTTTTGACAAGTTGGATGAGTTCTCACCAAGAGGAGATCCATGAAGACCTCTGATGAAGCCTATACCATAATGATCTTCCGGGGAGCGACGACCAATCCTCTTCGTATGAGGTTGCGAAAGGCGACACTTCGTCGAGCCTTGATTACCGTGACGGTCCTGGTTGTCCTGCAACTGGGGATTATGGCGGATTATGTGGTTCAGACCAGCCAGGTTTCCGAGCTCAACTCTTTACGCAAAGAGATTGTGGAAACACGTGGGCAGACCAAAAACTTCTCTTCCACTATTGACACCATGAAACAACGAATGATGGTGATGCAAGAACTCAATCGAAAGCTGCAAACCATGTTTGGTTTGGAACCTGATGGTGTTGAAGGTGTCGAAGTGAGTGGGCAAGGCGGTGAAGAGTTTCCCTATGAAACCCCAGCCAATGGTGAATCCGAACAATCCCTTGACCTGCCAAGCCAGGAAAGTGAGGCCTCACCTAAGGCAGGCAATCCGCAAGCCTCTTTGGTTGTCAATATTGAAAATGGATTGGTATGGCTTGATCAGCAGGCTTTAAAGGAACAAAAAATCCTGGATAATTTAGCTGAAACTGCTGGTGAACGGGTGGGGCGATTGGCCGCAACACCGTCAATTTGGCCAGTCAAAGGTCATATCACCTCTAAGTTTGGTCCAAGAATTTCGCCTTTTACGGGGAAAAAAGCCTTTCATTCTGGTTTGGATATTGGATCTCCAAGGGGCCGTGAAGTTAAGGCTCCGGCATCGGGAAAAGTTGTGGTGGCCACTTACGATACAAGAATTGGTAATTTTATTCGAATCAATCATGGGTATGGGATTGAGACCACCTATGGCCATTTATCAAAAATGCTTGTGAAATATGGCAAGAAAGTTGAGCGGGGTGAAGTGATAGGATTGGTGGGTAGTACTGGAAAATTTTCAACCGGTCCTCATCTTCATTATCAAGTGGCCGTTAATGACAAAGTCGTGAATCCTATTCAATATATCTTGGACTAATCCTCTCTAGATCACCTTCCTTTACCAAAATTGCCTGGCTATCATGCTTCTCCAAAATTAAAAATTTATTTCTATTAGTTGAAGCTACGCATTGTTCAAAAAAACGATAAATGAGATGGGGCCAAAGCCCTAGGTTTTAGTGACGATGGTAGGCCTTCTTTTTGGAGTGGTGGGTCTTCTTTTATGTTGCCTTCTTGGCCCTTTCACCTTTAGGATTGAACAACAGGCCTTGGAAGCCTTTATGGGGTCTGAGTGGGCGTTTGAAGTAGACTTCAGATTGACATTATTTTTAGGGCTTTGCTACGGTATTGGATCTAAATCCTCCTCGTTGGCAGTAGGGCATTTTTCCTACGAGGAATAAATTATAAATTTAAAAGGAAGCAAGTATTCACTTTGTCTAAACCTCTCAATACAACATACAAAAAGGAGGGTCTGCGATGAGCCTCGATTACGTGAAATTCACGCCTGGTTTCGGAAAATTCATGCCAAAAGAATATCGGGATATGGTGAACTTCGGTCCATTCGGGAAAAAAACTTCCGTATCCCAAGTTGGGACATTCAAAGAAATTCTTGAAGAGCATCCTATGTGTGCGGGTTGTGCCATGACGTTGTTCATTCGGCTTGCGATGGTGGCTTTTCCAAACCCAGAGGATACCATTACAGTAGGCACGGCTGGGTGTGGACGGCTGGCCATTTCCCAAGCTGCTATTCCATTTGTGTATGGGAATTACGGTGATCAAAATGGCGTGGCGAGTGGCCTGACCCGTGGTCTGAAGCTTCGGTTCGGAGATAAGCCTAAAGATGTTGTGGTGATGGCAGGGGATGGTGGCATGGCCGATATTGGATTTGCCCAGACCTTGCATTCCTGGTTTAGGAAAGAAAAGTTCACAACCATTATGTTGGACAATGAAGTGTATGGGAATACCGGCGGCCAGGAAAGCGGAATGACCAATAAAAACCAAGTCCTGAAAATGGCCCCTCTAGGCAAAAAATTTGAAAAAATGGATATGTTAGGAATGGCCAAGGTAGCCGGGTGTGCGTATGTAGCAACTGTAGTGCCGAATAATCCCCGACGTGTAGAAAGTGTAATCAAGAAGGCCGTATTGGTCGCTCGTGAGATTGGTCCGACCTACATCCAAGCTTATACTTCTTGCAATATCGAATATGCCATTCCAACCGAAAAGGTGATGGAGGACGCGAAAGAAGTCGAAAATGATCGATATAAATTTTCTGAATATATTTCAGATGAAGCCAAAGACTACTTGGCTCAATTGTATGGTTACAAAGAATATTTGCCTAAACCGGCAAAGGCTGTTGAACAAAAGTAGGGTTGTCTTCTAGAGGTGTCCGGTTTAATGAAGGAATTGATGATAGAGGAGGGTGAAGGACATGGCGATTCGTTATAACATTCGTATGGCAGGAGTAGGGGGACAAGGTGTCGTGACGGCCTCTCACATTTTTAGTACGGCGGTTATTAACGCAGGTGGAGAAAGCACGATTGTTCCTTTCTACGGTTCTGAAAAACGGATGGCGCCAGTTGAAAGCTATGTTCGGGTCTCGGATGAACCCATTTATGAAATTGGTGAGATTACCTTTCCCCATATTATTATGATTTTTCACCCTCAGGTGATTACTCACGGAAAAAGTTACACCAATCCTTTCTACTATGGCCTAAAGAAAGATGGGGTCGCTTTGATTAATCATGAAACACCGATGAAGCTAGAGCGAGATCAAGAGCAGGAACTCAAAGACATTAACGCCAAGTTATATTATCTCCCGGCAACAAAACTGTCCCTTGATGTGGCGGGCATTGACCTTGCCACGAATATGGCGATGGTTGGAGCCATTGGCGCTATTACGGGATTAACAAACATGGAAGCTTTGGCCCAAGCAGTGAAGGACCGTTTTTTGGGGAAAGGCTTTGTCGTTTCTGGAGGGACTGCGGCTTTAGATAGCGTCGTGGAAAGAAAATTCAAGAAAAAGCAGGAATTAATTGATAAGAATCTTGCTGTGGTGAAAGCTGCATGGGACTTCGCGGTCGATCATGGCTGGGCCAAGCAGAAAACTGAAACAGCGTCTGCGGCAACGGCATAGTCCGGAAAAGAGAGGAAATTATGTATTTAGTTGCTCATATTGATACAGAAATTTGTGCAAATACGAGTTGTAAATTATGTACACAGTATTGCCCGGAAGCCAATACAATTCTTTACAATAACGAGGCGGGAAAAGAAAAAGGGCTGAAGTACGGATCCGCGTATGTTGCCGTTGATCGTTGTAAGGGTTGTGCTCAATGTGTATGGGTTTGTGACAATATGGCCAAACATCATGCCATTAAAATGGAAATGATTGATCAGATTGGTGACCAAGCGTTGACTGAGAATATCACCTACTCAGAAAAGAATAGTACCGCGAAGTTAGCCAACCCGGTTCGCGGGTAACTCAGAATTTTTTTAGAAAGAGTTTGGAATTACACCGACAAATGAATGGAGTCTGAACGTGGGAGCAACTGAGTTAGAAAGAATTGTGGAACCTGGTCCTGCTGGGTTTCACCCGCCATCTGCAGCCGAGTTAGGCGTTCTTCCCCCAAAACCAAACCATGGGCTGATATTTGGTCATGAAGTTCCTGAGGACAAGGCTCTGGAAGAAATGGCCAGGGCCATGTTCACAAGAAAGAATCCAACGATTTTTCCAGGTCCGTTGGTTCTATGGAAGTGGAATGATGAGGCTGCGGAGAAGGCAAAAGCTGTTTTCGAACTCGCCGCACAAATTCCAGATGTTTTGATCATACCGATGCCGGATTATCGTCCTAAGTATCCAAAAATTGAGCCGGAGGAAGTCATCAATCCAAATCACCCTAATTTGACGATTTGGGGCAATAAAATTGAAGCCTGTGTATTTGTTGGTTTGCATTGTCACTATGCCAACTTGACTCTGAAAATGATTCGAGCAGGTACAAATTGTTGGACTTCTACAATTTGCGCGGAACAAGGGCATGAAGACTCTATGTTCACCGTCAGAGATTCTGATGCAGCCAAAATTCGAAAGGCCGCTCAAGTGTTTAAACGAGTGCGTGAAGAGATGGGAATTACATTGCCGGAAGGTGGAGAAAATGTCAGATTTACCGGCTTGCAATCTTTAGTGCATGGCGGAAAATCCCATACAAATCCTTTGGATATTGAACTTGGTGACGAAGGAACTGCGAGTGCCGCGGCCTTTGGTCATAAACCTGAGGATATGACGAGAGAAGGTTAATTCGCTATTTTTGACAAAAATTCCCCAAGATTTATGTGAGGGATTATAACCACCCATAGAGGGGGTAAGCCATGAGTGAAAGTTTAGAAACTGAACAAAAAACCAATCCGCAAGGCGACCCAATTAC
>Ga0114931_10011058_pt1 | contig 10695 bp, 10 predicted proteins | sample 2SBtaG_FD_89579 | JGI IMG/M metagenome (GOLD analysis project Ga0114931, IMG submission 89579) | Deep subsurface microbial communities from Kolumbo volcano to uncover new lineages of life (NeLLi) - 2SBTROV14_V59a metaG | ecosystem: Environmental > Aquatic > Marine > Volcanic | place: Kolumbo...
CAGGCTCCATCGATCACACTCCTATTCTCATCATGTGGAGGGCGAACACGCGGGGGAGCACGACACACAAGTAAACTATTGCTACGTCGTGCCATCGCGTGGTCAAACAAAACAGCAACGTAGAAAAATTAACGCGCGGACACAACTGTACAACCAACGGAAAGTCACGGGACCACGCGTGTCCGAACCTGATCCTAAAGGAAACCACGCGCCGGGGTGCGGCTGCTGGCTTGTCCGCTCAATGGGCCACTCTCGAAAGTCTGCCTGAGAGTGTGCGTTAGGCACGGGCAGGGCGAGTTGCCCCCAACCTCCGAGACGGAAGTTGGACGGAGCATTACTTTGGGCAATCGTCGAGTAGAAGGCTGATCACGCTGAGCGCGGCCAGCGATTGCTCAGAATTGCGGACGCCATCGGAGATGGCACATTCGTCCCACACGGCTCGCGCATGACGCAGGTACTGTTCTCTCGATTCTTCAAGATTCCGCATTCCCAAAGCCGAGAGCGTTTGGGGCCACAGCGTTTTGAGTCGTTCCAACGCGCTGGGTTTTCCCGCGATCGCCTCGAACACCGTATCGTCGAGCAACTCAAGCTGCTCGATCAGTTCGGGCCGATCTTGGCCAAGCTGTTGTGCCGGATCAGCGTAAATATCTTCATCGACCGATGCTGCCGGTTCCGCGCGAGTAGTCGAAGCGATGTGGGGCGCGTCGCCACGAAGCATTGGTCGCGACGGTTCGAGTCTCTTGCGCGTACGACGCGAATCCGAACGGCACCGCTCGACACGGGACACTCCTTGACGCCTCTTTCTAAACGAGTTCTCTTGTTGGTCGTCGCTCCGTGTGTCTCCGGTTTCGTTGAGCCGCTGTCGCAATCGAGCGGTCAGTTCTTGCAAATGGGCCTCGGCATGTTTATCACAAGAACGCCTTAGCTCTTCGGAAAGCATGTAACATCGTTTTTCCACGATGGCTGACGTGACAACGTGTCCCCATCCGCCATCGCCGGCAGGCTTTTGCGGAGATGCCATGTCCGACACGGCGGATTCAAAGTGACGCAAGACTTGTCGCAGGTTTTTCAGCTCCTTCGGAAGACATTGCACGCGGAAGGGACGTCTTGGGGAGGGTTTGAGTCCGGTGGCGAAGGAAAAGGATGGTCGATGCCCCAAGGGCAGGCAATTGAGCAACCCTTCCATCAGTCGTCGTGCGTCCCGCGTGGTAACGATCGCCAGCGGATCGTACTGTAGCGATTCGTCGATGAGAGACGACATTTTTTCCCGCCCTAGCTCCGAGACAAGTTCTTCGAGCAAGTGGCGATCGACAGGCGAAGCCTTGCCGCGCAGGGCGAAGCCGGGAAGACATCGCGGCGTGTGCTCACGGATCTCGATTCGACCATCCGCGATCACGGCTCGCACCAATGCGAAAGGATTGTTCGAGAACCGTGCCAACACTTCCACTGGCACGACAAGACAATGCGTGTAGACCTCATCCCCACGACCGCTGTACTCGGTGCCCGTGCGACGTGTGCGCGAGATGCAATACGAACCACTAGGCAGGGGATGGAAGTTGATGCTCTCGGCTTCGTCACTTGCCTCGACCAGCGAGTCATGCGAAGGCCCCCACACGGAGAGCGCGTGTGCATCGTCATCCGTCACGCCTTCACTGGCAACGACCAGATGATATCCGGTCGCATGATCGGTCCGACGAGAGGCATATATCGCTTGTTCGATAGGTGCCATGGTTTCCATCAACTGTTTGCAACAAGCCTGTGTTGAACCCGCGTCGCGGGACGTCGGAACATCGCCAAACGGTTTACGACCACACCTGCTCGATCAGCCATCGAAAGGGCTCGACGATCCCGCGGGGCTCGATCCGTAGAGGAACTCGACCTAACTTTCCGTCGCTTCGGCGAACGTTCGCGCAGGCCCCCGCGACCCCGGCGGCGAAGTATTTGTGTTTCTGAAAGCGTTCTTCGCAGTGCCGCCACATCCCTGGCGTGTGCGCCTGGGCGAACTCCAAAGGGTTCTCGAAGCACGATTCACTCTCGTCTGCCTTGGTAAAGACCAAGGAGACCGGTCGCTGATGCCAGCCATGCTTCGGATCGTCCACCAATTCCAAGAGATAGCTCAGTAGCTTCATGGTGAAATAGTCCTGGTCGCTGGTTCCCCCGGAAAGTGTCGATGCGTCGATCAAAATCATCACGCCGGCGCTTTTCGTCAGCAACGACCGAATCACGGGGAATGTGTCGGGGTGGTCGACTTCCTCGATCAGCGCTTCGCCCGCCATGTCGGGCATGATGAGTTCTATCGGTTTGCGACGTCGTGTTTGATGGATCTGACAGTGAACCCAATTCCAGCGTTCTGGTTCGTTGGGCGTTTTGTCTGGAAATTCACACCGCGCCAGCGCGGCGACCGTGTGTTGTTGGAGCGTGATCGAGAACGCACCTCGGGCGAGAAGCCGCATGTCGTCGGGTTGGCGCGACAGCATGTCCATCAGCATGCCAAGGAATACCGTCTTACCAACACCACTGGTGCCAATACACGATAGAATGCGCGGATGCACTTTTTGTGTTTCGGCCTGATATGTCAGCGCCATCGGCGCCGAACAGTTGCGACACAGTTCGGCGTCGAACGTATTGGGACCCGAGCAAATGTAACAAGGCACCTGCACGGCGTATTGCGCCAGCCGATAGGAATCGAGCGTGACCTGACCTTCGCGGTTCATGCTTTCACCTCAGTCAGCTCGGCTTGTGGAGACTCTTCTTCATTGACCGTCGAGCGTTCCTCCGATTCCGTCTCTTCCGGATTGCCGGATGCCAGGTCGCAGACGCTCACGGCACAGCGAAATCCGATGTTGTGTTTTCGTGCCACGGGGTCTTCAGCGCTTTGGAACTGACACGTGACATGGTTCTCGAAGTAGGTATCGAAGGCTCCGCCACGAATCGTACGTAGCGGAATGTTATCCTTGTAATCGCGGCTAACAAACCCGGAGGCACCAAACACACCAGAAGTCCATTCCCAGACATTGCCCACCAACTGGTGAATTCCACCCACGCTAACTCCCGTGGCTAATTCCTCGACCGCCACGGTCCCCTCGGAGCCGCTACCCCAGATGTTGCATCGCCCACGGTCCATGGCATTGCCCCACGGAAATCGCCGTCCGGGACGGTTGGTCGCCGCCAACTCGACGGGCCAACTTCCAGCCTTTTCCCATTCGACGTCGGTTGGCAAACGCTTTCCTACCCAGCGCGAGTAAGCCGCCGCTTCGTACCAGCTAATGCCGACGACCGGATGGTTTTCGAGCCCTTTGGGAAATCGCCCGTCACACCATCCGGCAGGCCCAGGCGTACCCGATTGATCGACGAAGTCGAGAACACCGGGCAGAATTTGCTGATCCCAGAGAGCCATCTGCTCGTAGCCCCCCGTGTCAATGAATTTCTGATACAACTTGTTCGTCACGGGGTAACGGTCGAGAAAGAATCGCTGCACCGTTACCACGCGACCCCGCGGAAGAATGCTGCTATCGATTTGATCCGCGTCCTCGGTCTGTCCAACCAACAACTGTCCATCGGGAATCAACGCCATGCGGTCGGTCAGCGTGTCGTGAGCGTCGCGACGCAGCGCAGCGCTTAGATTGCGAGCCAATTGTGGTCGCAACAGCAATGCGTAGCGTCCCTGGCTCAACATTTGCACGGCGAGTCCGTCGATGTCCTCGGGCAATTCCGTGTTGGCGACCGTGGGTTCGCTCTTGTCGTGGCGACTTTGGTTCGCGTGGCGTGCTTGTTTGTCGCGTCGCGCGATGGCGGCGATGAGCTTCACGCCGACGTAGCACATCCCCGCGGCACCTCCACCGCCGATGAACGGAACGCCAGCCACCCAAGCGATCGCCATGCAAACAGCACTGGCAACCGCCACGGAAACGATCGTGGGATTCAACTCGATCTTTCCTTGTTGGGGAACGCCCGGCAACCGCCGCACATGTACCGCCGGATTGAGACTTGAGAACATGCCTTCACCTCTCCGCCATCGCAATGCCAACAGCCTAAACCAAATGTTTAGAATCGATCTCAAACCCCATGGGGGGAACTCGCCCTCGTGATGTTCTGGACCAACCGCCATACAGAGAGCGCCACGAAGGGCGTTCCCTGCGGAAGCTCCGGAATAGGTTCTTAATCCGTATTGCGACTCCACCAGGGATTCGGCTTCATGTCAGGTCATATTTAGGAATGATTTCGTGGCGCAAAGTGATGTGGTGACTATGTCCGCAAATTCTCATTCGACATCGGTTGGTATCATGAGAGGATGAATTCCGATCCACCCGATCGTCTCATGCGACGTGCTGATGTTCGTCGGCGGTGTCGTGCTTGCGACGTCGACCTCGGTCTTTCTGCAACATCTCGAACTGCGCTAGAACGGAATCTAAAACCGGATCGGACACCGCGGCGGCCGCGGCAACGTGTTCGGAGGTGGATGTTGTCGCCGCAGGGCCTTGCGAGGATGAAGCGTTTTGCTGCTCGAGCATTCGCCGCATTTCTTTCAGTTCGCCCGCCCATTCGTGGCGTTCTTGCGAGGCCATTCGCTTTTCTTTTTCGGCAGCTTCAGCAAACTCGGCAGCGCGGTTGCGAACCTGTTCGAGGTCGTTTTCAAGCCCGACACATTCACGCTCCATTTCCTGCAATTGCTTCCGCAAAACCACGCTATCGGCACCATCTTCAGGCGATGTTTCAGTCAACTGCTCTCGCATCGTCGCCAGCTCGGCACGCGTTTCGGTTAGCTCTTGCGCGGTGACCGTCATGTGCTCGGCCTCGGTGCTCACCACATCTAGCTCGGACGCCAAGCGGTCACGGTCCGCCGTGACCTCCGCAAGCTGTTCTTTTAATTCACTAAGCGCACGTCGCGATTGTTCCAATTCGACAAGAGCCTCACCCGCGCCTTCCTCGTCGCTGGTCTCCCGTTGCTTGGCAAACGCCTCACGATCCTGTTGGAGTTGTGCTTGGGCCGCTTCGAGCACTTGCTGGGCTGTTGCCTGCTCCGTGGAGAACTGCTCTTGAGTCGTTTGGAACGCTACCCGCACCGCCTCGGATTCTTGGCGTTGTGCGGCGAGACGTTCTGCTTCGCGTTCTAGTTCCGCGCGTTGGGCTTCGGTCTCCGCGCGAAGTTTGTCGAGCGCCTCGTGTTCCACGCCATGTTGCCGCTGCTCGTTGGCCAACGCATCGCGTTGTTCAGCGATGGCTCCCTCGGCAAACAGCAATTGCTCGGCCCGGGCGTGAAGCTGCTCTCGCAACTGTTGAAGCTCTTGGCGTTGCTCATCGACGAACGTCTCGATCCGCTCGCTATCGGCGCGAATGGACTGAAATACGTCGTGAAGCGCGGCAGTGCTGTCTAGGCAACTGATGTTCTGTGTAGACACGATCAGGCACGTTCACTTTGTGTTGATAGGTTGAATAACCCGTGGCCGAACGGCCGCTGGTCGAGCGGAACTCGTCACTTGCACGACAATCCCCGCTCGGGGCCGAGCGTCGACCATGATCGGGAGGGTCGTCACTCGGGATGTTGCAGGAATTAAGACAAGAAAGGCTCCTGCGTTGATAAGCCTAGGTCACGATCGGTGCCGAGGCAATTCACGCGGCGAATCGACTCCTATTTGTAGGGAATAGATGGATGATCCCCCCCTTGGAAGTCCAAGTGATGGCGGTTTTCGGCCGAAAGTCTGGGTAAAACAGTCAAATCGTGCTCCTTGCGTAAAATGCGGGAATATGCCATACTTTTCGGATCGTAACCAATACTTGTAAGGTCACTCTGGTTCCTACCATGAGCAGGATGTTGCTGCTTTGCCGGGGTGAAACAACTCGAAACTCCTGGGGGGAGCCTTTCCATGCGTCGTTTTTCTAGTGTGATTCTTGGCTTGGCCGTTTTTTCGGCCGCATTGCTTGTATCGACGGAAGCCACTCAGGCGGGTCGCCTTGGCAAGGCCTTGCTGGCTTCGCCACACTGCTGTGCTCCCGCGCCGGTTTGCTGTGCTCCCGCGCTGGTTTGCTGTGAGCCATGCCCGCCGCCGGTCATTTTCAACGTCTGCGTTTGCAATCCCTGCACGGGCTGCAAGGAATCGATCGATCTGTGTATTCCGGCCTGTTGCACCGGAGTACCGTGCGTAACCCAGCGCGGCACGATCATCGGAAGTGGATTGGTTCGTTACGAATGGTGCTGCGGTTTCACCGCGATCGTTCGCTTCGACCGCTGCGGAAACCATCGCGTGATTTATCGCGGTTAACACACCGCACCGTGGTGCTAACCTAGAACAGATACGGCCCCGGAGATCCTTCGCGACTCCGGCGGCCGTTTTTGTTTGCCGTGAGAAGCATCGCGGCGATCACCATGGTGTGACGGAATTGTACGGAATAGTGCGGCGGCTCAGCCCTTGGAGCCGATCAGCTTCTTGAGTTGTTTCCAGCTTCGCGTGTTGGCCACGTCGGCTTTGGTGAGCCCGGCACGACGGGCTTGCAGAATTCCATAGCGCAACACATCGATTCCGTCGGTGGAATGGGCGTCGGAAGAAATGACGATGGGCACCCCATGGCTCTTCGCCGCCGCACACGCGACGTCGTCGAGATCCAGTCGCATCGGATTGGCGTTCAACTCCAGTAGCTTGCCAAGATCGGCCGCTTTGCGGATCACCTTATCGAGATCCACGTCGTAGGGCTTACGGCGATTGATCAAACGGCCTGTCGGATGGGCGATGGCGGAAACCGACGGATTTTCCAGTGCATCGAGGATGCGCCCCGTGATTTGATCGCGGGGCTGATTCTGGCCGTAGTGTACACTTGCCACGACCCAATCGGCCTCCGCAAGCACATCGTCAGGCAGATCGAGCCCGCCACGCTCAAGGATATCGCACTCAATTCCTTTAAGCACCAGAAACCCTTGTAGGGTCTTGTTGAGCTTGTCTATGGTGTTCCACTGCTGGCGCAAGCGATTCGCATCGAGACCGCGCGCCATCGTGACGCGCTTGAGTGGTCGGTGATGGCGATGTACTGCAATCCACGTTCTTGTGCGGCGGCAATCATCTCCTCCAACGTCGCCTTGCCGTCGGTGGCGTTGGTGTGCATGTGCAGATCGCCAACCAAATCCTTACGTTGGACCAGCTTGGGGAGTTCACCTTTTTCGGCCCATTCGAATTCCCGTCGGGCTTCGCGAAGCTCTGGCGGAAACCACGGCAGATCGAGCGTCTCGTAAACGTCTTTTTCTTCGCGACCAGCAAGATATTCCTCGCCTCGAAAGACGCCGTACTCGTTGATCTTCAAACCACGGGCCTTCGCCAACCCGCGAAGATGTACGTTGTGGTCTTTCGATCCCGTGAAGTATTGTAGCGCGGCCCCAAACGATTCGTCTCCCACGACGCGGAGATCGACCTGCAACCCCACCGGCAGCCGAATCGACATCTTCGTCGGCCCTCGCATGATCACCTCGGCACCTGAATCGAATTGACCGAAGTGATCCATCACGGCGTCGTGGTCGCTTGAGACAACCAGCAGGTCGAGATCGCCCACGGTCTCGCGACCGCGACGATAGCTACCCGCGACGTCGATACGCTCGACCGCCTTGCATTGTTTCATGTGAGCGAGAATATCTTGGACATAGCGGTCGGCTTCGGCCCAGTACATGCGCTCGCTTCCCGCCCGCGCGATCTCCAAACCGGCGAGAATCGTCTGTTCGGTTTTCGCGCCAAAGCCTTTGAGTTCGCGAACCCGATGATCCTCGCAGGCCAACTTTAGTTCTTCGAGCGACTTGATGGAAAGTTGTTTATTCAGCGCCGCGGCTTTCTTGGGCCCCAGCCCCGGCACGCGCAGAATTGCCATCACGCTTGCCGGCACTTCGCCCATCAGCTTCTCGTGCTGCGGTAGTGTATTGGTTTTGACGAGCGTGGTGATCTTCTCCGCCAGATCCTTGCCGATCCCTTCGAGATCGACCACATTGCGCGATTCGTCGTTCACGATCGCCGCCACGGGCTCTGGCAAGTCACGAACGGTTCGCGCCGCGTTGCGATACGCCCGCACGCGAAAGGCATTGGCACCCTGGAATTCGAGAATATCGGCCATCTCGTCGAAGATCGCCGCGATATCAACGTTGTTCATGTGAGTTCAACCTATCTGCACAAGCGGTACGTCGGCTCGCGAAGGCCGTTCTGCTTCCCCGCCAAGATAGAAGATGGCGTAAGAGCTGGAAACCGCCTGAATGGATTAACGATGTAGTTCAACAATGTCCTTGTCTTGTACGACGTAATCGCTCTTCACGATGGTGCCGTCGTGGACTTCACTACCCCACACGCGAGCGAACTTGAAACTCTTGACGAAATCCTTGTGTACTTGGGCGGCCACGTCCATCAGGGTTCCTCCGCGTCGCACCGTAAACGGTCGCTTCATGTCGGGTTCCTTGGCGGTGGGCAGTTTGGAATACACCCGAACCACATTCAACCCCTCGTAAATCGCCTGGCGAAGTTTCTCGATCCCTTCACCAGAGGTAATTGAAATAGGGAACTCTGGAAAATCCAACGGACACAATTCTCGCAACAGTTCGAGCCGTTGGGACGCATCGGGCAAGTCAATTTTATTGGGCGCGAGAATCGTTTGTGTATAGGAAAGGCCAATGTCGTCTTCGTCCAAGAACGACTTCGCTGCCAAACGTGTCTTGGTTTCTGCCAGCCGGTCGAGTAGTTCTTGCAGTTGCTCAACCCCATCATCGCTTCCCAAGTCGACCAACAACACGGCGCTCTCGGCTCCTCGAATCAGACCGTGGAGCGACGACTCGAAAAAGTCGGCCGTGATGGGCGGCGTGTCGATGAGCTGAACCGTCACATCTTCCCACGCCATCATGCCGGGAAGTGGTTTTTGAGTCGTGAACGGATATTCGGCCACCTCGGCTTGCGCGCGAGTGAGATGGCTCAGCGAACTACTCTTCCCAGCGTTGGGGCCGCCTAGCAATACGACGGTGCCTGCTCCTTGTCGAGGAATACGAAAGCTGGGGCCTCGCTTCCCGCTGCTTCGCTCTGTTTGGACATCTTTTTTTGCCCGACTTATTTTTTGTTTCAGCTCGGATTCAAGTTTCTCGCTGGCCTTGTGCTTCGGCAGTTCGCGGAGCATTACCTCAAGGCAGCGGAGCTCCTCGGACGCGTTTTGCGCCCGGCGATACTCTTCCGCGGCCTTGAGATACTGTTGCGTTAAGTTCGCGGCCATGGCTCTAGCAATGGTCTAACGGGGGAAGGGGCGATAAAAAGCACGATGTGCGGTGGACGCGAAAACCTTTTCTCGCACATTGCTCACGGAGTTTACGCCGCCACGAAGGTGCCACGCAACGGTTCGTCGCTCTGTTGACAAACGAAAAGGCCGCCAACCGGACGACGCCGGCGGGCGGCCTTTGTTTCTACCGTGCGGAGATGAACCGCTTGGGACCGAATATCTCGTGGACTTTTCAGCGGCGCGACGAACGCCATCCCTCAGGGCTCACCCTCTGGTACGCCGGTGGCATGCGCACCGAAACGGCTGGAGCCATCGCCGCCGACGGCGAATACACCCTCGTGTAGGTGGCCCGTACCGCGCGAGCGGGAAGCAAGGTCGTTCGCGAATCGGGGTCGATTAATCGCGGTGTCGGGTTCGGATACTTTGGTGCCTGCGTATTGCTGGTATTCAAATCTTGAATCGGACGCCTGAGCGTGGCTCCCGACGCCGGAGGAGTCTCATAGGTCCGTGGGGCCGCTTTCGTGTCACTACCCGACGCCGGAGATGACGACGCCGACGGCCGCGGAGCCGGAGGGTTCTCATACGTCCGCGGCAACATTCTCGTGCTACTTCCCGGCGGGGGCGACAACGCTGGCGGTTGCGATGCTGGACCGCTGCCGAAGGTCCGCGGTGCCGATTGCGGTGCGGTCGTGGGACCTGGATACGATGTCGCGGGCGCCGGAGCCGTATACGATGGCGTGGTGTATGTCGTCGATGGAGTGCAGGAGCTGCAAGACGACGGTGCCGCGACAACGGGCGATTGATAGGCCACCGTCTATCCGCATTGTCCCGTGGGGCACGACAGGCGGTAGGTCGTGTAAGGAATGCGTCGCACCTGCTGCATGTACGTGACCACCGGGCGATAGGTCGTCGTGGGGCAACCCGTGCAAGGGTTGGATGTCGTAATGGGCCGATACGCCGTCACCGGTACGTTGCACACCTGCGTGCGGTACGCCGTCACGGGAACATAATTACATACCTGTGGAGTACCACAATTGGCCGCGGGCGCCGGCGGCAAGTAGGTCGTTCGCGGAGCACAACAATGGCCGAACCAATGGAAGATGGCATGGCTCTCCGACGGAGTGGCCAGAAAACCACCGGCGACCACCCCGACAATGAGAAGCTTCTTCGTTGAAAAACCGATCATCTGAATTTCTCCGCGAACACGAGGTTGTAAGGTCCTCTATCCGTTAAACTGGCGATGCGAGCAGGTGTCAAGGAAACACCACCCACATTCGTCCGTTTGGTTAGCCATTCTATTTGTATGAGTTATGCCGACTGCGCAAATCCTACGCATCGAGTCAAGTTGGCATTGCCAGCGATGCCGGCGCGGGCAACACCTTGGTGTCTTGTATTCTTCGAGATGATACAATCCTTGCGAAATCGTAGGTCACGAATCGACCGTTCGCGTGAGAAAGAAAAAGTTGCTCTCCC
>Ga0114931_10011059_pt1 | contig 10695 bp, 9 predicted proteins | sample 2SBtaG_FD_89579 | JGI IMG/M metagenome (GOLD analysis project Ga0114931, IMG submission 89579) | Deep subsurface microbial communities from Kolumbo volcano to uncover new lineages of life (NeLLi) - 2SBTROV14_V59a metaG | ecosystem: Environmental > Aquatic > Marine > Volcanic | place: Kolumbo...
AAGAAACCATTATTTTTTACATTTTATGTGACAAGCAGGTGTAATTTACGTTGTAAACATTGTTTTATTGGTCAAATTTGAATAAGCTTGATGAACTCAACATCAATCAGATACATAAACTTGCTAAATCTTTGAAAGGAGTGTTGAATATATCTTTGACAGGCGGAGAGCCGTTTTTAAGAAATGATATTGATAAGATAATCGAAATATTTTATCGCCAGTCAAAACCTTTGGTTGTTTCAATCATAAGTAATGGAAGTTTGCCAGATGCAATCAATGATAAGATATTTAAGGTTATGAAAAGAAATAAAAATCTGCGATTGAGTGTAATTATTTCTATAGATGGTCCAGAAAAAATTCATGATAAAATACGTGGAAGAAAAGGAAGTTATGCAAATGCAGTAAGATCAGTCAAAATACTAAAAAACCTTCAAAAAAGGTTTGCTAACTTAAATATTGGTGTTGTTACAACATTAAATAATCTTAACAGACCGTATCATAAAAAGTTCTATGAATTTCTAAAAAATAAACTGAATGTTGATTCAGTACAACTAAACTTTATGAGGGGAAAACCAAAAGAACTCAAAAACGACAAAAGAGATATTGGTTTTTACAAAAATATTGCTGATAAAACCAGAGAAGATATATACAAAAGGAAAGTCAAGGGATATTCTAATTTTATTGGAAGTGGGTTATACCAGGCTGCAAATATTATATTTCGTCAGGTAATTTATAAGACCGCACGTTCGGAACAATTTGTTTTGCCTTGTGCTGCTGGCAGGTTGAATGGTGTCACTTACTCAAATGGTGATGTTTATGCATGTGAAATTCTTGAATCAACAAGGATTGGGAACTTAAAGGACCATGATTTTGATATAAGGTCATTATGGAAAAGTGATAAGGCAGAAAAAATTCGTAAATTTATATATAAAACTAAATGCTTCTGCACACATGAATGCCAACTCACAACTTCAGTGCTTTTTAGTCCACAATATTTTCTGAAGATATTACATGAATTTCTCAGAATTAAGTACTATCAATTCAAGGAAAAATTTCAGTAAATTATTAATTATTGATTAATTCTGCTTGGTAAATTTTTATGTTATTGATACTGTGAATCTCACTTATTTTATATTTAAATGTCTCTAAAAAATTACTTAATCTATCTTTTTCAATGATGAAGTAATAATCTCCTGTTTCAGCCCCATAGTATTCATTGAAATAATTGAGATCTTCTCTGAAATATTTTTTAAAGGAATCGTGCGGCATAGGTTCATTTAAAACACCAATTATATTGGCATTTTCTTTTGCATTATAATTTATCCATTTAAATGCTAATGACCTATCATATGATCTAGCTGTATAAGTGTTGCCTAAATCAATTATATTATCACTGAAATTTTTCTGAACAAAACCATTGTTTACTATTAATGCCAAGAGAAGAAAGACAGATATAATTACCATTGAAACAGCGTATAATACTTTTTTAAAAGTTTGTTTTTTAAAGTATTTTAAGCATAATAGTCTCAGTCCAATAACAGCAACAGTTGTTAAAACAGGCAAAATTATTATTAATCTCCTGGTTCTCATGATACCAAAAGTGAAAATACTAAAATCTTGTCGTAATAAATATATTGTGTCAGTTAGAATAAAAAAGGCCATATGAATAATAAAACCCCATAAAGTAATTTTCCATACAATATTTTTATTGATGATTTTATATAATCCATATATAATAAATGGCAAAATAAATGATGTTGCATAGAATATTGCTAAAAATGTGGTAAGCAATGTAACTGGGATATTACTAAGATATAAATAAAATGTAATAATTTTATCATAACCTACGCCACTAAGCGTTGAAGATAAAAATAGATTTCGTAATAACCATAGACCAAATGGGACTAATATTATGGTTATTTTTAAGATATTTGCTGTAATTTTTTCTTTTTTTAGTATTTTTACACCATAATATAATAGAAAAGGCATTACAAAGAACAATGCATCTATTTTTGTTACAATTAGTAAAGCAAGAAACAATGCTGACAAATATTCGTATAGTGAATTATCTTCTCTTCTAACAAAAAAAATTAATGCCAAGATATATAATGTTGCTGCGAGCCCTTCTGAAACAGGTAAAAAACCACCACTAAAATAAAAAAACCATGGATTGAACAATAGTAATGCACATACAATTATTGATTCTACTCTGCTTAATTTTATAACTCTTGCAAAAATATATGCTGTTATAAGAACAATACTGCTAATTGTTATTCCTGCAAATTTTATCGCTAAAATTGAATTATTAAAAAATGGTAAGAAAAACGTAATGAAAAGTGGCCACATGGGCGGGAATTTTGTATTGGTTTCTCCATATAATGCATATGTTCCTCCTGAGTCAATATTTTCAGCTAAGAAAAGATATTGTTCTGCATTTCCTGCAATTGGATATGGAATTGTAAAAAGTTTTATAGAAAAACCAATTACAAAAATGATAAGAATGATGTATAAATCTTTTTTGGATAACATTATTCTTAGAAAAAAGGATAGTTATAAATATTTTATGAATGGATTTGTTAGTTTAAAATTAAATATTAATAAATTTTTTAAATACATTACCTGTTTTTTAATCTAAATGGCAGAGGAAAATGAAATATTTGAAAATACAATAGTATTTACCATCTTAAAATATTTATCATATTTTTTGATGATTATAACAGGGTTTATTTTGACTAAATTTCTTGGACCTGCAGCATTTGGGCTTTATAGTGCTATGATGCTTGTTTTGAGGTACAGCAGATATTCATTTATGGGCTTTTTCTCAGCATGTTTCAAGAAAATATCAATTCTTAAAGGAAAACAGCAGTTAAGTAAATTACAGGAAATACGCGATAATACTTTTGCTCCATCGTTATACATCAGTTTGATTCTTGGTCTTCTGCTTTTCATGTCATCATTCATGCTTAGATATGATACTGATGTTCTTATTGCACTAAGATGGGTATCAATACTCATTGTATTGCAGCAGATTTTTAGTTTTTATACAATATACCTTCGTACAGACAAACTATTTTCATTATATGGCCTTGTAGACCTTATTTTTAAGTTGCTTCGTTTGGTATTCATATTCATTTTAATATGGAAATTTAAACTAAATGGTGTACTTATGGCGCTATGTCTTGCGTATGTGTTTAGTTTACTGTTTGGTATCTACAGGAAAAACTATCTTTACCATCTTACCTTTTCATTTAAAAAAGCAAAAAATCTCTTTTTGTTTGGACTTCCAAATACTTTATTTGGAACAATGGGCACAGTGTTTACAAGTGCTGATAAGATAATGATAATTGCGTTCTTTAGCAGAACTTATCTTGGATTTTATTCTTTTGCAGTTTTGGTTCTTGAAACAATCACATTTATTCCTGCAAACATAGCAATTGTCATTTTGCCAAGCCAACTTGAGAGATTTGGTGCAAATAAGAGTAAGGATAATATTAAAAATATGCTTGTCTTTCCTATGACCATTATATCTTATCTTCTGCCAATCATTCTTGGAGGAGCTTTTATTTTCTCAGAACCTGTAGTTACTTACATTTTTCCAGAATATCTACCAGCATTGGATTCTTTGTATTTTCTTTCTCTTGGGGCTTTTTTTTTGTCAAACATATTCATTCTTGAAAATTATATTGTAAGTATCAACAAGGAGAAGAATATTTTGTTTTCAAAATTGTTCTTTATTTTGATAGGTGTTATTTTAAATTACTTTTTGATTGTAAATGGTTATGGCATTAAAGGTGTTGCTATCGCAACATCTTTCACATATATGCTTTATTTTTCATTCTTGATTATTTATTCATTTCTTGCACTATTTCAAAAGCAAAAAATTTTTAGAGAAATTGGTGTTATTGTTTTTCCATTTTTTTATATGCTTATTGTGCTTAAAGTTATTAGTTTATATGCGCATATAAATATAAATTTGACAACTGATTTTACTATTGCAACCTTTAAATATGCAATCTTTCTTGTTTTAAATATCCCTTTATGGTTATATCTGCAAAAAAAGACGTCTTTGTTTGCGTTTGCTTACACATATATTAGAAAAATGTTAAGACTAACATAAGTAGAGAAAGACATAAATAGAGAAAGACATAAATAGAGAAAGACATAAATAGAGAAAGACATAATAGAGAAAGACATAATAGAGAAAGACATAATAGAGAAAGATATAAGTACACTATAAGAATTGTTATGTCTTTCTAACTTTGGTTGCAAAGAATTATATAATTTACTTTTGTCTGCAACTAAAGATTCACAACATTTTTAAGTGAACTGCGGTTTCATTAAGAGTAGGTGACAAAGTTAAAGAATTTTTTGAAAATAAAACAATATTGATTACAGGCGGAACAGGTTTCCTTGGTAAAAGCCTTACAAAAAAACTGCTTGAATTTGGACCAAGGCAGATTAGGTTATTTAGTCGTGACGAAGTCAAGCATTATAAAGCACAAGAAGAGTTCAAATATGATCTACGACTGAGAAATCTTATTGGTGATGTCAGGGATTATGAGCGTTTGAAGAAAGCAATGAAAGGTGTTGATTATGTTTTTCATGCTGCTGCACTTAAAAGGCTTGATATTTTGGAGTATAATGTTGATGAATCAGTTAAAACAAATATTCTAGGAACATTAAATGTTGTAAATGCTTGTCTTGAAACAGGTATTAAAAAAGCAATATACATATCTACTGACAAAGCTTGCTCTCCTGTTAATTCATATGGTGCCTGTAAATTTGTTGGAGAAAGAATATTTATTGAAACAAATTATTCAAAAGGCTCACACTATCCTGTGTTTTCTGTTGTTCGGTACGGAAATGTTCTTGAAAGCACAGGTTCTGTAATACCTTTTTTTACCTCAAAAATAAAAAATAAAGAAAAAATCCCATTAACAGATGAAAGGATGACCAGATTTATTATTTCACCTGAACAGGCTGTTAAACTTGTGATAGATGCTGTTCGTTATGGCGTAGGTGGAGAGGTATTCGTTCCAGTTCTTCCAGCATTTAAAATCACAGATTTAATTGAGATTCTTAAGGACAAATATGGTGCATCCAATGAAATTAAGACAATTGGAATTCGTCCCGGAGAAAAAATTCATGAATTAATGATAAACGAGTATGAGGTTGCAAGAACATACAAATTTGAGAATTTATACATTATTTCTTCTCATATAGAGGATATGTGTAAACCAAATCCAATATATGCAAAAAAGAAACTTACTAACAATAGCATGAAAGAATATAATTCAAAAAATGCAGTTATTAGCAAAGAAAAGGTAAAAAAACTCTTTAAAGAGTTTGGTTTGTTGTAACAATGATTTTGGCAATTATTCAAATTCGAATGAATTCTTCCAGGTTACCGGGTAAAGCACTAGTAGATATTGCTGGTAAGCCTAATCTTTGGCATTTAAATGATAGGTTAAGCCATTCCAAACTTGTGGATAAAATAGTGGTTTCTACCTCTAGCGAAAAAAGTTGCGATCCAATTTATGATTTTTGCAATAAAGAGAACATTGATTGTTTTAGGGGTTCTGAAGAAGACCTTTTAGATAGATTATATCAGACTGCAAAAAAGTATAATGCTGATACTGTCGTCAGGGTAACTGGTGATTGTCCTTTGGTAGATCCAACAATTGTTGATAAAGTCATAGAATTTTATAATACTAATGAATATGATTTTGTTGCAAATAATCATATTTCAAGTTATCCACATGGTCTTGATGTTGAGGTGTTCTCTTTTAAAAGTCTTGAAAAAGCTTGGAATCAAGTAAGTGATAAAAAACTCAGAGCTCTTGCAGTGTTTTGTCTCTATCATAATAATAAGGATAACAAGATTGGCAATGTTAAGTGTGACAAAAACCTATCTAATATAAGGATAACTCTTGACTATAATGAGGATCTTAAGCTTATTCGGGCCATATTTAATAAGTTATATCCAAAGAAGAAAATGTTCTTATTGGAAAATATTGTAAAACTTCTGAAAGAAAATCCAGATATGAATTCGATAAATGATAACAGGAAAAGTCATCATAGGCTTAAGGACTGTGAAGAGTTTTTATGATTGGGAATTCACAAACTTTTTAAGTTTGGCTTCAAAAAGATTTTATTGGTGGTAATTATGAAAGATTGGTATCATACAGAAGGTGAATTTGGTTTTATTGGTATCGAAAAAGAGGATTTTATTAAATACATGCATAAATGGGCAAATGATGATAAAGTAACTCATTTTATGTTGGAAGGAATTTATCCAAGCAATGTACAAAAGCTGGAAGAGAGATATAATGAATTAATCAATGGCAGCAATGTTGTATTTGCAATTATCAATAAAAAAAATAAGGAATATATTGGTACTGTTGGGCTTTATAATATCGCTTGGCAGGCAAGAATGGCAGAATTTAGAATTTTCTTAGGCAACAATAAATATCATGGGAAAGGTCTTGGCACTATTGCATCTAAATTTATGGTAAAATATGCTTTTTACAGCCTTAATCTAAATAAAGTTTGGTTGGGTGTTAACATTGAGAATAAAGGGGCTGTAAGATGTTATGAGAAAGCAGGATTTATTAAAGAAGGTGTATTACGACAGGAAGTGTTTAGTAATAATAGATATTATGATGCAATTAGGATGAGTATTTTACGTGAAGAATATGAAAAATTATAATGCAGTTGTCATTGGCTGTGGGAACATTGGTTGTCAATTGGAAAAATATAATCCTGGGTTTATCACAAGCCATTTGGTTTCCTATCTCAAAAATCCAAAGATTACGCTTGTTGCTGTTTGTGATATTAATATGGAAAAAGCACAGAGTACTGCTGAGGAATACCATCTAAAAGCTTATTCCAATATTAAGCAAATGTTAAAAGAGACAGAACCAGATATTGTTAGTGTGTGCACTCCTGATGAGACTCATTATCCTATACTAAAAGAAATTACTGAATATGAAACAGTAAAAGGAGTATGGTGCGAAAAGCCTATAGCTATATCTATGGAAGAAGCAAGTAATATGGTGGAGCTATGCCAAGAACATAATATTAAGCTACTTATTAATCATTTGAGAAGATATGATTCTTTCTATTTGGCATTGCGAGATAATATGAATAGATTACTAGGTGATATACAGTCAGTTGTGTGTTATTATTCTGGTGGTATTTCAACTGTAGGATCACATATTATAGATCTCTTGAACTTTTACTTTGGGAAGTGCATTTCAATAAGAGCTAAAACAAGCATGATAGAATCAAATTTTAATGTGGAACTATTATACGAGCACAATAATAAATTAATTGTAGTAAATATGGTGCCTTGCAATAATGAGTTCTTTTCAATAATGGAATTAAATATTATGGGTACAAAGGCGAGGCTGGATACAATTTACAAACCTTTTGGTGATTATGATTATCGATATTATCCAACTAGGAAGAGCCGCGTTGGAATTAATTATATTTCAGAACAAAAGAAAATTGAATTTGATGGAATGGAAAGGAATTTTTTTGAGAATGCATTACAGGATTTAATAGATTCTATCGAAAAGGATAAAACACCATTTTCTTCAGGAAATACAGCAATTCATACAATTGAAATCCTCTCTGCGATAGTGTATTCAGCTAACAATAATGGTTTTGAAGTTAAATTACCATTTAAAGAAACAAATTTAATAATTCCAAGAGCATTAGGTGATATAGGAAAATGGAAAAATTAGCAATACTTGGAGGAAAACCAGTTTTAAACAAGCCGTTACCCAAGACTAATAATATTGATGATAAGGAAAAAAACGCAGTTATGGAAGTATTGGATTCAGGACAACTTTCTGATTTTTTAGGAAGGGCTGGAAATAAATTTTTGGGTGGTAAATATGTTTTGGAATTGGAAAAATCAATGTGTGAAAAATTCAAAGTTGAATATTCTGTAGCATTCAATTCTGCAACTACTGCTCTTGAAGCAGCAGTTTGTGCATTAGGCATAGGTCCTGGAGATGAAGTCATAGTGTCACCATATACAATGGCTGCATCTGCAACAGCAGTGTTAATGAATATGGCAATACCAATCTTTGCTGATATTGATTCCAGTAACTATTGTTTGAGTTCTGATTCAGTAAAAAAGAAAATCACACCTAACACTAAAGCTTTGATGGTAACAAACTTATTTGGAGGTTCTGCAGATTATAGGGAACTTTTGAAAATTGCCAAAAAACATAATCTTAAAATTATTGAGGACAATGCTCAGGCAGCTGGTGGGTTCTATCATGGTAAATCTCTTGGAACATTGGCTGATATTGGTATTTTTAGCTTTAATATACATAAGACAATGCAGGCAGGTGAAGGTGGTGTGCTGGTGACAAATGATAAGAATTATGCATTCCGAGCACAATTGAGAAGAAATCATGGCGAATCAGTACTCGATGACCTACAAAGGTATGATATAGATATTTTAGGTACAAACTCTAGAATGACAGAAGTACATGCAGCAATAGCAACTGAACAATTAAAAAAATTGGATTTTCTGAATGAAAAAAGGATTCAACTGGCAGACTATCTTACTGAGAAGCTAGAAAAAATTAAAGGCATATCTCCTGTCAATATAATACCTGATACCAAGCATGTATATTATCTGTACCCAATGAAATTTTCCAAAGAAAAATTTGGTATATCCAGAGACTTGTTTGTCAAAGCTCTTTCTAAAGAAGGATTTGAATTAAATCAAGGTTATGTAAAACCATTGTATCTTATCCCACTATTTCAGAATAAAAAGATATTTCCAAATTCTAAATGCCCATATGACTATAACCATTATGATTTAATACCAGACTATAGTGAAGGTTCTTGCCCAACTGTAGAAAAACTATGGAAATCTGAATTATTATTAACGTCCATATGCAGATATCCAATTACTAAAAAACACATTGACATGTTTATTTTTGCAATTGAAAAAATATACGCCCAGCGTGATGAATTAAAATGAGGTTGGTTTTTGCAGCAAAAGATCCTGGTGGTTGTGATTCACTAATTCCAATCATAAATGAATTATCAGATAATGAAATTTTATGTATGATGTCTGAGAGCAGTAAGGCGATTCTCAAAAAAAACAGTATTGAATTTCTTGATGTTGATAGTATGAGTGATGGTGAAATATATGATAATTTACGCAAATTCAATCCGAATGTATGTATTTTTGGTACAAGTTTTGGTTATTCTATTGATAAGAAAATAATTGAATATGCTAGTAAAAATGATATTGCTACCCTAAGCATTGTAGATTATTGGTCAAATTATTGGGGAAGATTCATACAATCTAATAAACAATATCTGCCAGATTCAATTTGTGTTATTGATGAATTAATGAAACAAGAAATGTTAGATCTTGGATTTGAAAAATCCATCCTAAAAGTTACTGGAAATCCTCGGTTTGTTATGTATAAAAATGACCCAAGAAAGCATGATGAGAATATTATACTTTTCATTTCACAGCCTCTCCGTGCAGATGACCTGCAATTAGGCTATGATGAATATCAAGTTTTAGAAGATGTTATTGAAGCATTAAACATTATAAATATTAAAAAGCATAAAATAGTAATAAAATTACATCCTCGTGAGAAAAAAAATAAATATGAATCAATTGTGAAAAAATCCAGCATACCTCTAGTTTTGAACAGAGATTCTGATATTGAAGAATTAATACAAAAATCTGTGTTACTCATAGGTATGTCATCCATTGTGTTATTTCATGCAGCATTACTAGGTAAATCAGTAATAAGCTATCAACCAAATGTCAAGAAGGATTTATTTATTCTCAATAAGATGGGTATTCAAAAGACCATCAAGTCAAAAACAGAACTTGTCAATGATATTAAGAGAATAATTAATGGGAAAAGAAAGCTGTTAAACAATAATCTTGCAAATAAATATTGTAATGAGACCTCAATATCCAAGGTAGTAAGTTTAGTGAGGTCTTTGGCAAAATGAAATTAGTCTTTATCTTTTCAAAAGAAGGTATGGATGAATTAATAAGGTATTCTGAAAAATATAATTGTACTTTGGTTTCACTTAATGCTGAAACAGATTTTATTCTAAAAAGGGGTGGAAAGAAATTCAAATCAATATTGGATTTCCATATAACTCCAGTTCCATACTCAGAAATTTACAAAAAAAGAGTAAAATTACTCAAAGAATGGGGAGATATAAAAGTACAAAACAGAAAATTATCCCAAATACTAAATTATAAGGGCGTATCTATTTGGAAATCTATTGAATGTGAACTGGGTGAACAGAACCTGGATTTAATTATCAGTTATTCAGATATAATACAAAAAATCATTGATATTGTCAGACCATCAATGATAATAACTAAAAAAGTATCTAATACATATTATATCCCAAGAGATAAAATATTTTTTCCTGATCTGATTAAGTCTATTGCAGAAAAAAATAACATACGATTCTTAATTTTTAAAAGATATAGTTTTAACTCAATAAAACAGTTTGTCATTGATAATTTATTATTAGGTTTTAGATTATTAAGAATTATGCAGAGACAAAGACTATCTGATTTTTCGCTTAAGAACAAAAAAAGAGTGCTTTTTTTTCTGTATGGCATGGGTATGGATATAACTAATGCACTACAGAAATCATTACAGAAGAAAGGTGTAGACG